>Ga0307992_1001600_pt1 | contig 13333 bp, 9 predicted proteins | sample EllFjometagen133_FD_203162 | JGI IMG/M metagenome (GOLD analysis project Ga0307992, IMG submission 203162) | Marine microbial communities from Ellis Fjord, Antarctic Ocean - #133 | ecosystem: Environmental > Aquatic > Marine > Unclassified | place: Southern Ocean | collected 2014-10-08
GCTTTCGATATATTCAGAATCATTGTGAGCTGTCAGAAATCCACCAACAGCGAGTAGATCATCACGTTTATAAAGTGAGAAAGCACCGGACATAACAACGATCGCGTTCATTTTGCTCAGACTATAACGTGAGATCAGAAAAGATTTCATATATTCCACAATCTGCCATTGTACCCAAATATTGGATGGAAGTTTGGAACTATAAACTAAGTTGTTCTTCAGAGCCACTCCATTGGCAACTGCCAATTGACCTCCAGAAACAAAAAGATTCGGATCATCGATAAACGGTTGAACTGTTTGTTTGAGAGCTGTTTTATCTAAAATAGAATCTGCATCAATTGTGCAGATAAATTTGTTTGATGCAAGGTTAATCCCTACATTAATACTATCAGCTTTTCCACCATTTGATTTATCCATTACTATCAGGCGTAAATCATTCGATTTGTAACACTTATTTACACTTTTTGTTGTTAAAGTGTTACAATTTGAAAATTTAAACTCTCTCAAATCAAAATTATTTAATAGCTTTTGCATGGTTTTATCCGTAGAACCATCATTTACAACGATCACTTCATAATTTGGATAGTCTAATGATAGAAGCATTTTTATGCTGTCTGAAATCGTAACTTCTTCATTATATGCAGGTACGATGATAGATACAGAATGCTTTTTAAATTCTTCTGTTGTGGAAATGGATATCTTCTCTTTTCTGATATTAATCAGAAAGACGGCAAAAAATAACCAATCAATCACAAAATATGACAAATAATATATAATTAATAAATTTTCAATAATCCTAAAAAACATAAATGGCCCACTCGATTTTATTAAGAATCAAGCAATAAGTGTACCAAGTTGATACTAATGAACAACATAAAATATTTAATACTAAAGAAAAGTTACCCGTTTGTTGCTCCAGGCATCATATAAGCATATACTTATCTTTATAAGAAATTTTTTATTTTGCACACTATTGCCAGTCAATGTTACTCAAACAAAAACTGGAGTTTACATGTATGTACCAGTTCAGGTGATGTGATAAAATAAGAACAAAATAAAGCCTTCCGAAGAAGGCTTCCTAAGATGGCTCCTGAAGAGGGATTTGAACCCCCGACCTAGTGGTTAACAGCCACCCGCTCTACCGCTGAGCTATTCAGGATCAAACTCAATAATGTGTGACTTTTTAAATCCAACCTTTTTTGTGTCAATATTATTTTGCTGAATACTTCACAATAGTGGCTTCAATGCCGAATTGACGATGGATCATTAAAATTACTATTCAAGCAAAACACACTTGACAAAATCCTCAATATTAATTTTTTGCAGATTCAAACAACATAATAGCTGTAAGGAGTTTTAAAATGATTCGTTTGCAAAATTTAACGAAAGATTACGGTTCTCTTCGTGCAGTTGATCAGATTAGTTTTGAGATCAACGAAGGAGAGATTCTTGGATTTCTCGGTCCAAATGGAGCAGGAAAAACCACAACACTCAGAATGATAACATGTTTCCTCTCACCCACTTCCGGTAGTATTGAAGTTGAAAATATGAATATTAATAATAAACAATTAGAGATAAAAAGACTTATCGGTTACCTTCCTGAACATAACCCACTTTATGTTGATATGACAGTTTATGAATATTTAAGATTCATCGCAGACATCAGAGATATCACAAATTTCAAAGCACGCATGAAGGAAGTTATCGAGCAATGCGGACTTAATGGTATTGTAGATAAACCCATAAACAATCTTTCTAAAGGTTATAAACAGCGTGTAGGATTTGCCCAGGCAATTCTGCATGATCCCAAAATATTGATCCTTGATGAACCAACCAGCGGCTTAGACCCAAATCAAATTGTTGAGATCAGGAATCTTATTAAAGAATTAGGAAAAGAAAAAACACTGGTTATTTCCAGTCATATTTTGCAGGAAGTGCAAGCAGTATGTGATCGTATTATTATCATCAATAAAGGTAAGATTGTAGCAGATGGATCTACCGAAGAATTAAAATCAGATTTTCAACATAAAACAAAACTTATACTTGAACTGATCGCTCCGGAAACTGAAATTTCAGATATTAAAGAAAATATTGCGGATATTACATTATCCTCCATTTCCAAATTGAATGAAACTGCTTTCAAGGTAGAAATTGAATTTGACCCTTCACATGATAAACGAGCCGAAATTTATAATTATATTAGATCAAAAGAGTGGACTTTATTAGAAATGCATCGTGAAAATATTAGTCTGGAAGCAGTATTTCGTAATTTAACAATTGAAGGAGAAGAAAAATGAATCTAGCAACTATAATAACCAGAAAAGAAATAAAAAGCTATTTTAATTCTCCAGCAGCTTACATTGTACTGGTAATTTTTTTATTATTAAGTGGATGGTTTTTTGCCAGTCCGTTATTTATAAATAACCAGGCTAATTTACGTACTCTTTTTGGTATCATTCCACTTCTATTTCTCTTCTTTGTTCCTGCCATCACAATGGGTTTAATCTCACGAGAAAAGAATACTGGAACGATCGAACTATTAGCAACACTTCCAATAAAAGACAGCCAGATAATAATGGGGAAATTCTGGGCTTCAGTTTCATTGATCGGAATTGGATTACTGTTCACTTTAATTCATTTTGTAACGATAGTTATACTTGGAACGAATATCGATTTTGGGACAATATTTTGCGGCTATATAGGCCTGTTATTTCTGGGTGCAGTTTATAGTTCTATTGGGATTTTTGCATCCAGCATAACCAGCAATCAAATAGTTTCACTAATAATAAGTTTCTTCATAATTTTCTTCTTCTTTGTAATAAAATTCTTTCTCTTCTTCGTTCCTGATTTCATGGTAGGAATTTTTCAATTTATAAGTATTGATTACCATTTTTCAAATATTGCCCGGGGAGTAATCGATACCAGAAATATTATATATTTTGTCAGTTTGATCGTGCTATTTCTTAAACTTGCACAAATATCTCTAGAAAACCGGAATTGGAAATAGGAGGATTATTATGAAAAAGAAAATAACAATTGATCTAATAATTTTTATCGCAATTCTCATTTTTGTTAACCTCATCTCAATATCTATCTTTAAACGTTTTGACCTTTCACGGGGAAAAATATATTCGCTTTCAAGTTCCAGTAGAACTACAGTAAAGAATTTGGAAGACAGGCTGATTATAAAAGCATATTTCTCTAAGAATATGCCGGGTGAATATGCTGATTCCCGCCGTTTCGTTCAAGATATTCTTTCTGAATATCAAGCCTATTCTAAAAGTAACCTTAAATTTGAATTTCTTGATCCAGCAGATGAACAAGATTTAAAAAAAGAAGCTCAACAATATGGGATAATGCCTGTTTCTATGAGAGTTATTCAGAATGATAAACTGGAAATTAGAGAGGTTTATATGGGTCTTGTGTTCCATTATCAAGACAAGATTGAAACTTTACCAATGATAAAAAATACTCAAGGCTTAGAATATGATATAACCAGCAAAATCAAGAAGATCACTGCAAATGGGCTTAAGAAGATCGCCTTTTTCGACACAGGAAATAATAAGTTTGAAACAATCAGTCAATTCCTTTCCGAAAGTTATGAAATCTCTAAAATCGATCTCACCAAACCTGTAGAGAACAATGTTGATGCACTCATCATTTCTGGAATTGAAGACTCTCTTGAGATATCTCAACTTGTTAATATTGATCAATATCTGATGCAAGATGGCAATATCATTCTTTTCCAAGATAAGATTGCTACCGATATTCAAAAATTATCTGCAACACCAGTAAATTCCAATCTTTTCCGACTTCTCAGCGCTTATGGTATTACAATTAAACCAAACCTAGTGATCGATGCTCAATGTGGTCAAGTCACAGTTCAACAGCAACGTGGAATGTTCCGTATGCAAACTCCAGTTAACTATCCATTTTTTCCAATAATCAATAATGTTAATAAAGAAAATATTGTAGTTAAGAATCTTGATTACATACAACTTATTTTTGCATCGGAGATCGATACTACAAACATTGATGGGGATATTTATTTTGAACCTCTACTTTATACTTCAGCAAATAGTGGAGAAATTACAATGCCGCAACTTGATATTTCGTATCAACCATTCATGAATATTGATTTAAAAAAAATGCTGACAGATAAACCAAAAGTTGTTGCGGGAATTTATAGTGGGAAATTTGTAAGTAATTTCATCAATCATACAAAAGAAGAGAATGCTTTGGGAAGTACTGAGAGCGGCAAAATCTTGCTTGTTTCAGATTCTGACTTTATCAAAGAAGGTGCTGGAGCTGGAGTACAAGGAAATAGAGATTTTGTATTGAATGCCGTTGATTACATGGTTTCCGATGGAACCCTCATTGAAATAAGATCTAGAGAGACACAATTCACTCCATTAAAAGAAGTTAAATCAGGAACTAGAAAATTTGTAAGATGGGTCAATATCCTTTTCCCATCTCTTTTACTGATTTTACTTGGAATTTTACATTACAGGAAAGAACTGAAACGAAGAAAGCATATAGGAGAGCTTTATGAGTAAAAAACAGATAATCTACATTACGATCCTAATTGTCTTAGTAATTGTATTCTTCATCACAAAGATAAATAATAATGTAGAAAAACGTATTAATTTTTTCCAGGCTGATTCTGCGAAGATCAGAGCGATTGAAATATCTAATATTAAAGATACGTTAAAATTTTCCAAGAAAAATGATGAATGGATACTGGTCTATCCGATCGAGAATCCAGTTAATAAATATCAGATAGAAAAAATATTTACAAAAGTATTACAAGTAAAAACTTCCAATTTACCGATTTCTGAAAATGAAAGTTCATTTGATACCTATAAAGTTAACAATAGTCAGGGTACTCGAATAAAATTCCTCGATGAAAATAATAATATACTTGATGAAGCAATTATCGGTAAAAGTTCTTCTCCCAAAACAACTCCGGCCAGAAGACCAGATGAGAATAACATATATCAATTAGAAGAAAATATTAACTCTATGATAACTCCCAACACAGATTTTTGGAGAGAAAAAATTATTCTGGGAATTGAGAAGAATAACATTTCTAAGATTTCAATTATTTGTGATATAAATGCTTACGAGCTGGCACCTTCTGATTCTCTCTGGCATTATACTGATGGTAAAAGTAGTCTAGGGGTAGACCTTAATAATAAAACACTTCAAGATATCATTTCTACCCTTTCAAAGCTTACTGTTAATGGCTTCGTTGATAACAAATTTGAAGATTATAAAGAAAAACTTTCTTTTCCAAATCTGGAGATTGGAATTGAATTGTTCGATGGTTCGTCACATTATATTAGAATTGCAATGGATAAAGATTCTAAATATGTTCTGCAATTTGATAATGAAGAAAGTTATATGTACTTAGTCTATAATAATTGGGTAGAACAATTCACAAGAGAAGCAATGGATTTTAAATAGATTGTTTAAAATTTAATGATTTATTATTCTAGTTCATTTGAATATATAATGAAATCCAGCCTAAGAATTTCTTAGGCTGGATTTTAAATATTATTTAAGCATCAAACATTTCTTCACTGATCTTGTTTTATCATTTACATCGAATTTATAGAAATATACTCCCGATGCAACTGATTTGTTATTATCATTTTTTCCTGTCCATAGAACTTCATGAATACCTTTTTCCAAACCATCATTTACTAGAGTCTTTACTTTTTGTCCTTTAACGTTATAGATCTCAATTTGAAGATTATCATAGCCTTCTGCTTTAATTTCAAAAGTAATATTTGGATTGAACGGATTTGGATAGGCATTAAACTCTACAATCGGTTTTGGTACTATATCCTCTTCTATAGCAATATTAGGATCTGCTTCAACTAAATCAGCATTACCTGAATATACATAAACTTTACCGCACCAACAATCGTTTAATCCCGAAGAATTCCTGCCAATTCCACCTGTAGTAACATCATCATAACCATCATTATTGAAATCACCTATTGCTACAGACCAACCTAATCCAACACCATATTCTCCTTCAATATGATAGTCATAAGTACCATTTTGACAGCCAAGGAAAATATAGGCATCACCATCAAGCCCAGCCATTCCCCCGTCATTACCACCCACAAAATCATCTTTTTCATCTCCGTTTAGATCTCCATAATCGTTATTTCTGTTTACCAACCAATCATAGAAATTAAGGTGCATATTTTGTGAAAGATTTGTTTCAGTACCAAACCAAATGTCGGGTCCCTCCGAATCTATCCCAACATTGAAATCATCAATTCCGTCACCATTCCAATCTCCGACTGCAACACCTCCGGTTGTGTCGAAATAAGGATTAGATACAATATCTGTTAAAATTATATCCGGAATTGAATCATTTTCAGTTTCTCCATAATAAAGGAGTTTTTCTACAGTCCTATCTATATAATATCCAATAATAAAATCATCAAAGCCATCAGCATTCACATTTCCAATTCCATTAATAATGGTATTAATTCTACCTATTTGAGCAAAATACTGTAATTCAAATTCATTACCGAATATTAAATATACCCAATCTTCTTCTTCATTTGTATCCTCTATTTTTGAAATTACAAATCCGGCATCATCATAACCATCACCATTAATATCACCGAGCCACTTTATACTTGGTGTGTGAGTAATTGCATAGCCGTCACTTGTAAGAAATTCATAACTATAATCTGGAATTGAGTCTAACACATTATTTCCAAGAAGTATATTAACATAATAATGACCAACATTCAGCTCCGAATCAAAATAGTCTGTTCTATATCCCAAATCTTCAAAACCATCTCCATTCATATCACCCAAATTTTCAAGATGTTTACCAAATCCCATAAGACTATCAAATCCTGAAATTGTGAAATCGATCGAATCACCAAATTCTTCTTCTTTTCCAAAATACATATAAATTTTTCCCCAAGGTGCTGCCTGAGCAGGCCAACCAGGATACTCCGGATCCCATCTATAGGCACCTACTGCAAGGTCATCGATGCCATCTCCATTAAAGTCCAGGTTTGCAGCACAAAAACCAAATTCAGAGCGTGGATGTTCTCCGGTGAGCTCTGCTATAAGTTCCATTTGGTTTTGAGCTAAAAGTGAGTTTAAGGTAAACAAGATAAAAATTAATAAGAAATAAATAATGATCTTAGTCTTTAGGTTTCGATTAATTATCATTCTAAGCATATTCTCTCCGTTAAATTTTGTCATTCTGAATCATAATTGGATAATTTATTTTTATTGAAGATTTATTTACAAACAAATATAAATCTTAAGAAAATGTCAACTTCTTCTAAATAATAGCTTTAGGCATTTGACTGGAAACGATAAACTAAATAAAAATTAATGATTATAAATATCCCTGATTGTTTTTGTTGGTATGACTAATACTAAAGAACGAGCTTTATTTATTTAATCTGAATAACTTTAAGGAAGTTTTATTAATCAATTAATATATAAATTAAACTTGTACAATTTTAAATAATATTTGACATTATAATCTTTCTTACGTAAATTCGATTTTTACTTTTCTAAAAATTTTTGGAAAAGGGATATTGTGATTTTGGAGTGTAAATGGAAATTTTAAATTTCGGTTCCAGCATAAAAAATGGTAATTATATCTTGCATTCCGAATTTAAAAACGTTCACAATTACATAGATGATAACAATATAATATCTTTGGTAACAACACAGATCGGTAAAGGACCTAATAATATCGTGTTAAATAGAATGCCGGAAATTGCTAATAATACAATTACCATTTCCAACCAGCAATTAATAATTGGTAATACAGCCTTGAAAATCCAATTATTTGAAACAAATAATGATAATATATACATACATAATTATAATTTGTTACTATCTAAAATTGAATTTCTAGAGAAAAATATAATCTCTGAAATTTCTCCCGGTAGTCTGGGATTTTTATTATTTCCCGGGAATGAGATCTTTTTTACAACTGCTTTCGAAAAAGCTTTTATTTCTCATGTAAAAAATACTATGCAGGATTTTTCAATTGAGAAGTTACCGGAAATTGCCAGAAACATGAAAGGTGTTGGAATCGGTTTAACACCCAGTGGAGACGACTTTAATTGTGGTATCCTGTATGCACTGAATTATCTTAATGAAATTCTTAGCAAAGACTTTACTGAAATAATTGAAGCATGTTATTTGAACTCTACCGGTAATAACCTGATTTCAAACACATTCCTCAGATATGCTTTTTTAAATAAATACTATGAAAATTTTCATGAGTTGTTAAAAGCTCTGAAAGATAATGATAAATTAAAAATTTCAATTTATATAAAAAAAATTATTAATACCGGACATACATCCGGATCTGATATGCTGTCAGGTTTTATTCTAACAATAAAAGGAGTTCTAAATGATAAAAAGTATTGTTAAAAAAGGTGAATATTTTGATTCCGTAAGTCTGATGATCGTGGGAAAAGATATCACCAGTATGAAAAATGTAATTGAGGCAACTGTTGTGATGGCAACTCAGGAAAACAAATCAATTCTCAAAACTTCTAATCTCTACTTGAACGAATTTGAGAAATATGATGATACTGATCTTTTGATCGTAATCAAATCTGATCACGAAGATAGATTTGATGAAATATTTGAAAACGTGGATAACCTGTTGAGTGAGATCAGAAATAAAAAAGATGATCAAGGTACATTCAATCCAAGAAGTTTGGATGGTGCAATTCAGGTTCAACCTGATTCAAATTTTGCTCTAATTTCGTTGGCCGGAAGATATGCCGGAGCCGAGGCAATGAAAGCTTTAAAGAAAGGTCTGAATGTAATGCTTTTTTCTGATAATGTTCCACTGGAAGTAGAGATCGAACTAAAAAAATATGCACTTGAAAATGACCTGCTGATGATGGGACCAGATTGCGGAACAGCAATTATCAATGGTGTTCCATTAGCATTTTCTAATGTCGTTAATAATGGAAATATTGGCATTGTCGCTGCATCAGGAACAGGTTTGCAGGAAGTTAGTTCTATCATTTCAGAAGAAGGTTTTGGTATTTCTCAAGCTATTGGAACCGGTGGACGCGATATAAAAGAAGAAGTTGGTGGGATGATGTTTATTTCATCTTTAGAATCTTTAAAAAATGATGAAAACACAAAGGTAATAGTTCTTGTTTCCAAACCTCCTCATCCAACTGTATTAAAAAAAATCAACGATAAATTAAAAGAAATTTCTAAACCGGTTGTCAATATTTTCCTTGGCGCCGATAGTAAACTTGTAAAAGAAAGTGGAGCAATTGCTGCAGAAACTTTAGAAGAAGCAGCTCTCTTGGCTTGTGCAATATCAGATAACGTTAAAATTTCTAAAGTAAGAGAATTCTTAGAAGAAAGAAGAAATAACTTTGGGGAAATTGTAACAAAAGAAATCAAGAAAATATCTTCAGGAAGAAAATATATCCGTGGATTATTCAGCGGTGGAACTCTTTGTGATGAAACTCGAATAATTCTAAAAAAAGATATTGAAAATATTTACAGCAATAGAGCTGGCGACAAAAAATTTGCCTTAGCAGATTCATGGATAAGTAAAGAACATACTTTGGTTGATCTGGGTGAGGATGAATTCACAGTTGGACGACTGCATCCAATGATGGATTTTGATCTGCGAAATAAGCGTATTATTCAGGAAGCAAATGATACTGAAACTGCCATAATTTTATTTGATCTTGTACTTGGTTATGGTGCACATATTGATCCTGTTAATGAGATACTTCCAGTAATAAAAAAAGCACAAAAAATCGCTCCCGGTATTTCATTTATCTGTTCTGTAACTGGAACCGAACAAGATCCACAAAACAGAAGTAAGACAATAACAACTTTAGAAGAAGCCGGAGTTATAGTAATGCCATCAAATGCATCTGCGGCAGAAATAGTTAATCTAATAATAAAAGAAATGAATAAATAGCGGAGGAAATATGAGTTTTAAAAAGTTATTTGGTAAGAAAATTGAAGTAGTAAATGTTGGGTTAGATTCATTTAAAGATGACCTGGAAAAACAAGGAGAAAAAGTTATAAATGTTGAATGGAATCCTCCAGCCAATATTGATAACAATGTTATGCAAATATTACAAAAAAACAAAACCAAAATTGAAATAGCAAATAAAAAAGTACTGGAAATTATTCTTAATGGAAAACCCTATTTGGTAGGACTTGATATTGCCAGAAACGTAATACCCGGTATGAAGGAAAATCTTCTTCTTCATTCCGGACCTCCAATAACATGGGATAGAATGAGCGGTCCGATGAAAGGAGCTATGATCGGTGCAATAATCTATGAAGGGAAAGCCAAAAATTTTGATGAAGCAGAAAAACTTGGAGCTTCTGGTCAATTTGATTTTGCTCCATGTCACGAACACGAAACAGTTGGTCCTATGGCTGGAGTTGTTTCTGCCTCAATGCCGGTTTTTGTTCTTAAAAATGAAGCGTATGGAAATTATGCTTATTGTACTTTGAATGAGGGTTTGGGAAAAGTACTTCGTTATGGCGCTTATGATAATGAAACCATCGAAAGACTAAAATGGATAGAAAATGAACTTTATCCAACTTTGAAAAATGCTGTGAAATTTATCGGAAAAATTCACCTGAAAAATATAATTGCTCAAGCACTGCACATGGGAGATGAAGTTCATAATCGTAATCGAGCTGGTACATCTCTTTTATACAGAACAATTGCACCTGCAATTGTTCAAACTTGTGATAATAAAGATGTAACTGCTAAAGTTCTAAATTTTATTAATGGGAATGATCATTTCTTCCTAAATCTTTCTATGCCAGTTGGAAAAGTAACTTTGGATGCAGCCAGAAATATTGAAAACAGTAGTATCGTAGTTGCAATGACCCGGAATGGAACTGATTTTGGTTTGCAGCTTGCAGGCACTAAAGATTCCTGGTTCGTTGGAGAAGCATTAGTACCCGATGCTCTCTACTTCCCCGGTTTTACAAAAGATGATGCTAATCCTGACATTGGAGACAGTTCAATAACTGAAACAGTAGGATTGGGGGGATTTGCCATTGCAGCTTCTCCTGCCATAGTTCAGTTCGTAGGTGGGACTGCTAACGATGCAGTTAATTACACTCTGGCAATGTATGAAATAACTTTTGGTGAAAACAATATGTATCAGATCCCTTATTTGAATTTCCGTGGAACACCAACTGGAATAGATGTAACAAAAGTAGTGGAAAAAGGATTAACACCATTTATTGATACTGGTGTTGCTCACAAAAATCCGGGAATTGGACAAGTTGGTGCTGGTGTATTAAGTGCACCAATGAAGCCATTTATTAAAGCAGCAATAGGTTTATCCGAACAGTTGAGTAACTAGGAAATTCTGCATGAATACATGTAATTGTCTTCCTGACATATTATTCTCTCTGTTCTTTGGAAGAATCTTGTTTAGATTTAATTCTATTGAAAAACTAGATTCTTCATAAGAATTTTCATAGAAGATTTCTCAGAATGACAGTTTTTCTATTATAGAAAATCCAAAAAAAAATAAAAGGAGTTAATTATGAAACCACAAGAATTTTTAGAGTTTATGGACAATGTTAAAGTGTATGATCTTACACAAAGATTGAGTATTCACACACCACCATGGCCAAGTTATATGCCATTGCAAATTCAATATTTTAAGAGATTAGCCGGAGCTCATATGGGCCAAGGTGCAAATGGTCAGATTATAAAAACCAGTAATCACGTTGGAACACATATCGATGGTCAAATTCATTTCTTTGCAAGTGGCAAAACTATCGGTGAAGTGCCTATTAACGATTGGATTGGGCAAGGTGTTGTTGTTGATATTTCTGATGAAGTTTCAGATTTTTCACTTTATTCTCCTGAAATGTTGATGAAAAAAGCAGATATTCATGAAGGTGATATTTTAATTATCAATACAGGATACCATAGATATAGTTGGGATCAACCTGAGTCTGATGAAGTGAGATATTTCGTAAGACATCCCGGACCAAGTCCTGATTTTCACCAATGGGCACTTGATATGAAAATAAAATGGATCGGAGTTGATTGCGGAAGCGCAGATCATCCAATGAATACAATTATTCGTGATTGGCACCCTAAAGCCTTCATTAAAGCTGAAGAGAAATTGATTGCAGATTATGGCAAAACATGGGAAGAAATGTTCCCAATTGATGAATATTATCAGGTCATGCATCTAAATCTATTCCCAAAAGGGTTACTTCATGCCGAAAATTTGGGCGGAGAGCTTAACAAAGTAAATAACAAACGCGTTTGGATAGGATTATTCCCACTACGTGGTATTGAACTAGAATCTTCTATGTGCCGTATAATCGCCATGGAAGCATAATAAATTGTTGGCCTCTGCAGAATTTCTGTGGAGGTCTTTTCCGTATCGTAAAACTACAATAAATATAATTAAGGAGTTATTATGGCTATAATAAACGACTTTGAATATCACAAGCCTGAAAATATAAATGATACTCTCATCCTGCTTTCAAAATATCAAAGTAAAGCAAAGATCCTGGCTGGAGGAACTGACCTGATAGTTTATTTGAAAGAAGAACTGGTAAAACCGGAAGTTGTGATCGATGTGAAAGGAATTGCTGAGATGAATAAAATTGAAATCTCCGATCATAATATTTTTCTTGGTGCTGGAGTCACTTTTACTGATATTCTTGAGTCAGATCAGCTGAAAGAAAAATTACCGATCTTATGGAGAGCAAGTGAAACAGTCGCTTCAGTAGGTATTAGAAATCGAGCAACCGTAGTGGGAAATATCTGTTCCGCAGTTCCCAGTTTGGATTCTGCTCCCGCCTTACTCGTATATGATGCAGAAGTTATAATTGAAAGTAAAAAGGGGAAAAAGACCATTTCCATTCAAGATTGGTTTGTTGGACCAAAGAAGACAATTCTAAAACCTGATGAACTTGTGTTGGGAATTAATATTCCAATTCTTAAACACACGGGTGTCTATGAAAAATTAGGACGTTATCGAGGTGAGGATCTGGCTCAAGCTGGAATTGGGATATTTGTAAATGAAGCAAAGAACTACCGTTTTGCTTATTGCGCTGTCGGTCCTGTTCCTAAGCGAATGAAAAAGCTGGAAGAATTCCTGCAGGGTAAAGAGATCACAGAAAAATTACTGGAAGAAGCTGCTGAACTTATTCCTGATGAAATTTCCCCAATTACCGATATCCGCTCTTCTGCCGAATATAGAACTCATATGATGAAGATAATGTTCAAGCGTGGACTGCAGAAATCCATCGAACTTATGAAAGGTGGTAAAAAATG
>Ga0307992_1001602_pt1 | contig 13331 bp, 11 predicted proteins | sample EllFjometagen133_FD_203162 | JGI IMG/M metagenome (GOLD analysis project Ga0307992, IMG submission 203162) | Marine microbial communities from Ellis Fjord, Antarctic Ocean - #133 | ecosystem: Environmental > Aquatic > Marine > Unclassified | place: Southern Ocean | collected 2014-10-08
ACAATTAGGAATAATGTTCTTGTTATTTTTAGTTGGTTTAGAAATTAATTATACTTCTTTGCGCTTGGTTGGAAAGGCCACACTGTTTGTGGGATTTGGACAGATTTTGCTGACGTCGTCCTTGGGATTTTTATTGGCTTACGCTTTTGGTTTTGCTTGGCTTCCATGTTTGTATATTGCTGCAGCTTTAACTTTTTCCAGTACTATTATAGTAGTAAAACTTTTAACAGACAAACAAGATTTTTCTAGCTTGTACGGTAAAATAAGTGTAGGCGTTTTACTGGCTCAAGATGTAGTGGCTATTTTAGTTTTAATTTTATTAGCTGGTATTGAATCAGGCAGTGGGGCTTCGCCAGGTGATTTTGTTTTAACTTTGGGAATAAATGTTTTATTGTTTTTTGCTGTAATAATACTTAGTCGTTATGTTTTTCCTTTTATTTTTGATAAAATTGCTCGTTCTCAAGAATTGTTATTTTTATCATCTTTAGCTTGGGTATTTTTGATGGCCTTGATTGTTACTAGAGTTGGGATGTCAATTGAGGTGGCTGGTTTCTTGGCTGGTGTGGCTTTAGCAAATTCAGCTGAGCATTTTCAGATTGCTGGTTACATCCGTCCTTTGCGTGATTTTTTTATAGTAATATTCTTTGTTATCTTAGGTTCATCCTTTGTCTTTTCAAATTTAAGCGGTTTATTGTGGCCGGTATTAGTATTTTCACTTTTTGTTTTAATAGTTAAGCCACTTATTATTATGGCCATAATGGGTTTGGCTGGCTACAGGAAAAGGTCTGGTTTTATGGCTGGAACTATTTTGGCTCAAGTTTCTGAATTTAGTTTGTTACTAATAGCAGTTGGTTTACGCTTAGGTCATGTTAATGATGCTGTGGTAGCTATTGTGACTGTGACCGGTATTATTACAATCATTTTCTCTAGTTACATGAGTAATTGGTCAGATAATTTATATAAAATTGTACATAAAGTTTTAGGTATTTTTGAAAAGAATACGGTTAAGAAAGAAAGTATGGCTGAGGAAGTTCCTAAAAAACCAATAGTACTCATAGGCTACCATAGAACTGGTAAAAGTATTATGAATAATTTAGAAAATGATGATGTGTTAATAATAGATTTTGACCCAGAGGTAGTCCATCGGGCTAAATATTTGGGGATTGCTTGTATTTTAGGGGATGTTAGAGATCCAGAGATTTTGGCTTTGACTCATATGCGTCAAGCAAAATTAATTATTTCTACTAGTCCTGATATTCAAGATAGTATGAGAATATTAAATTTCATTAAAGATTTAAAAAGAAAACCGAAAATTATTGCTCGAGCAGAAACAGAGCGAGATGCTCAGTCGTTGTATAATGCTGGAGCCACTTATGTTTTATTACCTTTGTTTTCTGTGGGTGATTATTTGGGCAAAGCTTTAACTCTGCCTACTTGGGGTAAAACTTTAAAAGATTTGAAAAAGCGTGATTTGAATTTGATTAAAAAAATAAATTCAGTTTAAAATTAATTTATACGTGAATAATATATAGACTGTGCACATCTTTAATATAATTTGTGTGTGGAATTACTTTTTTGTGGCATAATGTGGTATAATAATATAAAATAAATAACTATGAAAAAAATACTTTTTTTGTTTACATTTTGGTTAGCTAGTTTATTTGTAGCTAATCAGGTTTTGGCTGTGTCAGCTAGCACAAATTATAAAGTTTATGGTGGGCAAGTTACAGCTGTCCCAGGCAGTGCTGAAAGTACAAATTATAGCTCTGATATTTCCGGAGGTAGTGCAGTTTCAGGTTCAAGTGAGTCAACTAACTACAAAGCAGAACAGGGCGGTGCCTTGGATCGGATCCCCGTGCCCGAAGCTTCAGTCGAACAAAATGGCGGTGGTGGGTTAGTATAACCAGATAAAAAATCTCCTGAAATTTTGGATTTACAAATAATAAATATTACAAAAATTAAAGCAAAAGTAGTTTTTACTACTGATGAGTTGGCTGTTAGTTATTTACAATATGGTTTGTTAGGGGATTATACTTTTCAAACCATACCTGAAGATAGTTATTTTGAAGGACATGAATTTGTGTTAGAAAGTTTGGTTCCGGGTAGAAAATATAATTTTACAGTTCATTTGTATGATACTAAAAAAAATGCTGGAGAAACTAAATCATATTATTTTACAACTTTGCCAGATATAAAAACAATTTTTAATGTTTCTGGTTTTACTGCCGTTCAAAAACAAGATAAAGTTTTATTGAGTTGGAAGTTGCCTGATATGGAAAATTTTTCCAAGGTAAGGTTAGTTAGAAAAGATAGTTCTTATCCAATAAATGATACAGATGGCTTGGATATTTATTCTGGGTTAGATACCTATTTTGAGGATGATTTAGTTGATATAGGTAATACATATTATTACTCTATTTTTGTTTATGATAAATATAATAATAAATCTTCCGGATCTTTGGTAAATATAAAAGTAAAAGATTCTAGTGTCGAGCCAATGGTAGAAACAACTTTGGCTGTAGAAGTTATTCCTGTAGATTTAGAAGAAGAAGTTTTGGATGAGGATATTTTTGAAAATTTAGTACCGGCTACCCTGATAGAAGTACCAAGTGGGGCAACTTTAGTTGTGGAAGAAGAAAAATCTATGCCTAGTGGTTTTATAAATTTATTTTCTTTATTTAAACAAAGGGCGATTGAAGGATTAGACTCAATAGTGGGGGGAGTTATAGAGAGTTATAAATTAATAAATAATGGTTTTGGCGAGGTAGTAGATTATTTTGCAAATATAGATACTGAAACAAAAATAAAGTTACAAGAAGTAAAACCAGATATTTTTGATAAAAAAGGAAATTTAAATGAAGAAGCAATTAAAAATATAAGTGCTGAAGTAAAAAAACAAATAGAAGAGATTATTTCAAAACCTCTACCGCCTGTTTTTGAACGTGATAGTATAGCTGTTATATCTCCGTTGGATTGGCAAACAGAAAAAACTAAAGAATATGGAGCTGATTGGCATATTTTTGCTGATTCAGACGCTCTGTTATCAATTTCTAGAGATATGTTTGCGAAGGATGTATTGTCTATTATAGTTACTTTGAAAAAAGAAGCATATATAATGGATTATAATGAAGATGCTAATAATTATGAAACAATTATAAAAGCACCAGAAGACAAAGGTAAATATCAAATGTTGATTCAAGTTATTTATACAGATAATACTTATGAAGAATTAGATAAAAGTGTATTGGTAGATCCGTATGGTTATGTTTTTTATAAAGATTATAAAGATTTTTCTTGGAAAAATCCTGTTCAGTTTTTAGTAAAAGAAATAAAAAAAGTTAGAGGGGCAAAATTATCACTTTATTATTTAAATAGAGTAGATGAGTGGGTATTGTGGCCAGCTAATTTATACAATCAACTAAATCCTCAAGGCAGTGGAATAGATGGTGGTTTTGCTTTTGTAGTGCCAGCTGGTAAATATTATTTAGAAGCATCTGGAGAAAATTTGAGAGATTATAAGAGTGATGTTTTGGTAGTAGAAGATGAGGCAATTAATTTTAATTTAAAAATGGTTAAAAAATGGGAAGCAAAAGAGTATGTACTGTTTATGTTTTTGCCAATTTCTGTTATAATATTATTAGCTTTATTTATTTTAAAAAAGAGGGTATGAAAATACGATTAAAAATTTTAGGATTAATGGCATTTTTGTTTGTTTTAGTTGTGCCAGTCCACGCTGAATCTGTTCCGCATTACCTTGGTTATGAAGGACAGCTAAAAAATGCCAGTGATGAAGATTTAACTGGTGACTATGATATGGTATTTAAAATATATGATGCTCTAACCAGTGGCAATTTACTTTGGACAGAGCCTCACACTGATGTGTCAGTATCCAATGGATATTTTTCAGTCCAGCTAGGCTCTGCCACAGATTTGGATCTAACTTTTGATAAACAATACTTTGTATCTCTTAATGTAGAAGCAGACGGAGAGATGACGCCGAGACAAACTATGAACTCTGTTGGATATTCTTACGCTTCTGATATTGCTTTTGGAGTTTATGTGACTTCAACCCCACCGACCACTTCATCTGGTAAGATATATTATGATAGTGATGATGGCAATCTCTATGTTTATGATAATTCCGCAAGTACATGGGTTGACCTAACAGACGCTGGTTCTGCTGAACTTTCAGACTTATCAGACGTAAATACTAGTACTGCTACTAACGGATATATCCTTATGGCAGATGGTTCTGCTTGGGGTAGTGTTGCTCAAACAATGATAACTCAAGTTGGCACTATTGCTACTGGTACTTGGAATGGTACAGCTATTTCAAATGTTTATGGCGGTACAGGGCAAAACACTTCAGGTTGGACAGGGCTTTTGAATATTTCAAGCGGTGCTTGGGCTACGACCACTATTTCAACATCTACCAGGCTTACACTATCAGCCGGAGCATTGGCCTTGTCAGATGGTTACCACATCCCCCTTACAGCTAGTACAACTAATTGGGAGACAGCTTACTCGTGGGGTAGTCCGGCGGGGGTTTATATGCCGTTAGCTGGAGGCACCTTTACAGGCACAGTTACCACAACTGATTTGATGGTAACGGGTAAAAGAAAATCAAGTGTATATGCAACTAGTACAGCTGTTTTTACTATTAATGATACAATCGCTTCTGAGATTTATCACTTAACTAATACTGGTGCCAGGACCACTACTATTAATATTGATGCAGAGATAACCATAAAAGATGCCGCAGGAACTGCGGCCACAAACAATATAGTCATACTGCCCGGGAGCGGGACGATAGATGGTGAGGCGAGCATAACTATTAATCAAAACTACGGCAGCGTGATTATATATAAGCAGGGTGACACCTATTTTCAAAAAAAAAAATTAGCTAGCGCTTCTGGGATTGCTATTTCTTCGGATTTTTCTACTTGGGGTTATAGGGCTATTTGGGCAGTACCTGGTGACAATGCAGAAGTTATAAGTGGTGTTATTCGGGCAGTTGTTCCATATGATAGTAACATGGAAGCAGATTTTAGTGATGTTAGGTTTACTGATTATGATGGAACTGAAGTAAGTGCAAATAGATGGAAATATAGTTCAGGTTCATGGGCTATTTTTCATGTACAAGTTCCAACTATTCCGACTGGAGGAACTTTAGTTCAAATGTATTATGATAAATCTAGTCAGACAGTAAAATCTGATTCAGTTTATGATGCTGATACAACTATTAATTTTTCAGGATCGACTATTCCAAGTGGGTGGGGAATTACTTCTGAGTCTGGATTTAGTATAGTTGATGGCGTTGCAAAAATTAATGGTGCTTTGTATAGTGAACATAATGCTTTCAGTGCAGATAATATGATACCTGATGGAGCATACGTTGTTGAGTCCAAGATAAGATCTTCTGATTGGGATAGGATTCATATGGGGCTTTATGATGGAAATGGTGAACCGTATGATGATTATATATATCTGCTTTGTCAAAATACAAGCAGATTTTTAGTAACTAATTCAGAAGGAGGGTCTACAACAGTAGCTGTACAAACTTTAGAAACAAGTGTGTGGTATTATATGATATGGGTGAGAGATCCTGGAAATGATAGAGCTATGATGATTTTAAGTGCATCACCTTATTTTAATTTTGGTTTAGATAGCGTGACTATTGAAAGAACTGGTGGTCTTTATAATAGTTTATTTACTGACCATGCGATTATTGGAAGTGGAAGAGTAAATAATGGGGCTCAAAAAATTGAATTTTTAGATTTTGATTCTAATTTTACAGGTGTTTTAGAAATAGACGACATTGCAACATATAAATTAGGTTCAGGTGCTGCTGCACCAGTTATGGCTTATAAAGAAGCTCTCTAATCATTTTAATATTCTATATTAAAAACCCTCTTTGAGGGTTTTTATATTTATGTTATAATTAATTTATTATTTAGGACGTGCTTCCGGACGGAAGCACGTCCGGAAGCACGTTTTTTTATGTTTACATTTATTAGAAAATTGAGGAGGGTATCTTCACACAGTTATTCTCTTAATATCCCCAAAGAAATAATTAAGAAACTTGGCTGGAGAGAAAGGCAAAAAATAGAAATAATTTGGGACGGAAAGTCGGAGAGTTTTAAGGTAAAAGATTGGCCCAGCCGTCGCTAAAGCTATGGCGGATAAGAGAAGAAATAGGTTTTGAATAATAACCGTTTTAGCGCTGTCATTCTGAGTGGAGCGACCGCGTGTCGCCTTAGCTTTAGCGGTGGCGCAAGAATCTAAAGTTCGTTGTTAGATCCTTCGGTTCCTCAGGATGACAAAAATCTACTCAGAGCCTGCCCTGAGCTTGCCGAAGGGATGACGGTGGTCTACAGAGCCTGCCCTGAGCTTGCCGAAGGGATGACAGAGTTTTTTTATAATAATATTTATAGTCTTGACAAAAACCTCAAAATCTACTAATATATTGTTTGCACATATGATAGACAAAAATAATCAAACTTGGCGGTTGGCTTTGAAATTTGTGAGCAGATGTCCTATTTGTTCTCATGAATATAGCCAGACAGGGGCGCGTCTTTTTGCAGAAAAAGATCCAGCGTCTTTGGTTCATCTTAATTGCGCTAATTGCCAGAGTAATTTTATCTTAATGGTAATGGTGGGTGCTCACGGATTAAGTTCTGTGGGGACTGTGACAGATCTGACTTTTGAGGATGTTAGTCGTTTATATATCAAAGAACCTATAGAAATAGATGAAGTTTTAAATTATTATGAAAATATTAGAAAAAATAAAATAAGTTTTAATTAAAAATTATGAAATTAGTCGCTAAAAAAAGAGAGATCAAGGGAGAAAAAACCAGAAAAGCTGGTAGTTTGCCAGGTGTTGTATATGGTGCCAGCTTAGAAACATTGTCTATTGATTTGGACCCAATCGCTTATACCAAAGTATATAACGAAGTTGGTGAATCAAGTTTGATAGATTTAGAAATTGATGGTAAGGATGCAGGTAAGGTTTTGATTCAAGATGTTCAATATGAACCAGTAAAAAATAGAGCTTTACATGTTGACTTGCGTCGGATTGAAATGGGTAAACCAATGATTACCAATGTTAGTTTAAAATTTATCGGGATAGCTCCAGCTGTAAAAGATTTTGGTGGCATTTTGATAAAAAGTTTAGATGAAGTAGAAATAAAATGTTTGCCAAAAGATTTGTTGTCTCATATTGATGTTGATTTAACAGCTTTGGCTACTTTTGACAACAATATTAATGTAGGTGATTTAAAATTGCCAGAAGGTGTTGAAATTTTGAGTCCAGATGTTGAAACAGTCTTAGTGTCTGTTACTGCTCCATTATCAGATGAGCAAATTGAGGCTATGGAAGCTGAGGATAAGGATGTTGCAGATGTTGAAGTAGAGGGTGAAAAGAAAGAAGAAGGCGCAGAAGGTGAAGAGGGTGAAAAGAAAGAAGAAGGCGAAGGTGAAAAGAAAGAAGAAAAGAAATAAAACATTATTAAAAAATATTCCGTTCGCTAGTTAGTGGGCGGGATATTTTTATTTGAAAATAAATTGTAAGCGTAGTATAATATAATAAATATATAAGATAATAATTTTAAACACTATGTCCCGTTTTGGAGAAAGACTACCAAAAGATAAGCAAGATCCAATATTTATTTATGTATCTTTAATGCTTATTGTTTTAACAATTTGCAGTATTGGGTATTTTTATTTTTCTGGTTGGGATAAAAAGATAATTAGTTCGGATATCTTTAAACAAAAAGTAGAAACACCTGAGTTTGCTTATGCTTCTAAACTGACCGGTGAGGGGGTAATATATCAGGAAGAAATAACTCCACAAGTAATAGTGGTAATGATGGATAATAATATAGAGGCTCGTCCACAAAGTGGCTTAGCAGATGCTAGGGTAGTTTATGAAGTTCCAGTTGAAGGGAATATTACTAGATATATGGCTTTGTTTGAGTCAATTCAAACAGCAGATAAAGTAGGTCCGGTGCGTAGTGCTCGTCCATATTTCTTGGATTGGCTAAAAGAATATGGTGATCCAATGTATATGCATTCTGGTGGTTCCCTAGAGGCTTTAAAACTTTTAAAAAATGGTAATTATTTTGATGTTAATGAATTTTATTGGGGAAGTTATTTTTGGCGTGATCATGAGAAATACGCCCCTCATAATTTATATACCAATAGTGAAAATTGGCAAAAAATATTAGATGAAGAAGAAATAGAGTTAACTGACTGGGAAGGTTGGTTGTTTGATGATTGGCAAGAGCAAAATATAGATCAAAAAGAAGTTGAAATTAAAGCTTTGAAGATAGCTTATTCTAATTATTATGAAGTTAGCTGGAGTTATAATACTTTTTCCAGTCAATATGAATATAGTATAAATAATGAAAAATATTCTGATACTCAGGGCAATCCTATTATGGCTGATACAGTAATAGTTCAATATGTTAATACTAAAATTTTAGATTCTGAAGGTCGTTTAGAAATTGTTACTGCTGGAGAAGGGCAGGTTAAAATTTTGAAACAAGGACAATTAATTAGAGGTCGTTGGAGAAAAACTTCTACAGAAGATAGAACCAAATTTTATGACGATGAAGGAAAAGAAATTAGTTTGAAGTCAGGAGTAATTTGGGTTGAAGTTGTGCCTAATAATATTAATGTTAAGATTGTGTCTTAATTATTACCAACCTATCCAAACCGCTTAAATCTTTTTTAATTTGAATATCTGCCTTTGGTAGGTATTCTTTTATTAGTGTTTTTATTTTTGTTGCTTGGACTGGATTAATTTCAAAATAAATAGTAGCTGATATATTATTGTTGGTTGAAGTAAATTGTTTTAGTAATTCTTTGTAAAGTTTTAATCCGCCGTTGTTTGCTATTAGAGCAGTCTTTGGTTCGTGTTGTATGCTGGGTTCATTTTTAAACTGCTTTTTAGTTATGTAGGGGAGATTAGCAGTTATGATTAGGTTTTTAGATTTCAGTTTTTTTAGAATTGGTAAAAGTAAATTACCGCGCAAAAAGCTTATTTGCACATTGTGTTTTCTGGCATTTTTTTGAGCGATTTTTAAAGCTTTTTTAGAAATATCAACAGCAAAAGTGTTTGGTTTATAATTAGTATTTTTTAAAATAGAGATTGGGATACAGCCAGTACCAGTACCAATATCAATCAAGGTAGTATTAGATTCTTCTCCGCCATCTGGCGGATCAGAATGACAGTTAACTTCTTTTATGGCTTCTTCAACCATTATCTCTGTTTCTGGACGGGGGATGAGAGTATTTTTGTTAACAAAAAAATTTAAGTTATAAAAATCTTTGTTTTTAGTTAAGTAGTGATATGGGAAACCTTTTTTAATTTTATTTAAGTAAAATTTTAGTTTTGCTATTTCAAATAAATTTAAATTGTATTCAGGGTGAGAATATAAAAATTCTTTGGTTTTGTGGGTGGTGTGAGACAAAACTAAATCAAAAATAAACGGATCAATGTCCGCGTATTTTTGTTTGAGTATTTTTATTTTTGATATTTTTTTATTCATCATCTTCTAATACAGCCTGCTGTAAACTCTCTATAACATCTTCGAGATTGCCATCTAAAATAATTTGAATATTGTTCCAATTTTTGTGTATTCTGTGGTCAGTTATCCGATCTTGAGGAAAATTATAAGTTCTAATTTTTTCACTACGATCACCAGTACCGATTTGATTTTTTCTTTTTTTAGCTAATTTTTCTTGTTCTTCAGCTTTTTTTAATTCGTATAATTTGGCACGCATAACATTCATGGCCTTGTCTTTGTTTGATGTTTGACTACGTTCGTCTTGGCACTGCACAACAGTGTTGGTTGGTATGTGAGTGATGCGTACTGCTGAGTAAGTGGTGTTAACACACTGGCCCCCAGCTCCACCAGCACAGTAAGTATCAATGCGCAGATCTTGAGGATCGATTTTGAATTCTGTTTCTTCTATTTCTGGTAAAACCGCTACTGTTACAGCTGAAGTATGGATGCGACCTTGTTTTTCTGTGTCAGGTACTCTTTGCACTCGATGAGTTCCCATTTCATATTTTAATTTTTTGTAAATTCCACTGTTATTTGATTTACCTTTTACACTAAATACAATTTCTTTAAAACCACCAATGCCTATTTCGTTGCTGTCTAATATTTTTACTTTCCAGCCTTGGTTTTCAGCATAGCGACTGTACATGCGGTATAGGTCGGCAGTAAACAGGGCTGACTCATCTCCGCCAACACCGGCTCTAATTTCTATAATAACATCTTTTTTATCCATTGGGTCTTGGGGGCGAGTTAACTCTCGTAATTTGTTTTCTACTTTTTCTTTTAATGTTGTTTGTTCCTCTATTTCTATTTTAGCCATGTCAACCATCTCTTTGTCAGACAACATTTTGTTTGTTTCTTCAATATTTTTTTCAACTTCTTCAAGTTTTACTATTTTTTCTAGGATATGTTTTGATTCATTATATTCTTGGGAGATATTTTTTAATTTTTCAGGATTAGAAACAATGGCTGGATCTTGTAGCTCCAACTCCAATTCTTTTAGTTTGTTTTTTAATTTTATATATTTTTCTTCCATATTATAATTATATCCTAAATTAGTTTCCTTATCAATTTTTAAGTATTAAAAAACACAGATATAAAGAAGTCTGTGTTTTTTAGTTTAAAAAAGTTATTTTCCTTTGGTTTTTTCTTCAGCTTTTTTCTTAGCGGCTACAACTGCTTTTTTTACTTTTTTACCTTTTCTAATTTTTGCAGCTTCAGCTATCTTTACTTTTCTGTCTTGGAATTTTTCTACACGTCTGGCAGTATCAACAAATTTTTGTTTGCCAGTATAGAAAGGATGACATTGGTTACAAAGCTCTACTTTTATTGCAGTCATAGTTGAGCCAACCACAAAAGAATTACCACAAGCACAAGTAATGGTACATTCTTCGTTATATTTTGGGTGAATATCTTTTTTCATATTCTAAATGTATTTAATTATTTTTGAGGTCTACCTGCCAGTAGGCAGGGAATGACGATTATATCGTTAGATATATGTTTATATTTAAGTAGCAATATTATAGTAAATTTATGCTTTTTTGTCAAGCTTTCAATTGGTCATTGCGTGTAGATTGACTTTCTTTGTAAAAAGAGGTATGTTAAGGTTAATCTTACCTAAGGAGGCTTATCATGGGTAAAGCTCATTTTAGTATTATGGCAACTTACGGCACTCTTGTTGTAATTGCATTGTTATTTGGCAGTATAAAATCTGTTGCACTCCTAATTGTAGGTTTGTCTGCGATGATGTCTGCGATGGTTGTTGCGGTAGTTTTATGGTATTTGTTTTGTGGCTATACCATTTGCCAAACAATGCATGGTGCTCAACATGAAGTAAACAAAGTATTCTTGGCTTGGAATTTGATGGCAGTTACCATATCGTCGGCTATACTCTTGTTAGGTCATATCGTAGGTTGGCTGTCTATTAGCAAGGGAGAGTGTTTTTTTACTTTACTAACAATGGTTGTTGTGCTTTGTAGTGGCTTTGTAATATTGGCGCTTAAGCTGGCTACCATTGTATGGGGGGAAGATCCTTATAAAAAAAATCCTGAAATTCAGGTAAGCCGGAGATGATCCGGTTTTTTTTACTCTTGACAAAAAGTCTAATTTATTTTATAATAATGCCACATTTATCACTCATTGAGTTCCGTCAACTGGCGGATTTTTCCTCCCTCAAACCACTTTGTAGGGTAAGCTCAAGAGGTAGTAATAAGGAAAAAATATGAAAATGCCAGATATCATGGAGATGTTGAAGGCCGGTATACATTTTGGTCACCAGACATCCCGTCGCCATCCTAAGATGGAAGAGTATATATTTACCACTCGTAATGGGGTAAATGTAATAGATTTAGAAAAAACTAAGACTCAATTAGAGTCAGTTTTGTCTGAAATTAAAAGTCTTGCCGCCCAAGGTAAGGTTATTTTATTTATCGGAACAAAAAGTCAGGCCCGTCAATTTGTGGGTGATGCAGCTCGAAAATGTGGAATGCCATATTTAACAGAGCGTTGGATAGGTGGTTTATTGACCAACTTCTCAGAAGTAAAAAATAGACTAAAAAAATATAAAGAATTAAAAGAAGAATTTGCCAGCGGAGAGATCGAAAAATATACTAAAAAAGAAATAGTTTCTTTAAAAAAGAAATTGGAAAAAATGGATAAATATTTAGCCGGTTTAGTAGATTTAGAAAAGATGCCAGATGTTTTGTATGTAGCCAGCCTTCACAATGAAAAGACTGCTATCAAAGAAACTCAAAGAACTGGTACTCCTATTATTGCTGTATGTGATACTAATTCTAATCCTACTAAGGCTGATTATATTATCCCAGCTAATGATGATGCTGTTAATTCTATCAAAATGATAGTTGACCTTGTGGCTGAAGCAGTGATAGAAGGTAAGCAAGAATTGGAAGCAAATAAACCTAAAGAAGAAAAAAGAAATATTATCCCTAAAAAACCAGAGAGAAGAGTGATTCAAGAAGAATCAGTGTAAAATATTTAAATTAAATTTTTAATAAAAATTTTATGGCTAATTTAAAAGATATTACAAAATTAAGAGAAATGACTGGTGCGGGCATGATGGATTGTAAAAATGCTTTAGATGAAGCAGAAAATAATGTAGATAAAGCTTCTGGAATTTTGCGTAAAAAAGGAATTATAAAAGCAGCTAAGAGGGCTAATAAAATAGCAGCTGAAGGGACTACTGTGGTTAAGTCTGACGGAGACACAGCGGTTGTTTTGGAAGTAAATAGTGAAACTGATTTTGTAGCAAAAAACGATGCTTTTAAAGCTTTGTCTGAAAAATTAGCAGATACACTTTTAAAAAGTAAGCCAGCTAATTTGGATGAAGCAATGAAAGTTGAAGTAGAAAATGGACAAGTAATTGAAGATTATATTACTGAAATGTCCGGTAAAATTGGTGAAAAAATAACTTTGCGTCGTTTTGAAATAATGACCAAAGGGGATGGTCAAGCTTTTGGAGTTTATTCTCATATGCAAGGTAAGATCTCTGTTTTGGTATTATTAGATGGCACAAGTGATGATAGTTTGGCTTATGATGTGGCCATGCATATTGCTGCTGCCAATCCAAAATGCTTAAATTCTGGTGAAGTCTCTGCTGAAGATATGGAAAAAGAAAAAGAAATTTATAAAGTGCAACTATTGAAAGAAGGTAAGCCTGAAAATATGATTGAAAATATTTTGCAAGGCAAGATGAAAAAATATTATAGTGAATATTGCTTGATTAACCAGTCTTTTATAAAAGATGAA
>Ga0307992_1001604_pt1 | contig 13328 bp, 17 predicted proteins | sample EllFjometagen133_FD_203162 | JGI IMG/M metagenome (GOLD analysis project Ga0307992, IMG submission 203162) | Marine microbial communities from Ellis Fjord, Antarctic Ocean - #133 | ecosystem: Environmental > Aquatic > Marine > Unclassified | place: Southern Ocean | collected 2014-10-08
TCTTAATTAACTTTTCTGAAAAATCAACTCCTATATAATCAATATCTTTATCTTTTAGAAATTGGAGAGAACGACCATTCCCACAACCCAAATCTAAAATCTTATCTCCTGGTATAATATAATCATTAAATAGAAATTCTATTTCTTTCCAAATTAGTTCTCTAGTTACTGAAAACTCTTGAGCAATCTCATTATAATCCTGCTTCGTTTTTTTTAATAAATTTTCTGCGTATTTTTTCTTCATAATATATGAAAACAATTAAATTAATATTTCAAGAACTTATTAATGCCCGAATTAAGGATCGGAGAGATTTAGATTCTTTCAAAAGGAAAATGGCCAAAAAGTATAAAATTCCTTGTTTTAAAAATATAGAGCTACTTAAAATTTATCATAAATTAGACCAAAATAAAAGAAGAAAATTACCAAAAAATATTGAAAACTTATTAAGAATCCGTCCCATTCGTTCTCTTTCTGGGATTATCAATGTCTCTGTTCTAACCAAACCATATCCTTGTCCTGGAAAATGTATCTATTGCCCAAGTCAAAAGAATATTCCAAAAAGTTATTTAGACGATGAGCCAGCTGTCCAAAGGGCAATTTCAGCTAATTTTGATCCATATCTTCAAGTCCAAACTAGATTAAAAAGTTTGGAGAAAATTGGACACCCCATAGATAAAATTGAATTAAGAATAATTGGTGGAACTTGGAGTTATTATTTAAAACAATATCAAACTTGGTTTATAAAAAAATGTTTCGCTTGCGCTAATCAATATGGAAAAAGAAATAAAACACAAATTAAAACATTAAAAGAGCTCCAAAAGAGGAATGAAAAAACAAAATGTAAGATTATCGGCATTACAATTGAGACAAGACCCGATTATATAAATATAAAAGAGATAAAGAGAATGAGAACTTTGGGTATAACTAGAGTAGAGTTAGGAGTGCAAAGTATCTATAACGACGTTTTAAAAATAAATAAGAGAGGACATAACATTGAATCTACTATTAATGCTACCAAGCTTTTAAAAAATGCTGGATTTAAAGTTTCTTATCAAATGATGCCCAATCTTCTTGGCTCCACTTTTGAGAAAGATATTAAAATGTTTGAACAACTTTTTTCAAACTCTGATTTTCAACCAGATCTTTTAAAAATATATCCTTTAGCTTTAGTAAAACAATCTGCTTTATATAAAATTTATAAGAAAAATAAATTCAAGCCATATTCTAAAAATAAGTTGATTAAACTTTTAATTGAGATTAAGAAACAAATTCCTTACCAATGCAGAATCCAAAGAATTATTCGGGATATTCCTTCAAAATATATTATTGAAGGAGGAGTAAAAGTGTCAAACCTAAGAGAAGTTGTCCAAAAAGAAATGCAAAAACAAGGATTAAAATGTAAGTGCATTAGATGTAGAGAGATAAAAAAAGAATATAATAATAAAGAAAAGATTTATCTTTTTAGAAAAGATTATAATGCTTCGGATGGAAAAGAAATCTTTTTAAGTTTTGAAAATAAGAAGAGAGACAAACTTTATGCTCTTTTACGTTTGAGAATCACTACAGAAAAAAGTTATTTACCTGTTTTGAATGAAGCCGGGATTGTAAGAGAAATTCATACCTATGGGCAAATGACTCCTGTGGGGAATAAACCATTGTCTTCTCAACACAGAGGATTAGGGAAAAAATTAATGAAGAAGGCCGAACAAATTGTAAAAAAAGAATTTAAGATGAATAAAATAGCTGTAATATCTGGGATAGGTGTGCGTGGATATTATAAAAAATTAGGGTATAAGTTAGAAAATACCTATATGACAAAAGAAATCTAATTTTGACAATATATATATGTGTGCTAATAAGTAGATATGTAAATTAAAAATAAGGAGGATAAAAAATTGAAAGAATCCGCTGAAATAAAAGAGAGAGAAACATCTAAAAGTAAAAGACAGATATTTGCAGAGTTATATTACAAGGCAAAAAAAGAAATGGAAGAAATAAGACTCGGTGTTCATGAAATTGAAGTAGCTAAAGTTTTAGGGATTGGAATGTTTCGTTATTCCCAGCTAGATGTAGCGATAATTAAAGATACTAATAACAGACTATGGATAATCCCTGAAACTGAAAAATTGATAAGTAGATGGGACATCAAGCTTGGAGACAAAATAAAAGTGAAACTGGAACAAACAACAGATAGTTTTGTCACTTCTGCCGTACTTTTAAAATAGATATAAAAAACTGCTTCTATAATTTAGGAGCAGTTTTAGTTTATTCAATATAAAGATTATATTCTGGAAAATCTAGTTAACCCTGAACAAGGAATAATTTCTATGCCTTTTTTCTCAATTTCATCTAAAAATAGGTTTACGCCTATAGAGTCAGAGGACATGTGTCCAGCAATTATCACATTCAAATTTGCTTCTTCTGCCTCTTTTTTATGTTCTTCTGAAATGTGCATACCTATGACTGTGCCAATCCCTGCTTGGGCTATTTTAGCATAAAGTTTAGGAGAGCCTTCTGTCCCCCCAGTTATTTCGGTTAAAGCAATCTTACCACAACGATTTTCTGGAGAACCAACAAATATCTTAGGACCTACTCCAATTTTACATGCTTCTTTATATTCTGGAATTTCTTTTAAAAGTTTGATTATATCTTCAAGTGTCTCTATCTCTTTATTCGCTTCAATTTTTTGTTTTAAAAAATGTGCTGCTAAATTATCACAAGGAGTATGACAATTCATCAAATTAAAGTTTAAAATACGCGCTGTATCTACTGTTCTTTGATGATTAATACCATTAACTCCTCTGGCAACCTCAGAAATTCTTTTTTTCATCAACCCTTCTGCAATATTTATCGGAACCCCATATTTATTTAAAACATCGCATTGAAGGCTCATTACATCTGCTAGGTGAGCTAATGCTTTTCCTATCGGATGATGAGAAATTATTAAGTCAATATCACCAATCTCTTTAGCCATTAAAATTTCTGCTGGACCTATGTCAATGCCAACTAATATCTTTTTAATTTCTTTATCTTCCGAGATATTTAAAACTCTGGAATCTAAATACGGATTTTCTAAAGAATCTATATCGAAATCCTCTTTTTTTTCAGGAGAAAGCTTTTCATATTTTTCTTTTTTTCGTTCTAAAAATTTTTTAATTCCTTTTACCTCTCGAAAATCAGACTCTATCCCCATTTTAATCGCTAAATCAAATATTTGTTTTGTTTTCATTTTTTTATTTATTCTTTAAACCAGTCTTTTATTTCTTTAACTAATTGCGAAGGGATAAGATCTGTTTTTAGGATATATTTTTCTACTTTAAGTTTAGTACTTACTATTTTCAGGTCAGGATCTGTATAATTTGTTAAAATAAAAAAAGGAATATCATCTATCCCTTTTTGTGACCTTGCTTTTTTAAATACTTCGATACCATTAATATCTGGTAAAACCAAATCCAGAAGAACCAAATCAGGTTTTTCTTCAATCCCTTGAGCTATTTTTTCTAACTTTTCCATTGCATCTTTAGAACAATTTGCTGTTTCAACCTCAAAACCAGCCTTTTTTAAAACCGTAGTATAAATATCAATTATACAAGAGTCATCTTCTACTAATAAAATTTTTTTAGGCATTTTATTATTATAACTTATTAACTATTAACCGACAACTTTATTTAATAATTCTTGTTTAACTATTCCCTTGTCGCTCCAAGGAACTTTCTTATTATTGGCAACACACATCCATGGTTCAGACCCCTTGCCCGTAATAATAACTGTATCTGTTTTTTCTGCTATTCTCAATGCTCTAATAATCGCCTCCTTTCTGTCTAATATAATATTTAGTATATTATCTTTTGTATTTGATATGCCAGATTTTATTTCAGATAAGATTTGGTTGGGGTCTTCATCATATGGGTCTTCGTTCGTTAAAATAATTTCATTACAATATCTAGCAGCAATTTCTCCCATTTTAGGCCTTTTCCATTTGTCCCTTCCTCCTCCACAAGAACCAAGAACGCAGATTAATTTTGATCCATTAGAAAGCGTTTTATAAACTTGTTCTAAAGAATCAGGCGTATGCGCATAATCTATAACAACTTTAAAAGGGTTTTCTACTATTGTTTCCATTCTCCCTGGAATTTCTTTAACTTTTTCTAATGCTTTTTTACAAGTTTCTAAATTAACTCCTTGAGACAAAGCAATAGTAATTGCGGCTAAAGAATTATAAATATTAAATTTACCGGGCAAATTAAGGTTAAATTGAACATTATTTATTTTAAACTCTATTTTGTCTTCCAAGATATTTGAATTATTAGCAGTAATAGACTTCCAACTTTTATTTTCTAAATTAGAATTAACCCCATAACAAAATTTTTGTTTGCTATGAAACCTCAAAAAATATTTTGAATTTTCATCATCTATATTTATAATATGAAGTTTTTTACATTCTCGGAAAAGAATTTCTTTGGCCTCCCGATATTTTTCAAAAGAACCATGTCTTTCAATATGTTCTGGGGCTAAATTTGTAAAAACAACAACATCAAAATCAATAAATTTTTCACGATGCTGTAAAATACCTTCTGAAGTTACCTCTAAAATAGCATACTTACATCCTGCGTTTACTGCTTTTTTTAAAAACTTTTGTAACTTAAACCTGCCGGGCATTGTCATCTTTAACTTATTAAGTTCCTCTTTTTTGTCTATTTTAAATTTAATAGAAGAAGCAGAAGCAACTTTGTATCCAGCATTTTCTAGTATAGTTCTGGCTAACTCAATTGTTGTCGATTTGCCCTTTGTTCCCGTAATCCCAATTACTTTTAACCTTTTAGAGGGAAAACCATAAACCAAAGCTCCTAAAAAAGCCAAAGCAAAATGATACCAATTTATTAAAAACAATGGAATAAAATCTTTTAATTTCATATTTTTAGTATATCACAATAGTCATCTATAAAAAATTATTGCCAAAAAATAAACTTTATGATAGTATAATTTTATATGCCAATTACGAAATCAGCCAAAAAAAGTATTAGAAAAGATAAGAAAAGAACGAATATAAATATCCAGAGGAAAAATAAAGTAAAAGACCTTATAAAAAAGGTCAATAATTTGATTACTCAAGGTAAAAGAGAAGAAGCTAAAAAACTTTTGCCCCAAATCTATAAAACATTAGACAAAACTGCAAAAACTGGAATCGTAAAAAAGAATAATGCCAGTAGAAGGAAATCAAGAATAAGTAAAGCAATTAATAAAATAAAAAAATAAGTTTCAAATATCTATTACTAGCATTTTAAGAATTTCTTCTTTTTGAATATTCTTTGTCTTCATATCTAAATCTGCCTCAAAAATCTTCTGGTAGATTTTTTTTAATTCGTTTAAACTAAATCCTGCACTTGCCTGCCATGCCTTTTTTGCCGGATAGGGCTTAAAGATATTCAATTGAAAAAAGTCATTTAATCCTTTGCCTTCATCTACCAAGGCCTTAGCTATCAAAAGAGCTCTGAATTGATAGTTTATCATTCTTAAAATATCTATAGGCATATCACCTTTGTCTAGTCCTATTTGGATAAGTCTAAGAGCTTTTTTCTTATCTTTTTGAGCTAACGAATTTATTATTTCAAAAATGTTTGTTTCTAGGTTTGGCCTAACTATATTTTTAATATCCTGAGTATTTATTTCTTTTTCTTTAACAGATTTTTTAAGACAAACTAATTTTTTGATCTCGTTTGACATTTGCCATAAATCGTTTCCTATAAATTCTAAAATAAGATTTGTAGCTTCGTAAGAAATTCCTATCTTATATTTTTTAAGTTCATCTTTAATCCATCTTTGCAATTCTATATCTTTCAAAGGTTTAAATTCTTCGCATTGCGCATATTTTTTTAAAGCTAGAAAAAGTTTATTTTTTTTACCTATTTTACCCTTCTCAAAAATAACGACAAGATCCTCTGACTTTGTAATTTCTTTAATCCTCTTAATTAAATCTTTTTGAAATTTTTCATTAGAAAATAAGTTTTCTAAGAGAAATAATTTTCTTTTAACAAACATTGAACGTTGGAATAGTTCATCAACAAATTCTTTAAATTCTATTTTAGAAACATCTATTCTTTTCAAATTCAGTTCATTTTTATGAACTTTTTTATATCCATTCTGAATTTCGTTTAATTTTTTTTGTAATCTATATGTATCTTCTCCGAAAAGAAAAATAAACATAAAATATTTTTAATTAAAAAACCCTTCTTCAAACCAAAAAATATATAAACCTTATATAATTAAGAGAACAAAAGAAGAGTCCTTATTTTTTTAGATTAACTTTAATTTTATCTATGATTTCATTCGGTGTAAAATGCGCTTTAACCAAATAATCTATTGCTCCTAATTTCATCCCTCTCTCCACGTCTTCTCTTTGGCCAAGGTTAGAAAGAATAATAACCGGAACAGAAGCTGTAGCTGGATCTTCTTTTATTTTTGCTAAAACTTCAAAACCATCAATCCCTGGTAAAATTAAATCAAGTAAAACCATATCTGGTATTACCTCTTTGACTTTGCTTACTCCTTCTTCGCCATCAACTGCTTCTATAATCTGAAAATTTTCTTGAGATAGTTTTCTTACCATTAATTCTCTTAAAAATTTATCATCTTCTACAATTAAAATTTTTTCCATAATTTTGATTATTTTTAACCAATTTGTTTTTTAACCTTTTTAAGTACTTCTAATGGTTCAAATTCTGTTTTAATTAACCAGTCTCTTGCACCTGAATTTTTAGCCCTATCTATTTCTACTGGCTGCCCCGAATTAGAAATAATAACGACAGGAATATCCTTCAAGTTTTTATCTTTTTGCATTTCTTCCATCACTTCAAACCCATTTTTATTAGGCATCACAATATCAAGCAAAATAAGGTCAGGTATTTCTTTTTTCATTGAATCTAACCCTTTTTGCCCATCCTCGCATACGGTAACATCATATCCTTCAGCAATTAATTTTTTTCTTAATAAATTAGATAACAATGCTTCGTCTTCTACTATTAAAATTTTTTTAGGCATAATTTTATTTATTCTTATTCTTATAATAACATATTCAATTTTCTCTATCAATAATTAATATTATTCTATTTAACAGGTATTGTAAAATAGAATGTCGTCCCTTTGTTTTCTACTGATTCAAACCAAATTTTACCATGATGTGCTTCAATTATGTTTTTGGTAATAAAAAGTCCTAATCCTGTCCCCACGGTTTCTGTTTTTACTGCATTAGCTGCTCTAAAAAATCTTTGGAATACTCTTTTCTGTTGGTCCTTAGGAATTCCAACTCCTGAATCTTTAATAGAAACAAATATTTCTTTTTTATTCTTTAAATATTTAATAGAAAATTTAACCATCCCCCCTGGTTTTGTATAGTGGATAGCATTGTCAAGTAAATTTTGGAAAGCAATTGAAATTTTTTCTGGATCAATTTCTATATTAGGAACTTTATTTTTTGGTTTTTGAAAACTTAATTTTAATTTTTTTCTTTTAGCTAATGCTAAACTAGAACTAACTACTTCTTGAGCTATTTTTATAATATTTTGACTTTTAGTATTATATATAAATCTACCTTCTTCAATTCTAGTCACATTTAATAAATCATTAATCAAGCGAATCATTCTTTGGTTGCTTTTATATGTTTTTAAAAGAAAATCTCTTTGGTCTTCAGAAATTTCACCTAGGTCTCCATCAAGAATCATTTTTAATGTCCATTTTACAGCTGACAAAGGAGTCCTTAACTGATGGGCAGAGATTGAAACAAATTCCGTTTTTAACCGTTCTACAATTTTTTCTCTAGTTATATCTCTTAAAATCACCAATATACCTATTTTCCTATCTTCTCTCGTCACAAGGATAGAAGATATTTCGAGAATCAGATTGTTTTTTAATTCTAGTTCTTCTTTATCTATTTGCTTTATGTCAGTACCTATAATATCTACAAGTGGCTTTAAATTAGAGATTTTTTCTAGGGATTTAATTGATTGCCCAATGTTTTCTTTAATGTTTATCCCTAAAAAATCCCCAACTATATTATTAGCATATAAAAGATCATCATTTTTTCCAAAAAACAAAATTCCTTCTGGAAAATTTTCAAAAATTGCTAATGTTTTATCTCTTTCGTCTTCTGCTTCTATTTTTGCTTCTTCTACATCTTCCAAAATATTCATTAAAGCATCTCTTGATCGCTCTACTTCTTTGTTGGAAGATTCTAGATCTTTGGTTCTTTCTTCTACTTTTTTTTCTAATTCTTGTTTAAGTTCTTCAAATTCTGAAATATCGGAAATAGCAACAAAATATCCTAAAAAAAATTTGTTCTCGTCTACTCTTGTAGAAACCGCCACACTAACTGGTATTTCTTCTTTTTCTTTTGTTAAAAGTATTGTTTCTTTCTTAAGAATTATTCCCTGTTTAAGCTTTTTTGATTTAAGTAAATCACTAAAATCTTTTTTATTTAAAAATAAATTTTCTATTTTTTCCCCAATTGTTTCTATCTCTTTAAAGCCAGTTAGGTTGTGAAAAGCCGAATTAGCTACAAGTGCTATCCCTAAAGGATTAATTGTACAGACAGCTAAAGGAAGAAAAGAAGAAAGTTCTTTCATATATTTTTCAACTCCCTCTAAATCTTCTGTAGTCATTCTAAGTAAATTTTCTATATTTTTTTTATCTTCCATAACTACGAATTTTATCTCTATATTAAAAACAACTGAAAATATAAATTACCAAGTTACTTTAAATTCATTAGTGTTTTTTTCATCTGTTTTAATTCTTTCTATTTTTAATTTTTCTGAAGAAACCATTAAACACATTATTTGATAAAAATATCCTTCTAAGTAATGAGAATGAACGTCGTAAATAACAAAGTCTTTTATTATTACTGTGCCAATTTTATTCTTATAATCTAATTTATATTCTATTTCTCCTTTTGTATAATATCTTCTCCAATATTTGGATGCCATTTTAGATATTGTTTCCTTATTCACTAATCTAGCCATCAATTTAATAATAAAATTTGTTTTAGCTCCCCATCGACCCCATTCTTGTACTGTTTCTTTGCCCCAATTAAAAATCTTTTGCGTTAAATAAAGAGACAAAAAATCTTGCTGAACAGGATACCACCTATATTTATCTATTTTTTCATATTCCAATGGGTATCCCAATCTCTCCATTTCTTTTTCTACTCTTTTAAGTCCCTTCATCCCTTCTTTTTCTATAATAAACTCCCGATCTGTTTTTAAGGAAGATCCAATTATTTCTCCCTCCATTTTTTTTACTTTTTCAAGAGTTTCTTGAGAAATTGTTAACATAATTTATAAATATTATTTTAATTTTCTATTTCTTCTTGCTCTTAAGTTTTTGTAATTCTTTTTTAAATTCTATCATTTTAAGTTCTCTGCCTACAGTTAGCCTATGAAATTTTTCCAGTTGATCTAATCTTTTTTTAAATTCTTCTGTCCTTTTTTTAACTTTTATTTCCAATGTTTTATTTAGCTCTTCTAATTCTCTTGTTCTTGCTTTTACCTTTATTTGTAAAACTGTTTTTAACTCATCCGTTTTATCTTGATATTGCTCCAACTCTCCTGCCATTTCATTAAAGGCCTTACCTAGCTCTTCAATTTCATCGCCTGTATGAATATCTACCCTATATTTCAAATCACCTTTTGTAACTTTTTTCATCCCTCTATACAATCTATTTATAGGAATGGTTATTAATTTGGAAAATAAAAATGCGAATGTAAAAATAAAAATTAAAGAAATAAAAAGAATAAATATTAAATTAACTCTCAAAAGAGAAGAAAAAAAACTAACGCCTATTAAAGGAATTAATATTAATATCGAAAAAATAATTAAGAGTTTTTTTATAAGAAAATATTTCATTTTTCTGATCCTGAATATTTATATATTTTATCATATCTTAAAACAAAATAAAAAGACCTTTATTAAAAATCCTCTTAAAAAACATGATTTAATTCATTCTTCTCTTAAAAAATTTGTTTTTATAATTTTTTAAAATAATTTTGTTTGGCAACCGATCCTTTTTTCATCTATTTTTGGTAATTTCTCAATTAATTTTATAAGACCTAAGTCTTCTAAAAAATTTGTAACTTTTATTTTATCATAATCAAATTTCCCCCATGTACATTTTTCTAAATCAAAATTAATCAAAACATCTTTTTTTATTTCAATTAATTTTTTGCTAAAAAACGCTTTGTCTTTGTCTTTATTTAATTTATTTTTAACCTTAATGTCTACTTTATTAACATTTGAATAAAGTTTTTCTATATTTCCAAAATCCTGGATTAATTTAAGTGCTGTTTTTTCTCCTACGCCCGCAACTCCCGGGATATTATCAGAAGCATCTCCTTTAAGTGCTTTAAAATCTATCAATTGTTTAGGCAATAATCCTTCATATTTTTCTTTTATCGCTTCTTCGTCATATATTATTCTGTCTCCATTTTTTAAAAAATAAACTTTGGTTTGATAGTCTATTAATTGAAAAACATCTGTATCTCCTGACAAAATAATATTTTCTATTTCTCCTTTTTTGATCACCAAATCTGAAATTGTTCCAATAAGATCATCTGCTTCAAATCCTTTTTTTTCATAAATTGGGATTTCAAATAATTCTAAAAGCTGTTTTATTTTTGGAATTTGTTGGTATAGCTCTTCTGGAGCCTTAACTCTTTTGGCCTTATATTCTTTATACTCTTGATGCCTGAAAGTAGGGCCTGGTAAATCAAAAGTAGCAACAATAAAATCTGGATTAATTTCTTTTAATACTCTAAACAAAATTAGGTAAAAACCATAGACAGCATTTATTGTTTCTCCTTTTTTGTTCTTTAGTTTTGGCAATCCATAATAGGAACGATAAACAAGAGCATTACTGTCAATTATAAGAATTTGTTTTTTTTCATTCATTTTATATGGCTTTTAAAATATCTTTTAATTTTTGTTAAAAGTTGTTTTGGGGTAAATTCAGTCTTAATCAAATAATCCTCAACTCCTAATCGTTTCGCTTCTTCTCTCGTTTTGGAGTCATCATAATTTGAAAAAATAATTACTGGGATTTTAGAAACTTCCCTTATTTGTTTTACTTCTCTTAAAAAGGTTATTCCACTTTTTCTGGGTAATAGAATATCCAATAAAATCAAATCCGGAATATCTTTTTTTAATATTTTTATGGCCTGTTCTGACGAAATAGCGGAAATAACTTGAAAGTTTTCTATTTCAAATTTAGTTTTATACATTTCAATTAAAAATGTTTCGTCTTCTACTATTAAAATTTTTTTCATAATATTCTTAAATTTATTAAGATATTATCTTATGATAACTTGTGTTTAATTTTAAAACAAGAATAATTTGTTATTTGTTGTATAACTTTCTATATACTAATATTTTTCTTTATGATAAAATATCATAATGCAATTTAGGGTACCACAATTTTTAGAAAGACAACCTCTTATTATTGGACCATTAGCTTTTAAACAATCTCTTTATTTTGGAGTAGCTATATTAATGTTGGTTTTTATTCATTCTATAGCGCCATTTCCTATCTTCCTTATTTGTGCTGTTGTTCTAATAAGTATGGCTTTCGGGTTGGCTTTTATAAAAATTGAAGGAATCCCATTGCCCGAGGTAATCACCCAATCTTTTGGCTTTGTTTTCTCGCCTAAGATGTATCTTTGGCAAAAAAAAGAAAACTTAAGACCAGTTAAATTTGTAGCCAAGAAACAAGAAGAGGAAAAAGAAGAACCATTAAGAGTAGCTCCTAAAAGTATTCTAAAAAAACTTCATTCTAAAGTTGAAGGGGGATATTAATTTTTAAATAAAAATCATGGCTAATTTATCGTCTCAACAATTTCTAGAATTTGATCAAATCCAAAATGGAGTTATCATTTTAAAAAATAAGACTCTAAGATCTGTTTTAATGGTTTCCTCTTTAAACTTTGCATTAAAATCAGACGAAGAACAATCAGCAATTATTTATCAATTTCAATCTTTTTTAAACTCATTAGATTTCCAATGCCAAATTATAGTTCAATCACGTAAAACAAATATTACCGGCTATTTTGATGGATTAAAAAAACTAGAAAAAGAACAAGAAAACGAGCTTCTAAAAATTCAAACAAATGAATATAGAAAATTTATTGAAGGGCTAGTTGAAAATGAGACAATAATGAGAAAGACTTTTTTTGTTGTGATTCCTTACTCTCTTGGAGAAACAGAAAAAACAAACAATAAAGGATTTTTTAAAAATCTTTTTCAGAAAACAAATTTGCCTGGACTTAACGAAGAAAATTTTAAACGTTGCCGAAATCAGCTTTGGCAAAGAATGGAATTTGTAGCAATTGGATTAAGAAGATGTGACTTATCAACAACTCCCTTAACAACTCCTGAGCTGATTGAGCTTTTATGGAGTTGGAATCACCCAAAGGAAGCAGAAGTAGGATATTATCCAGAAATTTTACCAGAATTGATTAAATAATAAAAACAATATGAAATTATCTTTTTTAAAGAAAAAGAATAAATATAAAGAAAGCATTTTGAAAACAGATGTTGTTAACCTTCAAGATATTATTGCTCCTTCTTCTTTTGAATTAAAACAAAACTTTTTAAGGATAGGCGAACGTTTTGCCAAATCCTTTTTTATTTTTTCTTATCCAAGATATCTTTCAACTGGATGGCTATCTCCTATTATAAATATGCAACATCCAATGGATATATCCTTTCATATCCATCCTGTGGGATCTAATATTGTGTTAAAAAAGCTAAGAAAAAAGTTAACCGAAGTAAGAGCTGAAATGATGGAGAAAGAAGAAAAAGGATTGATCCGAGACCCTATTTTAGAAACTGCTTATCAAGATATAGAGGAGTTAAGAAATAGTTTACAAACTGCTCAAGAGAGAGTATTCAAATTTGGGATATATATTACTGTTTATACTGATACTCAAAAAGAATTAAGAAAAATTGAGACCGTGCTTCGTTCAATATTAGAGTCCCGTTTAATTTACATAAGACCTGCTCTCTTTCGTCAAAAAGAAGGATTTATTAGTTCTAACCCATACTGCTTAGACCAACTTGCTGTCCACACCACAATGAACACTGCTCCCCTATCAAGTATATTCCCATTTGTTTCCTCTGATCTTAGCGCGAACGAAGGAATCCTTTATGGAATAAATATGCATAATAATTCTTTGGTTTTATTTGATAGATTCACCTTAGAAAATGCAAATATGGTTATATTCGGTAAGGCGGGAGGAGGCAAAAGTTACGCAATCAAATTAGAAATCTTAAGATATCTTATGCAGGG
>Ga0307992_1001605_pt1 | contig 13322 bp, 28 predicted proteins | sample EllFjometagen133_FD_203162 | JGI IMG/M metagenome (GOLD analysis project Ga0307992, IMG submission 203162) | Marine microbial communities from Ellis Fjord, Antarctic Ocean - #133 | ecosystem: Environmental > Aquatic > Marine > Unclassified | place: Southern Ocean | collected 2014-10-08
AAGATGGATTCTTTCCTGATACAATTCAGAGTTGTCTTTATTATAAACTGTCACAAATGCCCGTTTAAGTCCAAGTCCAAACATATAGAATTGAAGTTGCCATTTATATTGCTCATTGTACGCTTCATAACCTCCTTTTAAGAGTGTTTTGAAACCTTTACTTGCCATTGTCTTACATTCCCATAGATGTGTTTCAGAGGACTCTATCAGGCCGTTAATCTTGCCGTCAATATGCCCGAGCAACGTAAGATTATCTTGAGTGAATTTAACCTCATGCTGGATATCGAAAATGTTAAAACCTGCATCGTTAAGATCAATTACAATCTGATCTTCGAGAATATTGCCCAACTGAAATAACCTAAGAACACGACCATCTGGAGGCTTACCTATAAAACCGTTATGCTTATACCATAGCCACCTTGAGCAAGGATGTCCGGCCTGTGACAGTCCCAGGTAATCTCTCGGTTTATATTTTGATTCATAAAACAGGTTGACCGCATCTATTGACTGGTTGTCATCTAAAAAATCTAATCTTGCCATTGATTCTCTTTTTGTTTTTTATGCCGTTATATTTCAAACGGCATATGATTAAATGTTAAACATTACCATGCAGAAGCTGGTGCAGCGTTTCCCTGTGTTGGTGTCTGTTGAGTCTGAAGTTTAGAATAACCCTTTATTTCGTTCTTTTTGTTTTTGATTAGTTCTCCTTTGTCATTAGTCCATTCATTATCTTCGACAGACAATCTCAAGGTTATGGCTCTACCATGAAGAACAACAGAGTCAGGCATACTACCAACAACACCCACAGCTCTTTTAATGGTAGCTAATTTTTGCCTTGCAATATCTTGAGTATCTTTAGTTGAATGAACAACACAGAGACATTCTTTGATGGAAACACCCTGAAATTTACCTGTTGGATCTTGACATGAATATTCTATGAAAAGATTATCGCCAGAGTTGTTTTTATTACGTTTCACCTCAGACCCTATAATAATAAAATTACTGTTACCTTCAGGTAAAACTACTTTTGATCCATAATCAGCATATTCTTCATCTTTAAAATCAAATCCTAATTGAGCCATTTATCTATTCTCCTTTGTTTGTTGAACTACCAATTGCGTTCATTATTGGTGAAAACCCACCCTCTATTGAGACAGGTATATCTTGAATTATATTGTACCTATTTTTACTAACATAGGCAGCGTTTGGGGCGCATGAAAAGATTCTTTGGAATCCTCCGACTGCTTTTCCAACTTCTTTATTAAATCCTCCTGTTTTTGTTGTTGTCGCAACCTGTGTATGGAAGAAACCAACACAATCACACCATTCTAAAAATAATTCTGAATTTGAATCTCTTAATTTAATTTTAAACCTATCATAATCAGCACCTAATGGATTTTGGTAGGTAATTACTTGGCTGTGGGCAATAAGCACTATAGCCATACCTTTCTCTTCTCTTATTGCTTGCAGACCTCTTACTATCTTACAGAACTCATCATAAGCCATTTTATAGCCTGAGCCATAACCAAAATCTGCCATTGATTTTTTGTTATGAGTTTTACAGATTGTTTCACAAATTAGCTTTTCACACCAATCTATAGAATCAATCACTAATGTTTTATATTCAAGCTGTTCTGAATATACATACCTTAACTGTTCAAGTATGTCATCGCTTGAATTGCATAAAGGGAATGATTCAGCATTAATTTCATCTAAACCATCCTCAGTTTGGATGAAGATGGGGCTTGGTGCTGACGCTGCAAGAGTTGATTTACCAACTCCATGCTCAGCATGGATTAAAATTCTTGGTGGTTTTTTTGTTCTTGTTTTTCTAATTTCCATGATTAATTTCCTCTATAAAGTCAAATAAGACCTAAACTGACAGCTGATTCATTAGATATTAAAACAGTTTTACCATTTGCTATTACTTTTACTTTGTTGCCTATGAACATTCGTTCAGCAACATATTTTAAAGCATTGATATTTTTTCTGACAGCAAGCAAACACATTTCTTCTGTTTGCTTGCTGTCAGTGACACATTGCAAGGCATAACCATCTTGTCTAACAGCAACCAAACATATTTCCTCTGTTCGGAGGCTATCAGGAACGTATTGCAAAGCACAGCCATTTTGTTTAACAGCGGCCAAACATATTTCTTTTGTTCGGCCGCTTTCGATAACGAATCGTAAAGCACATCCATCTATGCTAACAGCTTCCAAAGCTTCTTTTACAGATAAAATACATTTAACATCAAGTTTACACCATTGTTCATAATATTTTTCAATTGCCATGATAGCTTTCTTCTAATTCTTTGATTTTTAATAACAGGTATTTTATATCACTTTTTGCATTTGCCATGAAAGATAGGTTGTCTTGATTGAACCTTAACCACTCTGAGCTTCCAATGATCTCTTCTTGATTTTCATCAAGAATACAGTCGTCCTCTGCTTGACTTACATAAAATCCTTTTTCAAAAAGTTTACTAACCTTGAATACCTCTGAGCCAGCCTCTTTTACAAACCATTCATTACCGGTAGTTTTATCTAAACGGTCTTGTATATCTTTGATTCTATCCATTTTTAATTTCCTTTCTGTGTGTTCAAAAAAACAGAGCCACTAATTATCTCCCCCCAAAACAAATAGTGACCCTGTGTTATTTTATTTCTCTACTACAATCTCAATTTTTACAGATGGTTTTGCGGGACTTGTTGTGATAAACTGAGCTACAAGATTCATGTCAAGCATTTCTAATGCACGGAGTTTCTTCATGTTGATGGTTGGTTTGTAATCAACGCAACGGACTCCCTCCGGGAGAGTGTCCTCAAGTTTTGAATAAGCCTTGAAGTCTAATTTACGATTTAATTTATTGGTTACAGTGACCTTATGGTTACCGATGATAGCGTGATCGGTTCCTTCGTCTTTAGTGTTAACCTTTGTTGCAATTTCATTCTCAAGAATCTTGATGTCAGAATCAATTACTGATTTTTGAGCTTTAAGACTTAGAATTTCATTTTTAATTTCTAATAGTGTCATGTTGTGTCTCCTGTTTTGTGCGTGGTTAATGTTAATTTCAAAATCAATATACTCCCGCAATAAATACATGTCAAGTATAAAAATGTATTTATTTGATATTTTTTTCATATATTTTTCTTTGACTTTTATTGTTAAGTATGGCAATGTTTTGTTTGAATTACATTAAAGCAACCAAATACATAATAAGGAATAAAAAAATGCATACATTTAATTTTAAATTACCTGTTAGATTGTTTGAAGAATTGCGAGAATATTCTAAAAACAAAGGACAGACGGTAACAGCTATATTAAGGATAATAATCGAAGAGTTTCTTATCAACAAAGGTAAAAATCAATGAAAAAAATGAATCCAGGTGAATGGGAAACTGATTGCACTCTATGCGTTAATAATGTTTGCTTGTATTATAAAAAAATAAACCCACCATTAAATGTTTGTGAAGTTTGTAAATATTATTCTCAGCCTGAAGAAGCTAAAAGGAATTGTGAACCTTTTATATCTAAAGTTGATGATGGTATTTGTGTTTACATAGACCCTGAGACTAAGGCTACATTCTATAGGTCAAGACCAGAGGCTTGTGATAATTGCCAATGGCCGGAAGGTGGAAGAGTTGAATTATTTGATCCTACAGGAGTGATTATGCCGGAGGATCTATGGATAAATTAACACAAACGTTGAGCCAGTACGGGTTACATATAGATATTCCATTGTTGGATGGAAAGGTGCATAGATGTAAATATAATGGATCATCGGATGTTAGAGGATGGTATTCAGGTATCCAGTTATCTAATAATAAATTATATTGTCATTATGGATCATGGGACGAGGGAACGCATAAATACCATGATGAATTTGGATCTGAATTATCAGAAAATGACTTAAAACTAATAAAGTTAAATGCTCTATGTAGGAAAAAAGAAAGAGAGCAACTGCACAAAAAGGCCGAAGAAAAAGCATCTGGACTTATTGATATTCTACAGACGGCCTCTGATGATCATCCATACCTTATTAAAAAGCAAATTAAAAATCATGGGATACTTCAAAAGAAAAATGCTTTAATCATCCCATTATACAAAAAAGAAACCGGAACTATATCATCTTATCAAAAGATATTTGAAGATGGTACTAAAAAAATGCTCTTTGGGGGCCGCAAAAAAGGTTGTTGCATGCCTATTACAGGAGACACAAGTACCGCTGTGTGTATCTGTGAAGGGTGGGCAACCGCTGCAAGCATAAATGAGGCAACTGAATATCAAGTCTTTGCAACCATAGATATAGGGAATATGACAAGCATTGTAGATATGGTTGTTGAAAAATTCTTGGGTAGAAAAATTATTATTTGTGCAGATAATGATAAAAATAAAAAAGTAAACATAGGCGTTGACACAGCAAAAAAAATAATCAAAAAACATCCATTTGTTGAACTCAGGTTTCCTGATGGTATTGATGGGTCAGATTTCAATGATATGCATTGCGAAAAAGGCTTAGATGCTGTCAAGGCTTGTATATTAAACGAGCCATGTATCGTAACGGTTGAAGACCTTGATGACGATCAAACCGACTTATCATTAATTATTCCTGAGAAAATATTGAATCCTGGGGGGTTGATAAGTTTAGGCATGGAAGCATGTAAATCATCTTTTATTCCAGATATTGATCAATTTAATTTTCCAGTCATCTTGTCTTTGATCGCAAACGCGATAGCTGGTAAAATAGAGTTTGATGGTGGTATCTGGCCAAACTTCTATAATATTAAAGTTGGTGGTACATCAACAGGAAAAACAGATAGTGATAAATTTTGGAAAAATATTATTAGGAATTATGGAGTAGGTGATTTTTACGGCCCAACTGATTTTGCAAGCGGGCCAGGTTTGTTTAGAGGGTTGTCAAACCAACCTCAATGTCTTATGAGTTTAGATGAAATATCATATTTACTTAAAAGATTTGATAGGCCTGATCCATTAAGCCAAGGAAAGATAGCTGCATTATTAGAATTACACACCAATGCAGGCCAAGAAATAAAAAAACCATATGGAGATGGTAAGAACTCAATAAATATAGAATATCCATGTCTTAATATAATCAGTAATGCTACTCCTACAATATTTGATGATATTAGACCTGAAGATTTTGAAACCGGTTTGATCCAAAGATTTGATTTTTGGTATTATGCGGGTGCGATTCCATACCGTAAAAATAAAATGGGTGCAGAAAACAAAAAAGCACAAGAGTTTATTTCACGCCTCATGGACTTACATACATACTCTCCGAGAAACAATTCAAAAACAAATCTTTCTGGAGTGATGGGGATACCTGTTACAATATATGCTGATAAGCAGTGTCAAAAAATGATTTATGATTATTCTGTAGCGAACATTGACCTGGCAAACCAGCAAACCTCTGCCGGAGCTGTTGGAATAATAAGCCGGAGATTTCACGCAGCTTTAAAATATGGCATGGAGCATTTAGCGAGTAGAATCGGAAGAAATGAAATACATAGACTATATGAACCAATAACTGTAATTGATTTTGCATGGGGGATGCTTGTTGCAGAATTATTGGCAAGCTGGAAAATAAATACTCTATCAAAAAAAGTATCAATGGGAGATTTTCATAGAGATTCTAAAATATTTATTGAAGGTATTAAAGCATGTTTACGCACAGATAGAGCTTTGACTGGCAAGAGCATTGCTAATAGAAGACCCAGGATAAAAGCATGGCAGCCACAACATTTTGATCAAGTCGTTAAAGCATTGGCAGCACGAAAAGAAATTAAAATAGATAATTCAGGGAGGTATACACAATATTTTTTATTAAAGTAATACTTGACATATATTTATTTATAACATATATGTCTATAAAAGATTAATTTAATTAGTTTAAAAAAATGAAGGAGCAAAGAGAATGGATTTTATTAATTGTACGCCACACGATATTGTATTGAACAATGGAAATGTTTTCGAACCATGTGGGGTCGTTACCCGCATCAAATCAACTTTCACAGAATTTGATGATGATGGGGTATGTCAACAAGAATATGGAGATGTTGAAGAATTATTCCCACCACAAGATGGAGTGAAGTATATTGTAAGTTCTATCGTATTGGATCAAGTTAAGAACAGGACTGACCTGGTGGCTCCAACAACCGGCCATCGAAAAACTATCAGAACACAATTAGGAAAAATTAAAAGCGTCCCAGGTTTCAGGGATGCATAGGAGCGAGCCATGAAAGACATTATATTGTTTTGTATTTTAACAATCGCTTTGTCAGTTTTTTTAATAATTGTTTTAGGATAAAAAAATGATAAATAATTTTATATCAAAATTTATGAGTCAAAGCGTGTTTCGGTATAATATAGATTCCTATAAAATAGAAAGCTATGGTGCTGCATACATGTCAGGTTTTTTATATTATGATTTTATTTTAACAAGTGTCACAACAAATAAATCAACATCAATTCGTTTAAAGGAGAGTGTAAAGATTTGAGAGAAAACGGGATAGAAATAAAAAATGTTGATTATTTCAATTCAAATTTTGAGGCAATTATTAATTATGCGCCATGCGTTTATAGTGGATGTCTTGATTGGAGACAACATTTAGTAATGGGTGAGAAGGGATGGATTATTGGAGTTAACTGTATAACATGCAGATTCTTTGCAAAACGAGACAACAGGAGAAAATAATGCCAACAGGATATACAGTTAAAATAGCAGATGGAATTGATTTTGAAGAGTTTGTGATGGGGTGTTCAAGAGCATTTGGAGCCTGTGTTACCATAAGGGATGATTCATTGGAGGAAGTTATTCCAGATGTTTTTGAACCATCAAGGTATCATAAGAAAAGTTTTGATAAGGCTGTTGAAAAACTTGCTGAACTACGAGCAATGACAGACGCAGAAATAGACACAGAGCTTAAAAAAGATTTTGATAAAAAGATTAAAGATCATACAACGGCAGTTCTTAAAAATAATAATCTAAAAATTAAATATAAAAAGATGTTGCATAAAGTTCTTTTGTGGGAACCTCCAACAAAAGAACATAATGATCTTCATGAATTTATGGAAGATCAGATAAAAAAGTCAATAGAGTTCGATTGCCATGATTATTCAAATGACGATGTACCAAAAAGATTAACCAAAGAAGAATGGATTAGCGAAAAAAAAAATAACTGTGTATGGGAGATTAATTATCATGACAAGCACTGGAAAGAAGAAGTGGAGTTGTGTAAAAAAAGAACTATATGGATTAAACAATTAAGAGAAAGTTTATAAAGGACATAGTAATGGTCAAAATAAAATACATAGACATAGAGATCGACAAGAAAACATTAACACTTACGCTGGATCAAGTTCATATATTACGTGATGAGCTTAATAGGGCGTTTCCAAAAACAGAGCAAAAGCCTTCTTGTATCAAAAACAGAGCAAAAGCCTTCTTATATATGGAAGCAAGATGTAATCCAACCAAGGTCAATTGTAACATATTGTGACGGGCCAACGTGTAAAGTGAATATTAAAGACAACACAGGAGAATAAACTATGACAATAACAAATGTATTAATAATACTGTTTATAATTCTTTATGTAAGCAATTTTACTTTTTTATATTTTGTTGTTAAAGATCTAAAAAAACACAAAGGAATAATCGCATCCTGCACGCGCCAATTAGACCTGCAATTTATTTTAATGAAGACCGATGATACAAGAATAACCAAACTCGAAAAAACTGTTGTTGACAATAAATAAATTTCTGTATAATGTATTTTTGTGTGTGAGAAATATCCTGTTTAATTTCATTGTTTTTTTATCTAAAAAGGTTTGGTCAGAGTACTATCTGGTCAGGCCTTTTTTTTTAATATTTATCTTGACAAGTGTTTAGAAAAGATATATCTATTAATCAAGTTCGATGAAGTTAACTTTAAAACAGACGGAGGTTAGTATGTGGGGACATGAGATTATTGATGATCTGAATCTGCATGGAGAACAATATATGAGTATTGAGAATGTTAATTTCTTTAAAAATCATATAGAAAATTCAATTCATTTCTATTTCGGTGAGTTTGATGGTTTTCAGAAAAAAGTTATTGGAGGAACAGATAACGAAAAGTTACCAGCACCTTTTAAAAAAGAATTATCGGTTGAGTTTCCTTATAACAATATGACATTTTTCTTTTCTCATGGAAAATATAAAAGAGCATTCTGTGTTCAATCTTTAAAAACACAAATGGGTCACACAGCTAAGATTTTTAATGTAATTAAAACGACAAAATGGATGGCTGGTGTTGTTTTTACTACATTATATAATCTTGATAAAAAAGATTGGAATAAATTAACTTATTCAAAAACAAAAACTAATAATAAAGAATTTATAAAAAACATTGGATTAAGTGATACTGATGTAGATGATATATCAGTATCTGATTATATAATGATCAACCTTTCCGTGCTTTTATTGAATACAAAAAATCTAATTGAAAAAAACAATCAAGCTCCATTAAAATTAAACAGAAAGCGGAAGAAAAAAGGCAAATCTCCAATCTTTGATTATAAAACCCTGAGAATAAAATTACCAGCATCCAGAAATGAATCAAACGGCGGTAACGGTTCATCAGATTCAGGAACAACCAGACTACATCTCTGCAGGGGCCATTTCAAGTATTATACTAAAGAAAAACCACTATTTGGTAAGCTTACTGGTCGATATTGGTGGCAAGCAACTATGAGGGGTAACATAGAAAATGGAGCAGTTTATAAGGATTATGAGGTGACAACATAATAGATTAATTAGAATTAAAAATGCACGAAACAATGCTTATTGTTAATGACTGTAAAGAAACTGTTATTAAAACGAAGGAGAGATAAAAAACAATGATTACAAAATTAATTAAAAACAAGTTCAAAGAGTGTGTGAGAAAATGTGTCGAGGATGATATAATCTCCTTAAAATTCGATGCAAAAGCACTTGAGTTTGAGGTTTCATTAAACAAAACAGAAATTGAGAAATTGAGAGCTGCTACTTTTATTATCAACAAACATCTTGAACGACCAGTTGTCGCAGAAGCAAAGACAAGACGGGTGAGAATAATAAATGGCAAAGCAACAGTCAAGAAAGATCCAAGCATTGAAAAACAAAAGGCCGAACAGCAGTTACAGTCAGTTAAGATGCAATACCTTACCTCACATAAGAATAATATAAATATGCTATCCAGCAATGGGGTATCCAAACAAAAAATAGCAGATAAGTTCGATGTGGGCTTGTCAACAATAGATAAATGGATGAGACTACAGGAGGAGATAAAATAATGACCAATAAAGAGATATTAGAGCTAAACATTGATTCAGAAACGACCATTAAGCAGTACCTTAGACAGTTGCTTCAGAAGATATGGACGGAAGGAAGCATGTTTAACAGTAAGCGTCCATTCGGAAATTCTGATTGGCAATTTAATGTTTACGTTGTTCTTGTAGAATCAGGAGTCATAACGGGCACATTCGATGAAAATGGATGCCTTGAAGACTGTGATACTTTAGAGGGTGACGTTGTGATGCATCAACTTATCTTTGAGTGTTTTAAATCATGAACTACAGAAAATATCTAAAATCAAGAAAATGGAAGACGATTAGAAAACGAGCGTTAAGAAGAGCTGGCTACGCTTGCCAAATATGCAATGCTAAAAAATGTGAACTGCATGTCCATCACAGAACTTATGAAAACTTAGGTGCTGAGAAGATGATGGATCTTATTGTGCTTTGCAAAGCTTGTCATAGATTGTTTCATGGGAAAGGTGAAATATAATGCTAACAAAAGATAAATATAATTTATATAGCGATGATATTGATGTTGATGAAAATAATAACGATAAAGGATATTACAGCATAATTGATGAATTGAAAAACAATAATCTTCCTGATCATATTAAATTAAAATATGCTTTATCTATAGCAGAACAATTAAATATAAAAGTAAAAGATATTTCTTACAAATATAATTATGTTAATGAAAAATTCAAAGAATTAAGTGATATAGTTTTCAGCAGAGAAGAAGAAAAAATTTATAATTTAAAAACTTTTATACTGAAAAATGTTTAGAAACGATGTTTAATTATTGGAGGTACCATGAAAATATATGACAAAGAGTTGAAAAAGAAAGTTGATGTGTGTGAAAAAGAGTGTCTGGAAAGAGACTGTTATTAAAACGAAGGAGAGATAAAAAACAATGATTACAAAATTAATTAAAAACAAGTTCAAATTATGGGATTAACGTATGCATGAAAAAAGAAAAGTAGGTCAGCCAGCGATATCTGACAAGAAGGTGACATATGCTGTCAGGCTGCGACCATACCAGATAAAGTGGTTACAGTCGCATTCAAGAGGATTTACGGCTAAGTTTTTTGATGATGCAATTAATGACGGGATTTAAATTGAGGTGGAGAATGAATATGAAAAAATTATTAGAAATGAATGTGCACCAAGTCTTAAAAATATTTGATGACGGGTATACAGTCATTGATGTATTAAGAGTATATAAAGGATGGATATATACAAGAGTAGTATATGAAGGAGATACCGTGAGCTCTTCACAGAGCAGTGTTTTTGTTCCATTCATAGATATTTAAGGATGATGTAATGCTTAAAATAAAAAAAGAAATAACTGTTTATTTGATTCCAGACTAACTTGCAAAATCTTTTGTTAATTCTGATTTTTCTGAATATGATAAATAATATAAAAGAAGATATTGTGTTCCTTGAACAAAAAATAAACAATTTAATGGATTTGGAGTTATTATGAAAGTTAAATATTATATTAAATATGAATTTTGCAAGTCAATTGGTTGTAAGTTTTTAAATGAAAAGCGTAGTGAATGTGAACGTGAACATTGCGTTGAGTCTGCCAAGAGATTTCATCAATGGTTAAGTGATGTTGGGTACAGTATTACAGTCATTGATGGTAAATCAGTCAGAATTAAAAATTATTAACAGGAGGCGTTATGGAAATAGAGCTAATAACAACCAAGAAAAAGCTTACTAAATCAATTATAAACCAAATGCCATTGGCAAACAATATTGACGTTTTAAACGATGGTGTTGTTGTCGGATTTTTATTGAACGTCAGAAAGGGTTGTGTGAAAGTTATTCTCATTAAGCATAATAATGAATTCTACATATTGCTCTCTCATTACAGGAAAGGATCTTTTAAATTTTTCTCTGAAGACAGAAGGGACGCCTGGTGGAAAATTTACCAAGCAAGATTGAAAGAGGATTGTCCACAGATTTTTATTTGAAAATTATACCAAAAATGTTTAAGAGCGCTCACGAAAGGTTACCGAAAAGAGATAACATGTCGGTAGTAGATTATTATATGTGCGATAATTGTGGATGTAAGTGTTTTTATGACGCTGAGTTAAATTGGAAAGATGTAGCGCAAGATAAAATGACGCTTGATTTATGCGGAGACATAAAAGCCATTTGCATTGCTTGTGCAAAAACACATAAATGTATAGTTGTTGAAATTGATATCGACAAAGAAGACGATGATATTCTGAATATTCAGAATATCCAAATGTTAAAAAATTATTAATAAATTTATTGACGCCCAACGCTTAAAATAAGCTGCCACCAGCAATTAACTAAATTTTATAGTGCGTCTGCTTCTGGTGGTCTGCTTAATTTGGGCGCTGGGCGTTAATAAATTTACTGGAGATAATTATGAACACTACAGAACTAATTAAATTGCTTCAAAAATATGAAAAAGGTGTTTCTGGCAGAAGCAGAGAAATTTCTGTTTCAATCGTTAATGAGAATAGAGACCTGAATTATATCTCTGATCCAGGAATAAAAATTATATCAACTGGTGATGGTGCGGCCGGGGCAGAAATAAATATTGGGTTTTTTAAAGAAAAACGCTGACATCCCAACGCCAACAATAAGCTGCGGGGCTATTGATTATAATTAAAAATTACTGTGGTTCCGGGTCTGCTTAATTTTGTTTGTTAGGATTGTAACTTTAAAAGGAGAAAGAACAATGGCATGTTGTGAAAAATGTTGGGAAGATGCATATGGAATGATGAGATACACAGGAAGACCTCAAACAGAGTGCTATAGTCAAATCTTAGAGTTAAGAAAAAACAGAGGTGCTGTTTGCACTGAAAGAGAGCGAGCAGGTCAGTTTTGGGACGAAGAAAAAAAATGCGATGTTAGAGTAGACAACTAAACACCTAACGTCCAAAATAAGCTTCCACCAGCCACAAGACCGGCTCTTGACAGTGCGTCGAGTCCTGGTGGTACGCTTTATTTTGCTTGTTAGGCATAATTCAAAAAAAAGGATGTGAGCATGAATAAGTTAGAAACTTGCCCGTTTTGTGGAGGACAACCAAAGAGTGGAAAAAATTACAACATGTGGGTGGTCTGCTGTGATAACGACGAATGCAAAATACAGCCAGTCATTTGTGAAAATGGATTTTTTATTGAACACAAGAATAGTGGCGGAAGAGGGTATTATAATTTGGATGAGGCCAAAAATAAGGCTATTACCACCTGGAATATGAGAGCCTAACGTCCAAAATAAGCTGCCACCAGCGACAAACTTAACTTTGACGATGCGCCCTGTTCTGGTGGTCTGCTTAATTTTGCTTGTTGGGTATAAATAGAGATAATACGGAAATCAAGAGAGGTAACATGATTGTAGAATCTGATATAAAATTTGGGGATTGTAAGTGTGAAGGAAGAAAGTACATTCAAACTATTTTATATAATAATATTATGATTGGAGTGCTTATTCAAAGTGAACAAAATTCACTTTTGCCGATTGAGGAGAGGTATCAATTCGGGGCCAATCAATCAAACCTTCCAAAAAATTGCGATTATATTGAAAGTGAAGATAATGGATGGGTCTTTGTTATCTCAAATACACTCTCAGAATTTGTACAGCAATTAAATAACTGCATAGATAATTGTGAGCATCAAATAATTTAACCACCTAACGCTTAAAGTAAGCTGCCACCAGCGATATCTTGACTGGAAATATTGCGTCTTATTCTGGTGGTCTGCTTGATTTTGCTTGTTGGGCTAAACGATAAATCAAAAGGGAATAATTATGAAATGGGACGGAAGAATACCAAAAAGACGCTATGCAATCTTCACCGATCTTTTGAGGGGTGAATACATGATTGTAATCAAAGGGTTGGATTTGGATTATGCAGAAAAGTGGGGTGGTTTTGTTTCATGGGTTGGTGGTATTCGACCCGCTGAAACAAGAATATTGAATTAACCCAACGCCCCCAATAAGCTGCCGG
>Ga0307992_1001607_pt1 | contig 13317 bp, 4 predicted proteins | sample EllFjometagen133_FD_203162 | JGI IMG/M metagenome (GOLD analysis project Ga0307992, IMG submission 203162) | Marine microbial communities from Ellis Fjord, Antarctic Ocean - #133 | ecosystem: Environmental > Aquatic > Marine > Unclassified | place: Southern Ocean | collected 2014-10-08
TTCGCTTATGCGAAATCTACTAACGTCCTTAAAGAATTATACAATGGAGGGTTAATGAGGTTTAAATAATTATATTTTTTGACAATTTTTAAAAATAATATGTTGATGTTTCTTCGTAGAGACGAAGCGTTGCCTCGTCTCTACAATTCAAAATGCAAAATGTGTTGTGTAAGACCAACGGTCAAAAAATTTATTCCAGACAAATTATGAAGTTAAAATTAAAGGACGTTAGTAAGCAGAGCTTACTTTACGTCCTAAAGAACGTTAGTAAACAAAGTTTATTTTACATCCTAAAACAATTAGATTATAGATATTATTTAATCGCGCAATTTGACATTTTATAATAATACCTATATTATTTAGATAGATATCTATCTGCGCAATTTGACTATTTTTTACGTAAAAATATATATTAGTTTAAATATTGCTTATTATAAAAGGTTTCAAAGATTTTCTTTATCGCGCAATTTAACAATAGAATGAAAAGTATGAAAAAAATAAATCCAAAAGAATTTTCAAAATCTAAAACAAATCTAGCCGGAAATCTTCTTCGTAATAGTAAAACAGCAGAAGAAGATAGCTATAGAGCTTTGACTATTCTAAGTAATTGGAGAGCTGCTCATAGTTATCCCATGCATGTCTTTAAAAAAAGATTAAAACGGGTGTCTGAAAAAATAGATAAGAATGCATTATCTGCTCAAAGGTTAAAACGAGTTCCTTCAATTATTAAAAAGTTGAATAGGAGGTATAAGAACAATAAAGCGACTATGAAACTTACTCAAATGCAAGATATAGCAGGTTGTAGAGCTGTGATGTCCAATATTAAGTTAGCACGTGAACTTTATGATAAATCATATATTAAAGGAGATTTAAAACATAAAAAAGTAAATGAGAAAGATTATGTTTCTAATCCTAAAAGTGATGGTTATAGAAGTATTCATTTAGTCTATAAATATTTAAGTGATAAAGGAAAAAAAGATTATAATGGATTATTAATTGAAATACAGATTAGATCGAAATTACAACATATTTGGGCTACAGCAGTTGAAACGGTAGGTTTTTTTACAGGACAAGCAATAAAATCAAATGAAGGAAAAAAAGAGTGGAATGATTTTTTTAGATTAGTAAGTTCGGCTTTTGCTCAAATGGAAAAATGTCCAATTATACCAGGAACACCCGATGATGAGAAAGAATTATATTCTCTTATAAAAGAAAAAGAGAAAGAATTAAATGTGGTTACTAAAATGAAAAATTGGACTAAATCAATTAGACTGATTGAAGATTTAAAACATAAAAAAAATAGTCATTTTTTTTTACTGGAATTAGATACTATTCAAGAAAAATTAATAATTTCCACATATTCAAAAAGACAGGAAGAAAAAGCAATTAATGATTATGCTCGAGCGGAAAAGAATATTTATGGAAAAAAAGAATATGATGTTGTTTTAGTTGGTGCAGATACTACTTCAGATTTAAAAAAAGCATATCCTAATTATTTTATGGATACTAAAGAATTTATTAATTATTTAAGTAAGATTTTAAATAAAACATGTTAAATAAATTAAAGAACGTTAGTAAACAAAGTTTACTATACGTCCTAAAACAATTAGACTATAAATACTATATAGGCCTCCGGCCCTACGGGCCGATAGGCCCGGAAGGCCTCCGGCCCAAGAGGCCGTTAGGCCTGGTGGGAATAGTCCTAATAGCTTTAGCTATTGTTTTTAGTATTCTTTATTTAATCCGGGCACCAAAGAGTGCTGAGGCTGAGTGGTTCAATGATGGCTGGTATTATCGACAAACTATTAGTATTACCAATTCCAGTACTGCCCAAACTAGTATTCAAGTTAAAGTACTAGATGGAGAAGACCTGAGTGCTTTGGTTACGGCTGGAAAATTACAAGCTGATTTAGATGATTTAAGATTTACTGATCTAAATGGTAACATCTTAAAATATTGGATAGAGGATGGTACTAATGCTAGTGTTGATGTTTGGGCAGTTATTGATTATGTTCCAGCTGATGGAGTTACTGTTTATATGTATTATGGAAACGCTAGTGCAACAGGTGTTAGTAGTGTTACAGACATAAACCAAGCCGGTGGAACATTATCAACAATTAGCGGTTATCGTATTCATACATTTATAAATAGTGAAACATTTTATACAAATGAAAATATTAGTACTGAAACATTGGTTGTCGCTGGCGGCGGAGGCGGAGGGTCTTCACAAACTAGTTCCGGAGGAGCTGGCGGCGGCGGTGCTGGTGGTCTAACATATAATGCATCTTTTTCTATACCTAATGGACAATACAATGTTACTGTTGGAACCGGTGGTGCTTCTGGCACTATTGGTTCGAATGAGTCAGGAATTAATGGAACAGGTTCTGCGTTTTATACAATTACTACAACTGGCGGTGGTGCAGGTTCTCATACTGGTGTTGATGGTTTTGATGGTGGTTCCGGAGGAGGAGGTGGTTATAATGGATATGCTACCATACGTTATGGTGGTACAGGAGTTGCTGGTCAAGGAAATGACGGTGGAGATACTTCTCAACTTTCTTGGGCTGGAGGAGCTGGCGGCGGCGGTGCTGGTGGAGTCGGTGGTGATAATAAAATTAATCATGCTGGTGGAGATGCGGGAATTGGTTTAGCATATTCAATTAGTGGTTCTTCGGTGACTTATGCAACAGGTGGTACTGGAGGGAGCAATAGTCCAGCAGCAAGTACTGCTAATACTGGTGATGGTGGTGATGCAGCTTATGCAGCTGGAACTCCTTATGCCGGAGCTAATGGTATTGTGATTGTTCGTTATGTAGCAGTAACAACCATTACTTCTATTTCTCCATCCTCTGAAGAAAAAGGACCAGGTCCAATAGCTTATTGGTCTTTTGATGAAGGCTATGGTACTACAACTCAAGATAGAACTTCTAACTCTAATGACGGTACGATCACCGGAGCTACTTGGCAGACAGAGGATATGTGTGTGAGCGGGAAGTGTTTATATTTTGATGGGGTAGATGATTATGTAAATACTAATTTTGGAAATAATAGAAATATGGTTAGTGATCCTATTAGTGTTTCTATGTGGGTTAAGCCAATGAATTCAGGAGATCGAATGTATATAGCTACAACAAATGGCACAAATCAAAGATTTTATTTTGCTAGCAAAGATGATGAATGGGAAATGGGAATCCAAGCTAGTAGTTGGAACGGAGGAGTAGATAATGTTGAACATAATAAATGGACTTATATTTATATTGTTGGAGATGGTTCAAGTTTTAAACTATATATAAATGGTAATTATAGTTATCAAAAAAGTTACACTTCTTATAATTTAGCTTCAGATATTGCGATCGGTAGTCAGGGACCAAATGGAGGTTATAAATGGGATGGTTTCATCGACGAAGTCAAAATCTACCCTTACGCTCGTACTGCAGCTCAAATTTTAACAGATTACAATACTGGCCTAGCTGGAGTTGGTTCTGCTTCTGGAATCTCGGTCGCTATGGGTGGGCAATCAAAAAAATCTCTGAGTGATGGTTTAGTAGCTTATTGGAAAATGGATGAGGCGAGTTGGAATGGAACGGCGGGAGAGGTTATTGACTCGAGCGGAAATGAAAATCATGGAATAGCAGTCAATGGAGCCACAACTACTTCCACTGCTAAATTTGCTATGGCTGGTGCTTTCGATGGAATTAATGATCGAGTCGATGTTTCCTATACCGATTTACCACAAACATCAGAGCGTACTTATTCTTGGTGGCACAGGGTAAATGCTAACGGGACAGCAGAATATCCTAGTCCCATAGCTTATGGTGCTTATTCTGATGGTTTTAGGGTTCTTTGGTATGATCATAGTGACGATACGGTACATGTTCAAGTAACTTGTGGCTCAGATACTGTTCCAACCTTTGCCTTAGATAGTAGTGGAGTAGATGCAGTTGGGGATTGGCATCATTATGTTTTTACTTATGATGGTGCTACTGGTGTTTTATATAGAGATGGTGTTTTAATGGATACTGAAACAACTGATAAGGGCGACATTAAAGTTACTACTACTAATTTTTATATTGGATTATCCCAGTATTATTTTAATGGTTCTGTTGATGAAGTCCGAGCTTATAACCGAGCTCTTTCATCCCGCGAAGCTAAACAACTTTATGAATATGCCCCAGGGCCAGCAGGGTATTGGGATTTTAATGAAAAAGAGGGGACTACTGCTTATGATAAATCTGGTAATGAAAATAATGGAACTTTAACTAGTATGGATGCTTCTACTGATTGGGTTTTGGGTAAATATGGTTCAGGTTTAGATTTTGATGGTGATGATGATTCTGTTAATTGTGGAAATGATTCTATTTTAAACCCAACAAAAGCTGAAACTCTTGAAGCTTGGGTTAGATTAGACGCCCCTCTTTCAGAACAACCAGTTGTTTATTCTTCTATTATTAGTAGAAGAGATGTTGATGTTCAAAGGGCTTATTTTTTAGCTTTTAATAAGCCTACTAATAAAATTTATTGGGAAATAAAAGATGAAACAGGAACGTATTTAACAATGTTGAGCACAAAGAATACTTGGAATGTTGGTCAATGGTATCATATAACAGCAATATTTGACGGAAATTTAAGTTCAGATAACGCTCAGATTTATATTGATGGTATATCTGATAATAGTGCTACCTGGGCTTTAGATCATGTTCCTCAGACAACATCATACACAAAGATAGGAAATAGTGGCGGTTGGCGCTTTGATGGTAAAATTGATGAGGTAAAAGTTTATAATTATGCTCGTACTCAGAAACAAATTTTGGAGGATATGAATGGAGGACGACCAGCTATTAATAGCCCAATTGGTTATTGGAATTTTGATGAAGGGTATGGGGCTATTGCTAATGATTCTGGGTTAGGTAAAAATGATGGAATTATTAGTGGAGCTACTTCTACTAGTGTTGGAAAATTTGGTAGAGCTTTAGATTTTGATGGAAGCGACGACTATGTGAGTGCAAATATTACTAATTCTTTGGACCAGGTTACAATCAGTTCCTGGATTTTAATAGATTCCCCAACTGCTACTTATCAGGTTGCACAATCATTAGGTAGTAGTTCAACAATTGATATTGCTTGTGAACCAGCAAATTCAAAATGTGGTTGCGATTTTTATAATTCTGTAATTAATCCAGCAGATATTGGATATGATACTTGGACACTTATTACTTGTACATATGATGGTGTTGAAATGAAACAATATGTAAATGGAGAATATTTTTCAACTGAGAGTGGTCCAGATAAAACATTTAATACTACTCACTATATTGGTATTGGTAGAGACGGTTCATTATACCCTTTTAAAGGTAAGATTGACGAAGCAAAAATTTATAATTATCCTTTAACTGAAGACGAAGTTAAACAAGAATATAATCAAGGTAAGTTTATGACCCTAAGTTCAGGAAGTACAGAAAGTGATGGCACTACTGCTAGTAATTCTAGTGATCGTTCCTATTGTGTACCCGGAGATACAGCTACTTGTAACCCGCCTATAGCTGAATGGAAATTTGATGAAAAAACTAGTACCACTGCTTATGATACTTCCGAGAATTCTAATGATGGTACTTTAACTAGTGGCCCAACTTGGGTTAGGGGTAAAATAGGTAGTGCTTTAGACTTTGATGGAGATGATGACTATGTGGATTGTGGAAATGATAATAGTTTTGGGATTACAAATGGAACTCTTTCATTATGGTTTAAAGTATCATCTTTAGTCGGAACTCATGATACATTATTCTGGAAAGGTTTAAATGCAAGTTGGAATGGTATGCATTATGCTTTTAAATTATCATCAGGAGATATTCAAGGTGTTATTGCTGATGAAGTAACTTATCAAAATCCAGTTTTAGGAGCATATACTTTAGATAAATGGCATCATGCGGTAATGAGTTGGGATGGTTCATATATTAGACTTTATCTTGATGGAGTAGCAAAAATTCCAGTAGCTCAGACAGTTACACCTCTGTTAACAGTTCCTGAAAATATAAGAATTGGTAAAAATAATGGGAATAGCTATCCCTTTGATGGTGAAATCGATCAAGTTCAAATTTATGACTATGCTCGTACTCCAGCTCAAATAGCTTGGGATTATGATAAAGGAGCACCAGTAGCTTATTGGTCTTTTGACGAAGGAGAGTATAGTACCATTCATGACGAAACTGATAATTTAAATCATGGTACTTTAAATTTAGGAACTGGTGGTAACACAGTTACTTCTACGGCTTGGCAAGCTAGCGCGGATTGTAAAGAAGGAAAGTGTTTAGATTTTGATGGAACAGATGATTATGTTCAATTAGCAGATAATTCTTTATTAAATGATGTTGAAACATTTTCAATCTCTATTTGGGCTAAGCCAGGTTCTTTAAAAAAGGAACAATTATTTTCTAAACGTGATACGTGGGATTCAAATAATATAGAGCTTTTTTTGCAGTTAGAAGGAAAAATATATTTTACCATTCAAGATGGAGTTCAGAACTCTAGTATTGTCTCTAATGATTCATATCAGGTTAACGGGTGGAATCATATAGTAGCTTCTTTTGATAAAAATAAAGGTAGCAATCAAATGTCTTTATATGTAAATGGAATCTTATCAGGTAATAATGTTCATACCAACAATACTCCTTCTAGTTCTGTTTATCCTGTTCTAGGTAAAAAAGCTACGGATGGTGGTGAAATTTATTATGGTAAATTAGATGAAACAAAAATTTATAATTATGCTTTAACCCCAGTACAAGTCCAGCAAGATTATAATTCAGGTAAAAGTATATATTTTAAATAATATGAATCTGATATAATGTATTAGAATAAGTTTTTTCTTTTTTGACAAAGCATTCTATATTGTTTCTGTCATTCCCGCGAAGCCCTTAACCAATTCAACCCCCTCTGTCCTTCGACTCCGCTCAGGATATCTCCCCCTAGTCAGGAGGAGAGACGGGATAAAAAGTAATTTATATGTTAAATACTAAAGCATTAGATAAAGCTAGAGGATTAAGAAAGAAAATGACTAAATCAGAGAAAATTCTTTGGGAAGAATTGAAAACCAAAAAATTGGGAGTTAAGTTTCGTAGACAAATGCCATTTGTTTTTGAAGATTATCATTTTATAGTAGATTTTTATTGTTCAGAAAAGAAATTAATTATAGAAGTAGATGGTGAAGTCCATAATGATCAAGAAATAAAAGAATATGATGAGTTTAGAGAAGAAGTTTTTAAGCAAGATAATTATAGGATTATAAGATTTAAAAATAAAGAAATAATAAATAATTTAGAAGAAGTTTTAATAAAAATAAAGAATATTATTAAATAATACAAATAAAACTTCCCTTTCTCCTGACTAGGAGAGAGGGAGTAGAGGGAGAGAGGTTGATGAATAAATTAAAACAATTAGATTATCGTTATTATATTGGAATAATTATTATTGCTTTAATTTTGGTTTTTGGAATTATTTATATATTAAGAGCACCAAAGAGCGTTGAAGCTGAATGGTTCAATGATTCTTGGTATTATCGACAACAATTTGATATATATAATAATGAATCATCAGCTTTAACAGATTTCCAAGTATCTATATCTACTTCTACTTTACAATTAGCTACTCTGAATACTGCCGGTAAAACTAATTCTGATTTTTCTGATCTTAGATTTACTGATAGAAGTGGTAATCTTTTAGATTATTGGTTTGAAGATGATACTGATAATATGTATCGAGTTTATGTTAAATTTTTTAATCTCCCAGCTAATGCTACTTCTACTTTATTTATGTATTATGGCAATACTTCTGCTAGTGATGATAGAAATGGTGCTAATGTTTTTGAAATTTATGAAGACTTTTCTTCTTTACCTAGTGATTGGACGGCAGAGAGTTCTCTTCCGGAAAATTGGGAAATAGTTAGTGGAGAATTAAAAACAACAGGAAGTGGTTATGGTTCCTTTACTAAGGATAGTCCTGATTTTAAAGATTTTATTGTAGAAACAAATTGGAAATCAAATAATATTAGTGATGGTGGCTATCATGGGGGTTTAGTTTTTAGAGGACAGGACGATGCCGCTGATCATAGTTATCAATGGATTTTTCATGGATCTACTGGCAATAGAATTCAATTAAGAACTCCTAATCAAACTTATCCTATACCAGAAGAGTCTGGCACAACTAAATCAAATGATGTTTGGTATAATTTAAGATTAAAGGTAGGGGGCACTTTAGTTGAGGGGTACATTAATGATGTAGAGAATCTGTCTGGTGATATGGGTGATACTACTTATACTACTGGAAAAGTAGGTTTTCAACATTATAATAATATTAATTACTTTGATGACTATAGAGTTTCAAAATACACAGCTAATGAACCAACCATCACTCTTACCTCTGGTGTTAGTGAAGAAAAATCTACAGCTCCAATTGCCTATTGGTCGTTTGATGAAGGTTATGGCACTATTGCTCATGATAATACTTTCAACAAAAATCATGGCACTTTAACAAATATGTCTACCACAGGAACATCCACAGCCTGGGTTGATGGAAAAGTTGGTAAAAGTTTAAGGTTAGATGGAGTTGATGATTATGTTCGGATTACAGATGATGACAGTCTAGACCTAGGCACTAATGATTTAACAATTTCGGTTTGGCTTAAGACAGGTATTACTGATTCAAACCAAAGAGGAGTAGTTGATAAATTGGGTGGTACTCCATCCTCTTGGACTACTCAAATACAAAATGGAAAAATTTCGTTTGGCTGGTGGACAGATTCTTTTCAAGGCTGGAAAGCAGCTGATTCAATAATTGCAGACGATGAATGGCATCATATTGTTATTGTTTTAGAAAGAAGTTCAGAAACAATTTATTTTTATAAAGATGGTTCTAGTGATGGTTCTAGTGTTTTTTCAGGAATTGCTAGTGCTGATTTTTCTGGTACAGCTCCAATTGATATTGGTCATTATGATGGTAGCAGTGATTATTTCGATGGAAATATGGATGAAGTAAAAATTTATGATTATGCTCTCACAACTGACCAAATTAAAAAAGTTTATAATACTAGGGCTAAGGATTTTACTAATATAAATTTATCTTCTTCTCAACAAGATCGGCAGAATCAGAGAAATGAAGGCCTAATTGGTTTTTGGAAAATGGATGAGGATTCTTGGGATGGTAGCGCTTATGAGGTCAGAGATTATTCTGGCTTAGAAAATCATGGTACTTCTTACGGTGGAGCCGTAACTACTTCCACGGCTAAATATGGTCGAGCCGGAGAATTTGATGGAGTTGATGATTATGTTGATATAGGAGATATAGATGATTTTGATTTTGGAAATAATGATTTTACCGTAGGTTCTTGGGCTAGAGTTAATGCTGGCGCTGGAATATATAGTAAAAGTTTTGTGTCTAAATGGAATACTGGTGCTTCTCCTGGAACAAATGAATTTATTCTTAGTTTTACTGGTAGTAATAATAAACCATATTTTGAGATAGAATCGGGTTCTACTTACTATATCTTAATTTCTCCGGACGCTGTTAATTATGAAGAGTGGATTTATGTTTCTGGAACCAGAAGAAATGATTATTTATATTTATATGTTAATGGTGAATCTAAGGGTAGTCTTTATATTGGAGACGTAGCTGTAAATAATGTAGTAGGAAGGAAATTATTAATTGGTAAATTTTCTAGTTATGAATTTGATGGTCAAATTGATCATCTTAAAATTTGGAATAGAAGTCTTTCTTCTCAAGAAATATCCGAAGAATATACTGAAGGTCCAGCGCCGATTGGTTATTGGTCAATGGACAATATTGATGGCACTACTGTTTATGATCAGTCTATAAATGGTAATAATGGAATTTTGAGCGGGGGAATGACTAAATCAAATAATTGGAAACCAGGAAAAGTTGGTCAGTCTTTAGACTTTGATGGTGATGATGAATATATTGATTTTGGAACAGATGATAGTTTAAATGTAAACACTAAAATGTCAATTGAAGCATGGGTTAAACCAGATGAGATTGTAAGCAATGCCAGTATTTTAGGTAAATTTGGTAGTGGTGGTTATGGATTATCAATGATGAGTAGCGGTCGGCTTTTAGTAGTTGTTGAAGCTTGGGGCAATCATTTTTATAGCAGTAATGATGCTTTGAAAGCCGGAGAATGGACTCACATTTTGGTTACAATTGATAATACTATAGTTGGAAGTTCTTACATAAAAATTTATATTAATGGAAAATTTGATACCGAAGATACATTTGCCGTAGATACTTCAGACAGCTCTAGTTCTTTTCGAATTGGTTATTATCCTTATACTACTAAATTTGACGGTTTAATTGATGAAGTAAAAATTTATGATTATCTTCTTAGTCCTTATCAAATAGCCCAAGAATATAATCAGGGAGGACCAATAGCTTATTGGTCATTTGATGAGGGTCAGGGTACTACTGCTCATGATAATTCTGTTGATGGAAATAATGGTACTTTAACTAATATGTCTACCACTGGAACTTCCACCGTCTGGGTTGATGGTAAATTTGGTAAAGCTTTAGATTTTGATGGAAGCAATGATTATGTTAATGGTAGTAATGATAATAGTTTGGATATTGTAGACGAAATTACAATTGAAGCATGGGTTAAACCCAAGTCTACACAGGCAGTTGCTTCGACTATTGTTTCAAAAGGAACTCTTACAGGTTCTGACTATGTGAGAGATCAAAATTATTTTCTTCATATGTCGGCTAGCAGAGAGATTAAGATTACCTATGGTGATGGAACAAACTATCAAACTGAGACAGGCAGTGCAATCTCATCAGACACTTGGCACCATATTGTAGCAATTCTCAACGGAACAAATATTTTACTTTATATAGATGGAATATTAGATAATAGTTGGAATCAAAATTATATTCCTACTACTGGGGACAATGCAAATTTACATATTGGTATGAAGAGCTATGTTAACTCAGCATATGCTTTTAATGGATTAATTGACGAAGTAAAAATTTATAATTATACTTTAACTTCTTTTGACATCCAGAAGGAATATAGTTCTCGTATTAAGTCAGCTAGTGGTTTAAATTTATCTAAATCAAAACAAGATGCTACCAGTGCTCGGGCTGATGGCCTAGTGGGTTGGTGGAAAATGGATGAAGATTCTTGGAATGGTACAGCAGACGAAGTAATTGATTATTCTGGAAATGATAATCATGGTGTTGCAGTTAGTGGTGCTACTACCACTTCCACAGCTAAATATAATAGAGCGGGAGAATTCGATGGTGTTGATGATTATGTTAATTCTAATCTCCAAGTAACGATTGGTCCAGGAGATGCTTATACTTTTTCCACTTGGTGCAAATTTGATGATTTAGATAATCGTTATGATATCATCGCTTCTACAAATATTCATTTTTTTATTAACCATTATGAAAATCCTTATGGTGTCGGTTTTTACGGACGGCTTTATGATGGTAATTCAGTGATTGATGTAAGTTCAGATGGTGCTGATTATTATGAGCAAGTTGATCGTTGGTATCATGTGGTCTGGGTAGCTGATCGGCAAGATTCTCAAAAAATGTATTTATATATTGATGGTAAGTTAGTTGATAGTGATGATTTTCCGAGTGATTTTGGATCTGAGACATTTAATCCTTATATTGGAGGAACAACTAATAGTTGGTATATGAATGGCTCGATTGATGATGTTAAAATTTGGAACAGAGCTTTGTCTTCGGCAGAAATAGAAAAAGAATATTCTGAAACATTAGCTCCAGTAGGCTATTGGTCTATGGATAATATTGATGGCACTACAGTCGCTGATCAGTCCGGCAGAGGAAGTAATGGTACTATGACCGGCGGAATGACTAAATCTAATAACTGGAAACCAGGAAAAGTTGGCCAGGCTTTAGATTTTGATGGAGATAATGATTATGTTAATTGTGGAAATGATACTGATTTAAATTTTGGAGATAGTTCTTCCTATTCTATTTCAATGTGGATAAAATCAAAGGTCGATAATTTTAGTGGGGGAGATGTTTTAGGAAAAGCAGGATCTGGAAATCAAAGAATACATTTTTACGTGAATAATGGAACTTTATATAGGTGGGAAGGTTTTGCTGGACCAACATTAACTATAGCAAAAGGATGGCAATATATAACTTATACTTATACTCCGAACGGAGATAATTATGGAACAGAAAAATTTTATGAGAATGGAAAAGAAGTTAATTCTCGAACGGGAAGTATGGCAGCCTGGAAATCTACTGGCGATTGGGCAATAGGTGGAGCAGGAGGTAGTTATTTTTTTAATGGTTTAATTGATGAAGTCAAAATTTATAATTATACTCTTACTTCTTATCAAATAGCTCAAGAATATAATGATGGAGCACCAGTTGGATATTGGTCTTTTGATGAAGGGGATGGAGGAGTAATTCATGATGGAAGCGATAATTTAAACCATGGTACTTTGCAATTAGGAGCTGGTGGTAATACTGTTACTTCTACGGCTTGGCAGGCTAGTGCAGATTGTAAAAAAGGAAAGTGTATGGATTTTGATGGAACTGATGATACGGTAAATTGTGGAGATGTCTCTGTGGCTGACTGGAAAAGCATGACAGTTTCAACTTGGATAAATTGGGATGGTAATACAACTAGTGGCTATGGGGTCTTTTTGTTTAAAGGAGCTAGTGCTGGTATAGGAAGTCATACTCTTAATTCAGATGGTAAATTATTAGTTCAAAATGGTAATGGAAATTTTTTCTCAGATAATAATGGTGATATTTCTAGTAATGAGTGGGCATATTATACTTATGTTTATAACCAAGAAGAAGCCAAAGAGTATATTTATATTAACGGTGTTCAAAAAGGAGAACAAAGTAGAACTGGAGACATATTACAAACTGGTGATGATTTAGAAATTGTTAGAGATGATGCTTATACTTATAGCGGTTTGCTTGATGAAGTTAAGATTTGGAATTATGCTCTAACAAATGAGGACGTGAAAGAGGATTATAATCTAGGAAAAGGACTGTATTTTAAATAATTCCCTCACCCCCTAACCCACCTCTCCATCCGGCATTCGCCAGACAGAGAGGGGGCATATACGATATTGTTATAAAATATTTAGTACGTTAATTAACATATTATGACTAAAGCCGAAAAAATATATTTAGCTAGAGAATTTAGAAAAAATCATACTAAGACAGAACAAATAATGTGGGAAGAATTAAGAAATAGAAAGTTTTTAAATTTAAAATTCAAAAGACAATATTTAATAGAAGGATATATAGTTGATTTCTATT
>Ga0307992_1001608_pt1 | contig 13313 bp, 11 predicted proteins | sample EllFjometagen133_FD_203162 | JGI IMG/M metagenome (GOLD analysis project Ga0307992, IMG submission 203162) | Marine microbial communities from Ellis Fjord, Antarctic Ocean - #133 | ecosystem: Environmental > Aquatic > Marine > Unclassified | place: Southern Ocean | collected 2014-10-08
ATAAAATTATGGAAGGAGAAATTAACTTTGAAGAATTAAAAAAGTTTATATCTGAATCAAGAAGGAATACTTATGCTGGAGAAGGGGGATTGATCGAGAAGCCTTTTTTAGAGGGTTCTCATCAACTTGAATACAAAGAGGGTAAATATTTTTATCGGGATATCTTTTTTTCAGGAAAGGAAAATTTTATTGGTCAAGAAGTTGTCTATTTTAATGATAGTCCAATTTGGAGTATGGTTTATTCCGGTTCTGCCGAACCAAAAGAAACAACCCCTTTTCTTAAAAAATCATTATCAATTTTATCTGATAAGTGCCGCTTTAATGAAAATTGTGAGTTTAATGAGAATGACTTTAGATATAAGAATAAAGGAGAAGGAAGAATTGAGCAATTTGGCGGAGAAGAACAAATCTTTTTAAAAGATATAAGTGTTTATAAATTAAATTATCACGGAGGATTAGTTTCAAAGTAGATTAGTGGAGGTTTGACTTGAATCATGTTGACCGGTATTTTTTATACCAATATTAACCTATAATTCATTCTATATTATCAGTTGACAAAGTTATGTTTTATGTGTTATTACTGAAATAGTATATTAACAAAATTATTTAACGAGCTTGGATCAAAAATAATAAATAGAAAGGAGACAATACAAATGTTAAGTTATTCAGCTGTTCCAAAAAAGAATCTTAAATCAGCGGCTTATCGTTCTGTAAATGGTAATATAGTGATAGTAAATTTAAGAAATCGTACTATCAATATATTAAATTCTGTAGCCAGTAGAATTTGGGAATTAGTAGATGGTATTAGAACAAACGAAAATATTATCAAAAAGATTTATCAAGAATTTGATGTTGGAGTTTTAAAAGCGAAAAAAGATTATATGATTTTTTTATCAGACATGAAGGAAAATAATTTAATTTCTTCTCCTGATGAAATAATGGAAGCGAGAAAAATATCTATAGAGAGTTTCGAAAAGACAAGTGAGAATATTTTTGGGAAATTAAGAGAATTGGTTGCAAAGAATAAGATTCCTTTAATGGGTCATCTTGATCTAACATATAAATGTAATCTTGATTGCAAACATTGTTATTTATCGCCTGAAAAAAAAGAAGAGTTAAGTACATCAGAAGTTAAGAATATTTTAGATCAAATTGCTAAGGCTGGGACACTTTATCTTACCTTAAGTGGCGGAGAGATATTCACAAGAGAAGATATTTTTGAGATTATTTCTTACACGAGAAAACTCAATTTTGCTGTGAGATTACTTACAAATGGGACGTTGCTGGACAAAGACAAGATAGAATTGATATCTTCATTTTCCCCAGAGATGGTGGCGATAAGTATATATAGTAATAATCCAAAAATACATGACGAGATTACAGGAATGCCTGGCTCATTCTTCAAATCATTTTCAGCTGCGAAATTATTAAGAGAAAAAGGAGTAAACGTCAAAATATCGACCGTGATCATGAAGCAAAACGTAAATGATTATGCTTCCATTGCTGTTTTAGCCAAAAACATTGGCGCTCAATTTCAGGCAGATTATAGAATTAGCCCTAAAACGAACGGTGATAAATCTCCTTTAAAATTTTATATAGATGATCGAGAATTAAGACGGACATTTTTAGACCCTGTTCTTCAAAAGAGAGACGACAACCTAGAAACAGATATTTCATTAGAAGAAGATTACCAAGGAATTTTCAATATTGTTCCCTGTGGAGCCGGACATATGTCTTTCTATGTATCTCCCTATGGAGATGTCTATCCCTGTGTCCAGTTACCAATTCGTTGTGGTAATTTAAAGAGAGAGAGTTTTAATGATGTTTGGAACAATTCGAACCAAATGCTATCTATACGTTCCATAAGGATTATTGACTTGCCTAAGTGTTCGGATTGTAAATTTTTTCAATATTGCCGATTATGTATAGGTCTCAATTATGTAGAAGAAGGAGATATATTTATCCCTTCAAAAAGAGCCTGCAAGGAAGCTAGATTAAGGAAAGAATTAGGACAAAAAAGGAGATGATAATATGAAAAAGGGAAAGAAAGAGAAAAGAAAAAATTACGAAAGACCTTTAGTAAGGTTCGAAAAAGAAGCGAATGAACTTTCCATGAATTGTCCTAGTACCAATGTAAAGTATTGTGGAGTGCCTTTTTCTCCTAAAAAAGGATAATTCATTTTTACGATGCAGGCTCTTTATAAAACCCGAATGATAGATATATGTTCGGGTTTTTTATTTTTAGTTTATTTGATATTATATAGTAATATGAAGTATTCTATAAACTCTATTTTTATTTGTCCCAAATGTAAATCAAGATTGTTTCTCAAAATAAAAGAAAAGACAGGAGAAAGAATCCATAGTGGGAAATTATTTTGTAAAAAATGTAAAAAATCATTTGAAATTATTGATGATATAGTTTGTTTTAAAAAAGTTGAGAAACAAAACAAGAAAACAAAAGAGATTAAAAAAATGAGGGAACTATTTCTTGGTCCTGAATATAATAAAGAATGGTATAAACACTTTTCTAAAAAAGATTTTCTCATTCTTAAAGAAGAATGGAAATTTATGATAGAAAATCTTAATTTAAACGAGAGTAAAATACACTTGGATTGGGCAACTGGGACAGCGAGGTTCCTAAGAAATATTTTAAACAAGACAAAAGCTGAAATAATTGCATTAGATTTTGGTTATCCTAATTGTTTAGGATTGAAAGAATTTTTAAAAAAAATAAAAAGATATTCTCATGTAACTATTATTTATGGAGATGCTAGGAATATGTTTTTTTCTGATGATTCAATTGATAGTATAAGTTCATGGCATGGTCTTAATGAACCCGACATGTTTGATGCAGTAAATGAATCTAAAAGAATATTAAAAAAGAATAAAAAAATAGTGGTTAGTGGAGAGTTTTATGAAGAGGGATCTGAAAGTTTAAAACTTGCAAAGAGAGAAGGAATTGATTTTGCCGAAAAAGATAAAACATATAATTATTTTAAAAAACTAGGATTCAAAAATATAGAATATAAGAAATTTTCAAAAACAAGAGAAACAAGTAGGGAAAATTTTATTCCTAAACATAATGAATATCATACTGTTTATGGAATCAGTGCAAAAAAATGAGAAAATGTAAGGTGAAAAAATCACATAACTTTTTCAATCGTTAAAACATCAAAATTAAAATTGTTGAAGTTTAATCTCGACAGATGATTAAAGCTTAATTTTCTCTTTATACTTGTTTGTCCTATTTTAAATCGCCAATGCGGCGGTTTTTTGTTTACACTGAGTTTATCGAAGTGTTAGAATAAAAACATGAAAATAGCAATTATTTCTGACATTCATGATAATCTAGCTACCTTAAAAAAATTTCTAAATTGGGCTAAGAAAAATAAAATTGAGCAATTAATCGTCTGCGGTGATCTGTGTGCACCAGCTACTTTGATTGAATCTCTAGCCCCAGGATTTTCCGGTAAGATTCACTTAATTTTTGGTAATGCTTGCTATAGGGAAATAGAAACAGAGAAAGTAAAAGAACTCTCCAATGTAATTCATTATGGCGATTTAGGGGAATTTAAAATTGATAATAAAAAGATAGCAATTATCCATTATCCTGACAAAGCTAAAAAGTTAGCTGAAAGCGGTAAATATGATTTTGTTTTTTATGGCCATAATCACAAACCATGGGTTGAGAAGATTGGCAACACTTATTTAGCTAACCCCGGGACATTAGCTGGAATGTTTTATAAAGCAACTTTTGCTTTTTGGGATACAGAAACCGGTAAGTTAGAATTAAAAATCTTAGAAATGATATAGCTTTATATTCAAGGGAAATAGAAAAAGATTTTTTGATATTATAGAGAACGGTCTAAAAACTATAAGAACGAGAGCGGTTACGAACAAATTACGAGAAGAAAATATCTAAATTTGGATTACTTGCTTTTGGCTTAGAATAGAATTAATTAATAATTATGAAATTTGTTATTGAAATTAAAAATGAAAATATTGTAAGCATATCAAGAAAGATAGGGTATAGACCTATGGGCATAAATAGTCAGGGAGAATACAGTATCGTTAGACCTCTTGTCGGTAATAATTATCCAAGATTTCATATTTATATTAAAGAAGAGAGGCCAGGGAATTTTATCTTTAGTTTACATCTAGATCAAAAAAAACCTTCCTATGGAAATTCCCATGCTCACAGCGGAGAGTATGAAGGAGATTTGATCGATAGGGAAGTAGAAAGAATAAAAAAACTAATTAAACAATAAAAATATGAAAGCAAAAAAATTCAATAATAAATATTTAATTCGCATTGATAAAGGAGAAGAAATTGTAGAAACTTTAAAAGAATTTTGTGAGAAAGAAGACATTAAATTAGGGACTATAGTTGGGATAGGAGCGACGGACCGAGTTAAGGTTGGACTCTTTGATGTTGAAAAAAAGGAATATCATGCTAGTGAATTGAAGGATAATTTTGAGATTACTTCTCTCTGCGGGAATATAAGTACTATGAATAAAGATGTTTATCTTCATTTACATATTAATTTATGTAATAATGAGCATAGATGTTTTGGTGGCCATCTTAATTATGCTTATGTCAGTGCTACATTTGAAGGGGTTATCGAGGTAATTGAAGGAGAAGTTGATCGTTGCCTTAATGATGACATCGGTCTCAATCTTTTAGATTTTTAGTAAAATCATTTAAAAAATAATCTCGTTAATTAAAGGTCAAAAAATAAATTAAAATAAAATTATGAACAATAAAGATTTAAACAATTTAAGAGAAGATTTAATTGGAGAATTTGATGCAATTAATCAATACCAAGAACATATAGATGAAACCGATAATGAGGAAATGAAAAAAGTTATGACTCATGTTATGAATGACGAGAAAGAGCACGTTGCTGAATTAATAAAACTACTTAGAGAGTTAGACGTAACTCAAGAAGAAAAGTTTCAAAAAGAAGAACTCTAAAAACGTATATATGACTAAAAAAATTATATTAGTTGGAATAATATTTGTTTTATTCTCAGGTGTGGCTGCCGCAACAGTATTGTTTCTCTTTCCTTACGAACCAAGTCAGCCCCCTCAAGCAGACGACACTGATTCAACAAAACAAGGCATACAGGAAGTGGTTAATGCAAACAATGAATTTGCTTTTGATTTATATTCTGAATTAAACAAAAACGAAAAAGGAAATATCTTTTATTCTCCTTATAGTATTTCTGGTGCATTAGCTATGACTTATGAAGGAGCAAAAGAGCAGACAGCGAATGAAATAAAATCTGTTTTTCATTTCCCAGAAAGTAATATTTTGAGGCCTAATTTTGCAGGGATATATAACGACATTAACAAGGAAAATAAAGATTACGAATTAAAGACAGGAAACGCTTTATGGGTTCAAAAAGATTTTTCTTTCCTTGAAGATTATATGAGCCGAGTTGAAAAATATTATGGTGGGAAAGCATCAACGTTAGATTTTGTAAAAGAAACCGAAGAATCAAGATTGACCATTAATAGATTCATAGAGGAACAGACCAAAGATAAAATCAAGAATTTAATCCCTAGAGGATCTGTTGATGTAAGCACAAGACTTGTTTTGACTAATGCAATTTATTTTAAAGGTATTTGGGAATGGGAATTCAATGAATCGGATACTTTTGAAGAAGGATTTAGAATAACTACTGACAATGTTGTAAAGACTCCTATGATGCATATGAGTCCCGAGAAAACAAAATTTAATTATGCTGAAACAGAAGATTTACAAATCTTAGAATTGCCGTATAAAGGTGAAAAAATCTCAATGTTAATACTATTACCGAATGAAAATCTTGAAGCAATAGAATCTTCTCTAACAAAAGAGAAATTAGACGAATACAAAATACAAATGAAAGAAGTAAAATTAGATTCGATATTACTTCCTAAGTTTGAATTTGATACGAAATACTTCATGAAAAATACCTTAGCCACATTAGGGATGCCAATAGCTTTTTCAGGAAATGCTGATTTCTCTGGGATGACTGGCAAAAAAGATTTATTTATAAGTCAGGTTATTCATCAGGCATATGTTGGTGTTGACGAAAAAGGGACAGAAGCAGCTGCTGCAACTGCTGTCATTATGAAAGAGATGGCTATGATGCCAACAAATATCTTTAAAGCAGATCATCCGTTTATGTTTGTGATACAAGAGAAAGATACTGGAAATATTTTGTTTCTCGGTAGGGTAGTTGACCCGACAAAATAAAGAGAGCTAAGCCAAATATCACAGAGATTTACAAAACCAGGGTTTAACCCTGGTTTTTTCTTGAAGAACTTAAGATATTAAGTTATTATTGATTTGTAAGTTATAGGCCTGTAGTTCAGTCGGCAGAACGCCTCATTCGTGCAACCCCGTTAGAAATTGTGGACTTTGGGCCGTTAGCTCAATTGGTAGAGCACCACATTTGCAATGTGGGGGTTACCAGTTCAAGTCTGGTACGGTCCACAACAAATTTCTAACGGGGGCGGTTTCCGCTCATTCATTTCTATGAATGAGCGAGGCTCGCCCATTCAACAAATGGGCGGCGAATCCGCTCAGGTCCACCAATTCATAATTATTAATAGAAATACACGAGTTGAACCCGTGTATTTTTAGAAGAATTAGACTGTTGGAAAGAATAAATATTAATAAAGTTTTTGATCAAATTAAATTATATATATGAATGAATTAAAATTAAAAATTAAATTAGATTTTATAACCGGCTTGAAAAAAGTCGTCTTGAAAGAACTAAGCCAATTTACTGATTCCCATATTGTTCAAGAGGAAGGAGATTCTATTTACTTAGATTTCACACAAAATATTGCTCAAGTTTCAGAATTAAGAAGTGTTTTACGAGCTTACATTGTAGTGCAGAATCCGACGTATACGCCACGTTATATTTCAAGACATAAGTCAATCTTAGACAATCTTCTTTCCATAGTTACTAAGGACAAAGATAGAGAATTTAAAACCTTTAAAATAATCTGTGCTGGATCAGGTTCCCCAGAGGTACGTAGTATTGCTAAATATATACAAAAAACATACGGATTGATTGAAAAAATAAATGCTGATGTAAAAATATATATTATTAAACTTAATATAGTTTGGGAAATTGGTGTTCAAATTACACCAAGGCCTCTATCCCTTAGAGATTATAAAGCGAGGAATATGATTGGCGCAATGAATCCAACGATTGCATATGCGATAAATTCCTTATGTGAATTAGAAAATGCAAATTCTTATTTAAATATTTTTTCCGGGAGTGCAACGTTGCTTATTGAGGCCGGTCAATGTTATCAACATTTAAAGCAGCTTGTCGGTTTTGATAATAATAAAAAAAATATTTCTTTAGCTATACAAAATATAAAAAAAGCTGGATTAATAAAAAGGATAGAACTGAAAGAAAAAGACATTTTTAATAATCCTGACGTAGGCAAGTTTGATGTTATTACATCTGACTTACCGTTTGGTATGTCTATTTCAAAAAATGAAGATTTGGAAAGCCTTTACCGATATTTTATTGAATATTGTCAAAGAATATTAAATGATGGAGGTAAATTAGTTATTTACACAAGCAAGCATGAGATATTAAAAAGAATCATCTTGGAATCAAAGTTTAAAATTATAAAAAGATTAGAGTTAAAAATTGTTACTTCAGTTGGTGCATATCTTCGTCCAAAGATTTTTGTGTGCAAACTAAAATAGAGCGGGAATCAAGTAATTATTAAGGTAGTACCGAATGTTGAGTAAGACAAACAGAAACTATTTAATTTTGAATTATTATATATTCGGATTTAAATTCACTTAAAAGTTATCCACAAGGTAGCTTTTTTGTTTTTTGATATAATCTATTAAATAAAGGTCGGTTTTAAATAATAAGTTAACATTTAAATAATATTAAATGTTTAAAGACTTATGATTGAAGATTGGTCAGTAATCACTTTAGAAAAACTTCAGGAACTTTGGCAAGGATTTTTAGGATTTATTCCTAGTCTTTTAGCCGCTATTATTGTTTTTGTAATAGGTTGGGTTTTTGCATGTGGTGTCGGAAGTTTAATTTCTGGATTGTTAAAGAAGCTTAAATTCAATAAGCTTTTCGAAACCGCTGGATGGAAAGATGCCTTAGAAAAAGCAGAGATAGGTGTTGACCCCGCCGGTTTCGTTGGTGCCATTTTTAAATGGATTGTAGCAATTGTTTTCCTTTTAGCTTCTGTGGAAATTATAGGAGCAAAACAGTTTGCTGTATTCTTAACAGACATTGTTAAATGGTTACCTAATTTATTAGTAGCAGTTGCTATATTTATTGTAGCCGCTATTGCTGCTGATTTTATTGAAAAGATTGTTAAAGCTTCAGTAAAGAAATTAGAATTAGAAAATGCCAAATTGATAGGATCTGTAATTCGTTGGGCAATTTATATTTTTGCTATTTCAGCGATCTTGATCCAGTTAGGAATCGTTCCTACCGTCATCAATAGTATCGTTATTGGTGTTATCGCTATGTTATCATTGGCTTTCGGTTTAGCTTTCGGCCTAGGAGGAAGAGACGAAGCTGCAAGAATAATCAAAGAGGTGAGAGAAAAAATTACAGACAAGAGATAGCTAATCCTGAGGAAGTTTTACATAATACAGGATGCATCTCAAAAAGTCCGTTTTTCTTTAATTCAAGGAAAGGCGGATTTTTTATCTTTTAATAAATGATTTTCTCCGCCGGCCGGCAGATTATTTATTAGTTATTTATTATAGGGTTGACAACCCTTTTTAGTTTGTTAAAATAGTACTCGTTGATGGTTAAAATAATTACCGTTACGAATAAAGAAAATATGATCAGCGGCTAATACTGAGATTTTGTTTTCTCAGCAGACCGCTACCGAAAAGCGGTTTTTTATTTTTCTGGAAAGAACTTTGAAAATAGAATAGGGTTATTAACTGCTAGCTAAAGGTAGTTATATAAGGGCAAATGGAGGATGCCTTGGGAGACTGTGGCGATGAAGGACGTGGCGTGTCTGCGATAATCCTCGGGGAGGTGACTAGCAACCTTTGATCCGTGGGTTTCCGAATCCGGAAACGGGATTTTGAGTCAAAATCAGAATCAGTTCTACTTTTGTAGAATGGCTAACCCGCTGAAGTGAAACATCTCAGTAAGCGGAGGAAAAGAAAAATAATTTTTATTCCCCAATTAGCGGCGAGCGAAAAGGGAAGAGCCTAAACCTTAGTTTTTAAACTAGGGGGTTGTAAGGAGATATTGTCTGGAGCCTTTCTTCTATAGAGAAAGTCCCTAGAGGGAGTTAATTCAATAATTTCGTTAGTTGAAGGTCCTTGGAAAGGGCCACCATAGAGGGTAATAGTCCCGTAAGCGAAAACGATTTTATGCTTCTTGATATCTTACTTGAGTACCTTGAGAAAAGAAAACCTTGAGGGAAGCAAGCCGGACTAATCGGCTAAGGCTAAATACATAGTCTCACCAATAGTGAACAAGTACCGTGAGGGAAAGGTGAAAAGTAGGGGGGTGACCCCGGTGAAATAGAACCTGAAACCATTTTGCCTACAAAGAGTCGGAGTCTGCCAGTTGGCGGATGACGGCGTGCTTTTTGCAGAACGAGCCAACGAGTATTCGTTTTTTCTTTGTCTAAGCGGTTCTGCCGCGAAGGCGTAGTGAAAGCAAGCGTTAAAAGCGCGTTTTTAAGAGAAGACGAGTGACCCGAAGCCAAGCGAGCTTACCATGATCAGGGTGAATTTCACAGAAATGTGAAAGGAGGCCCGAACCCGTAGATCGTGCAATTTCTTGGGATGAATTGTGGTAAGGAGTGAAATGCTAATCGAGCTTGGTGATAGCTGGTTCTCCCCGAAATAGCTTTAGGGCTAGCTCTCTGTGTTTCTCTATGGGGGTAGAGCACTGGATGGATTACCGTGGACTTGTTCTAGGTATTCCAACCAAACTCCGAATACTATAGAATCAGAACAGAGAAGTTAGACTGTGAGGGCTAAGCTTCATAGTCGAGAGGGAAACAGCCCAGACCTTCATCTAAGGTCCCTAAATTTTTTCGATTTTATCGAAACCCAATATGTAATTTATTATGAATTGGGGAACTGAGTGTTTTAAAGGAGGTGAAATTCCTTTGATAGTTAGGAGGTTAGCTTAGAAGCAGCTATCCTTTAAAAAGTGCGTAATAGCTTACTAACTAAGGATTTTTGCACCTAAAATTTCCGGGGCTAAGTTCAGTACCGAAGATAAGGACTTCAGCTTTTGCTGGAGTGGTAGGGGAGCGCATCTATTGCATTGAAGTCAAATCGTGAGGTTTGGTGGAGCGATAGGTGGTGAGAATGTTGGCATGAGTAACCGCAATTCTGATGAGAGCTCAGAACACCGAAAGCCTAAGATTTCCTTGGCAATGTTAATCAGCCAAGGGTTAGGCGGCCCTAATCCGTTTGCCGAAAGGCAAACGAGAGATGGACAGCCGGTTAATATTCCGGCCCTCCTGTTTCTTTTCAAAGAGCGACGCAATTTGAAAGATAAGGTGCATTATTGGATTTGCAGTCGAGCTTTGCATTCGTGCAAAGCAAATTTATCGAACAAGTTGCCAAGAAAAACTTGGCGAGTTAAGGAAACAGGATCCGTATTTCAAACCGACACAGGTAGGCAGGCGTAAGTGTGCCAAGGTGAACGAGTGAAACCTCGTTAAGGAACTCGGCAAAAAAGTGGTCGTAAGTTCGCAATATGACCTCCCTGCACATATTTTTATGTGCTGGGTGCAACAAATGTTCTCTGGGTGACTGTTTATTAAAAACACAGGTCCCTGCTAACTCGTAAGAGGATGTATAGGGGCTGAAGCCTGACCAGTGCTGGAACGTTAACGATGCCGGTTTCTCGATTTTTTCGAGAAGCTGAGTGTCCGAAGCTTCCAGTGAACGTCCGCGGTAACTATAACCGTGTTAAAGTAGCGTATTCCCTTGCCGGGTAAGTTCCGGCCCGCATGAAAGGCTTAACAACTTGGAGACTGTCTCAACGAGGAGCTCGGTGAAAATGCAATACCGGTAAAGATGCCGGTTACCTGCGGCTAGACGGAAAGACCCCGGGAGCTTTACTGTAGCTTCTTATTGTCTTTCTATTTTAAATGCGTAGAATAGTGGGGAGGTTTTGATCTCCAGTTTTCGGACTGGAAGGAGCCGCCAGTGAAATACCCATCTTTTAAAGTGGTAAGACTAACCTTTTGATATATTCGAAGGGGACAGTGAGTGGTGGTCAGTTTAAGTGGGGCGCTTGCCTCCTAAAGAGTAACGGAGGCGCTTAAAGGTCAACTAACTCCGGATGGAAATCGGAGTGATAGTGTAAAGGCATAAGTTGGCTTTACTGCAACAAGGATAGTTGGCGCAGTTGGGAAACCAGAACTTAGTGAACCGATCTCGGTTTATAGAATCGGGAGAGATTATCAAATAAAAGTTACCCCGGGGATAACAGGCTAGTGGGGCCCGCGAGTTCGTATCTACGGCCCTGTTCGGCACCTCGATGTCGGCTCTTCGCATCCTGGAGGTGGAGAAGCTTCCAAGGGTTTGGCTGTTCGCCAATTAAAGCGGAACGCGAGCTGGGTTAAGACCGTCGTGAGACAGGTTGGTCCCTATCTACCGTAGGCGTTGAGTTTTGAGGGAACTCTGGAATAGTACGAGAGGACCTTCCGGAACTAACCTCTGGTGTACCAGTTGTTGTGCCAACAGCACCGCTGGGTAGCTAAGTTAGGAAGGGATAAGAACTGAAAGCATCTAAGTTCGAAGCCCGTCCCAAGATTAGAACTCTGAACTTGGTTGAAGACTACAACCTTGATAGGGCATAGGTGTAAGTCCCGTGAGGGATTAAGCCGAGTGCTACTAATAAGTTTTTTACCCTTTAGTTAGCAGTTAATAACCTTATTTTTTTCTTATTTAATAATAAGATCGCGTCCAATTTTTGGGGGCTATGCTGGAGTTGTCCCACCTGATCCCATTTCGAACTCAGAAGTGAAATACTCTAAGGCCGATGATATTGCTTCGGTGAGAAAGTAGGTAGCCCTCGTGAATTGGATACGATCTTTTTGTTTACTCTAAAAAACAAGAGCTTAAAATTATTTTTTATTAAAGCCCTTTCATTTTTTCTTAAATTAATCTAAAATATATTAAGTTATTATGAGATACTATTACTTAAAATATAAAATTGTAATCTTGTGCTTAATCGTTTTATTTGTTTTCTCTCTTAATCTCTTTGGAAAAGAAGTTAAAAACTTCTTTTATTTCATTTCTGATCCTTTTCAAAGTTTTTTCATTGAGAAAGAAAAAGGTTTCTCTGATTTTTTTGAAGGATTAAGAAATGCGAGCGAGCTAAAATTAGAAAATGAATTTCTTATTTCTGAAAATAAAAAGATAAATTCAGAAATCAATTCTTTAAAAAATATCAGAAAAGAAAATGAAGAATTAGAAAAAGCTTTAGAACTTAAACTGGAAGAAGAATTCAAAATGGTGAACGCTAATTTTTCAGGAACAATTAATTTTAAAAATAATATTCTTTTAGACAAGGGACGCGAAGATGGAATCATAGAGGGATTTCCAGTTATTACTTCCGAAAAAGTTTTAGTTGGAATGGTAGATAAAGTTTATGAAAAATTTTCGTCAGTTAGATTAATTTTAGACAAAGAAATCTCTTTCAATGTTGAAATAGTCCCTAAGTCTTTTTTGGAAGAAAATCTTGATGACTATATTAGATATCAAGGACTAGTGAGAAATAATGAAAATTCTGATTTAACTATTGAATTAATTTCAAAAGAAGCTGAGATTAAAGAAGGAGATTTAGTTTTTACCACAGGTTCTGAGGGGTTTTTCCCAAAAGAGCTTTTAGTTGGGACTATTAAAGAAATTGACAAGGATGATGTTGAGCCTTTTCAAAAAGCACTAATAGATCCTGCTTTTGACTTATCGAAAAAAAGAACTGTTTTTGTGATTACAAATTATTAATTTTTATGAAGAAAATATTTTTTATCGCTCTACTTTCTTATTTTTTAGTTTTATTTCAAAAAGATTTTTTTCATTTTTCTATTCTAGGATATATTCCTTTTTTAGTTTTAGTTTCCGTAATATTTTTTAGTGTTTTTGAAAATAAGAGAATTGTTAATTCGAGTAGAAAATTAGGGGACGGAGAGTGGGCGTCAATATTTGGAGGATTTTTCTCCGATATTTTTTCTTCAAATGTAATTGGTTATAGAATCTTAATTCTTCTGTTTATCTCTCTTTTTATTAAGTTTATTTTAAAAAGATATGGAATGCTTCCTTCTT
>Ga0307992_1001609_pt1 | contig 13313 bp, 7 predicted proteins | sample EllFjometagen133_FD_203162 | JGI IMG/M metagenome (GOLD analysis project Ga0307992, IMG submission 203162) | Marine microbial communities from Ellis Fjord, Antarctic Ocean - #133 | ecosystem: Environmental > Aquatic > Marine > Unclassified | place: Southern Ocean | collected 2014-10-08
GATAATAAGTTTCTTGATCATAAGGACAAAAAACAAGGCTGGGGTTATTGTGTATTTGGCAAAGTAACTAAAGGGATGGATGTAGTAACTGCGATTAAAGCAGTTCCTACACAAGTTAACCCAAAAACTGGAATGCAGGACTGGCCTGTTGAAAATATTATTATCGAATCTGTTGAAGTACTAAAATAGTTAGATATTAAAAAGTTAATTATGCCTACATGATCTAATAAATTTTGTAGGCATTGTTAATTCTCTTTTTTACCTCTTGGATGGGTTCGTTCATATACTTTTTTTAGATCTTTTAATGTGAGATGAGTATAGATCTCTGTAGTAGATAAATTGCTGTGTCCCAACATTTCCTGAACCGCTCGTAAATCTGCTCCCCGTGCCAATAAATGAGTTGCAAAAGAATGCCTGATAGAATGCGGTGAATAACCTTTGGTTTTTGCTACCAGGTTCAGATAGCGGGATAATATTTCTCTTACCTCATTTGGAGATAGTGGTCTTCCACTTTTGGATAAGAAGTAGCTCTCACCACTAAATCTTGAAGTAAATTTATCGCGTATATTCTCATAATTTCTTAGAGATATCTTTGCTTTAGAACTTATTGGAACAATACGTTCCTTGTTCCCTTTTCCAATAATTTTAATTATCTTCTCATCCAGATCAATCTGCCCCATTTTGCAAGTAGATATTTCACTTATTCTTAAACCGCTTGAATAGATCAATTCTAATATAGCTCGATTACGAATACCAAATTTACTGGAAAGGTCAGGAATATTCAATAATTCTTCCATCTCTTTCTCTGAAAAGTATTTTGGTAATTTTTTCTCAAATTTAGGAATATGAAGATTTTTGGCAGGATTTTTTTCTAGTAATTTATTCTTTTCACAGAATTGAAAAAAATTCTTCATTGTTGTCGCCTTACGGGCAAGAGTACGGTTGTTACGATCATTATCACTTAAGTAACGCATAAAATCCCGAAGAAATAAACGCGTGATCTGAACTAATTTGACCTTTTCATCTTCAAAATATTTTTTTAAGAATTCCTGCAGTTGTAACAAATCTTTTTTATAAGCAGTTATTGTGTTCTCTGAAAGTCCTCTAGAGATCAGGATATTAATATACTCATCTATTGCTTTTTGCATATCAAAGCCTAATTTGAACCAGGAATATTAAAATTAACCTTTTCCCATCTTTCTCGGATTTTCCCGTTTTGATATTTAAGATGTAATTTCCCATAACTTCCATCCCCGGTAAGAATACTATAAAATTTCGTTATCAAATTAGATAAAGATTCATTCTTTTTTTTCTGATAATCAAAACTTACAACTGCATCTACATCAAGGTTCTTAACAATATCATTATCAATATATTTTGATAAGTTTGAAAGCATAATAATATAATCTGTTTTTGGTGCTAAAAATAAAACTTGTTCTTTAGCTATTCCGAAAACGTCAGTGTAAAGTTTTGCATGTTCAGCAGTATTATTCTTAACTGTAAAATCGGGTGTATAAATAGAGAATATTCCAACCTTAAAGGAATCACATACTATTATTTTATTTTTAATGATGTGAATAGAATCACTTTCAATATTGGAAATCAGCAGATCATTATCAATGGTCTTATCAAAGAAATAGTAATCTTCCGGAGAAACTATTTCCGGTTTCAATGTGTTGATAAAATATACTGTTAAACTATCTGATTGAGGTTCTTTTAATAACCTTCCTGCAAACGCATTTACTTGCCTGACAGTGTCATTCCTTATATTCTTAACTAAAAAGTTTATCATATTCACCTGAGAATGTTCAAACTGAGGATCTATAAAGAAGTTGATATCAAGATAATCCTCTGCAGCGAGAGAACTCAATATTATTAATAAAAATACAAATAAAATTACTTTTTTCAAATTAATTCCTACCTTATTTATTACTTTCTTAAATTTATGCTTATATTGTCAAAAAGATTTTTTGACATTTATTGTTATTAAGAGAAATTTGTCGAAAATAATATTAAGATTGAGGAAATATGAAAAATAAACTTATCATTGTAATTGGAGCTTTTGGTAGTGGTAAAAGCGAATATTCAATAAACCTAGCCAGAGAATATTCTAAACAGGGAGAAAAAGTTACATTAGTAGATCTGGATGTAGTTAATCCATATTTCCGAAGTAGAGATGTGAGAGACATATTTGCAGAAGAAGGTATTATTGTTATTGCACCGGAGGGAGAATTCCAATATGCTGATCTGCCAATGCTTTCACCCAGGATCATGGGAGCAGTTCAAAATTTTGAGAGTACTGTTATCCTCGATGTTGGAGGAGATCCGGCAGGATGCAGAACATTAGCCAGATACGTTCAGAATATTAATAAACGTGGATACGAAATGCATCTGGTAATCAATACAAAACGACCATTTACTGCTGATGAAACAGGAATTACAGAAATGCTGAATATGTTAAGGACAGCATCAAAACTTGAAGTAACAGAGTTCATCTGCAACACAAATTTAATGGAACATACAACTCCTGATATTATTGCTGAAGGTATAAATATTATCGATAATGTTGCAAAAAAAGAAAATATAAAATTTGAAAAATATACAGTTCTTGATAAGTATGCCAATGATGTACCACTCAATTTCAAGGGAAAGACCAGAATTAGCTTGAACTATTTTCTTTCAAAACCCTGGGAGATGAATAACAAAGTTCATCATCCGGGTATTTAATATAATTATTATTTTTTATTAGTATCTAATTAATATCTATATTGATAAACTTTTTCCTTTGACACAGATAAATCGAATCTGCAAGTTTGATCTATTGTTTTATAAATAGTAGAATTGTGTTATTTTAGATAACATAATTATTTTCTAAAGAAGGTAAAAAATGAAAATTAGAAATAGAATAACATATACTTTTTTATCCATTCTATTTATTTCCCTCTTAGTGCTAAGTGTTATTTCTTATGTTATCGTAAAAGATTTAGTTATTACTAGTACATTGAAAAATATAGAATCTATTTCAGACGAACAACTTTATAAATTAAATAATATAAATGAGCAGAATCGGGAAAGACTAAAATTAGTAAGCAGCAGAACTCAGTTACGTAAGATCTTGAAAAATTATAACCTTAATCACAAAAAATCTTCCCAGGTTACAATGAATAAAATATTAAATGATGCTCTTATAACTATACCGGATTTCGAAGATTTAACTGTTATAACTCTAAATGGCATTGTTGTTGCTTCTACAAATAATGCTGCTATTGGCAAAGATTACCCTGATAAATCCTGTTTTATTAAAGGGCAAAATGATGAGATAACAAATCATTTCTTTTTTGATGACCAGATGGCTTTGAAATTTCACCTTACTGGTCCATTAATAATTGATAATGAACTTCTTGGAGTACTTGTAATAACTGTCTCTGAAGATAAGATCACAAATTTAACTACTGATTACTCATTATTTGGAGAAACCGGATACATACTTCTCGTAATAAAAACTCATGAAGATAATAAATATATAATTTCTACAAGAAGAGATGCGAATGAATCAACAAACTATATCTATGCTTCCTATGATGAACTTGGACAAATTTCAAAAAAAGTCATTGCAAAAGAGAAGAATACATATAGCAAAATTCATGACTATAGAAACAAACTGATGTTTGCTGCAGTAAATTATTGTGAGAAACTTGATATTGGATTTTCTGTTAGAATAGATCGAGAAGAGATTCTAAAGCCAGTAGTTAAACATAGAAATTTATCTTTAATTATATTATTTTCGTCAACTTTGGTAATGTTATTGTTTATAAGAACAGGATCGAGATTAATAACAAAACCCATAGAAAAGCTTATATTATACACACAGAAGATCAGTCAGGGTGATCTAGATCAAAAAATAGAAACTACATCTAAGGATGAAATTGGATTACTGAGTAAATCCTTTAATTCAATGGCAGAAAATCTTAGAGATGATATAACAAAACGAGAACAAATCGAAAGTGATCTTAGGGAAAGTGAGAAGAAATATAGAATTATTTTCGAAAACACCGGAACAGCTACAATAATTGTTGAAGAAAATAATATAATTTCTTTAGCTAATACAAAATTTTCTGAACTTTCCGGTTATTCAAAAGAGGAAATTGAAGGTAAAAAGAATTGGAGTGAATTTATTTTACCTACAGATTTGAAAAAAATGCAGAAACAGCATAAACTCAGAATTGAAAACAAATCTGCTCTAAATAGCTATGAATTCGGTTTAATAAATAGAAATAACCAGGTTAGAAATATAATATTAACAATTGATATGATCCCTGGAACAAAGAAAAGTGTCGCCTCTTTACTTGATATAACAGAACATAATCTAACAAAAAAGAAAATAGATCACTTAAATCGTGTGCTACGTTCAATTAGCGATATCAACCAGCTAATCATCAAAGTAAAAGATCCTAAAAAATTAATTGAGGGTGCTTGCCGGAATTTTGTGAAAAACCAGAGCTATTACAATGCCTGGATTGCACTATTAGATGAATCATATCATTGCACGATATTTGCTGAAATGGGACTAGGAGAAAAATCCATAATTCTTAAAAAAATGCTGAGAGACGGAAAACTTACCGAATGTGGAAAAGAGGTCTTAGAAACAGATATAATCATCAGAAAAAATCCAATCAGTGAATGTAAGGATTGTCCTTTGTCCAAAGAGTATAAAGATAGGGCTGCAATGGTATTACGTCTTGAATACGGAGGAGTTATCTATGGCATAATATCGGTTTCTGTGGCAAGAGAGATCGTAGAAAATGATGAAGAAATAACTTTATTCAAAGAGGTTGCAGCAGATATCGCCTTTGCCATGTATAGTATTAATCTGGAACATCAGCAAAAGAAGGCTGAAGAAGCTTTAAAGCATAGTGAATTGAGATTCCGTAGTTTCTATGATAACTCGGTTATGGGATTATATCGGACAAATCCAGCTGGAGATATCTTAGATGTCAATCCCACTTTATTGAGTATGCTAAGTTTTACTTCTTTAAAAGATTTACAAAGCAGAAATTTGGAGCAGGAAGGATATGTAGATGATTATGGTCGCGAGCTCTTCAAACAGAGATTAAAGAAAGACGGAAAAGTAATTGGGTTAGAATCTGCCTGGACCCGGAAAGATGGATCAGTCATTTATTTAAGAGAAAATGCAATTGCTATTAAAAATAAAGAAAACAAAGTATTGTCCTATGAAGGTTCTGTAGAGAATATAACTGAAACTAAAATAGCGGAAAAAGCACTGAGAGAAAGTGAGGAACGTTTCAAGAAACTTTCCAATCTTACCTTTGAAGGGATATTGATCCATGATAAAGGAATTATTATTGATACAAATGAATCTCTATTAGAAATGTTTGAATTTAGCCGAGAAGAAGTCGTTGGCAAAAATATCATTAAGTTAGGTTTATTGCCAGAGTATCTTAAAATAGTACAGGAAAATATAATAAAAAACAAAGTGGAACCTTACGAAGTAATGGCTAAGAAAAAGGATGGTACTATTATTTCAATAGAGATTGAATCTCGAAACGTTGAATATGATGAGGAAGAAACCCGTGTTACAGCGATAAGAGATATTACGATGCGAGTGAAAACTGAAAATGAGCTAAAACAGAAAATGAACGAACTTGAGATCTTTAATGATTCTGCTGTAGATAGAGAATTAATAATAAATCAATTGAGAACAGAAATTAATGAATTACTTATAAAATTAGATAAAAACCCACGATATGATATTATTGAGTAATTATTTAATGTATATAAGTTTAATAAATTTGCATGTATTTATATAAAAAAGGAAAAAAAATAATGAAGAAAAAACTGTTTATTTTTATTTTCATAATATTATCTTTTATGTTATTTGCAGCAGAAGAGCTTACAACTGAGGAGATAGAATGGCTTTCTAATCATAAAACCATCAGAATTGCACCTGATCCGGATTTCCATCCTATAGAGTTTATTAATGATAATGGAATTTACGGAGGAATCTCCTCTGAGTTTATGAATTTAGTTTCTAAAGAACTAGATATTGAATTTGAAGTTGTTCCTTGTAAAAACTGGGAAGATGTACTGCAAAAAGCCAGAAATCGAGAAGTGGATATGCTGCCTGCAGCTGCCCAAACGTCTTTAAGAGCTGAATATATGGATTTTTCTTCACCATATCTGGTCTTTCCTGGAGTTATCATTACAAAAAACAACCAGCAAGATATAATGACCACAGATCAATTATATGGTAAAGAAGTTGTAGTTGTATCTGGATATGTTTGGCACGAGATGATATCACTTAATCATCCTGATATAGATATTGTTCCCGTAAATTCTCTTATAGCTGGACTTCGTGATGTTTCTATGGGCTTTCATGATGTTTTAATTGCCACATTACCAATTGCTCTATATTATATTGATAAAGAAGGTATTACAAATCTACGCGTTACAGGAGAAACAGGTTATTATACTAAATTATCTATACTTACCCGTAATGATTGGCCAATACTGGGATCTATAATGCAGAAAACCTTATCTAATATTCCGGCTCATAAAAAGACTTCAATTACCAAGAAATGGATCACGATTAGAGGAAATACAATCTTTCACAGCAGGTATTTTCAGATTATTGCCCTAACAATTATAAGTTTAGGCAGTATTGTAATCCTTGTAATATATATCTGGAATATGACACTGAGACGAATTGTTGATAAAAGAACCTTTGAATTAGAAGAGGATATTGAGCAACGCAAAAAGGCAGAAATTGCACTTGGTAAAAGTGAACAAAAATTTCGTGAGATCTTCAACTCTACTAATGAAGCTATTTTCATTGACGATGTAATAAGCGGTAAGATTATCGAGTGTAATAATCGAGCTTTTGAGATGTTCGGATATGAATCTAAAGAGGAGTTTTTACAAAGTAATTATAGTAAATTTACCGTTGATAGTGTTACATATAATAAGGAAACTGGCCGGCAACTGGTAACTAAAACATTGAAAGAAGGACCTCAAATATTTGATTGGTTGGCCCAAAAGAAAAATGGAGAAGATTTCTGGGCTGAAGTCAGTATGAGAAGCTTTGGGCTCGGAGATAAAAACAAAGTATTAGCAGTGGTTAGAGATATCTCAGAGCGTAAGCAGGCAGAGAACATTCTGCAAAATAATGAAAATAATTTTCATGATCTGGTAGACAACCTTTTAGATGGAGTGGTTATTGTAGGTGACAATGATAAGCATCTCTACGTTAATCAAAGATTCGTAGAGATGACAGGATTCAGCAGGGAAGAATTACTTAACATGACAGAATGGGATTTCACCCGCACGGAGGATATTCCCAAGCTTAAACAAAGAATAAAAAAACGGAAAGAAAGTAAAAAAGTTAAAGAGCATTATGAACGTAATATTACCAAGAAGGATGGTATAGAAATATCTGTAGAGTTATCTACAACAACTACGATCTGGCAAGGAATAACTAGGCAAATGGTAAATTTTCACGATATTACCGAACGTAAGAAAACTGAAAAAGCTTTAGAGGAATCAGAACTTAATTTACGATCACTTTTTAATGCTATGTCTGATGTGATATTTGAAATTGATACGACTGGTAAGTACCTTTATGTTGCACCGACTTCACCGAAACTATTGTATAAACCCGCTTCAGAAATTATTGGAAAAACATTAAAAGAAATATACCCCAAACAAAAAGCTGATGAGTTCCTTTCTGCAATTCATAAAGTGCTCAAGGAAAAGCATACTGTCAAGTTACAATATACTCTAAAGATTGGTGAAACAGAGCTCTGGTTTGATGCCAATATAACTCCCAAGACTAAGAATTCTGTTATCTTTGTGGCTCGTGATATTACAGAACGTAAACGAATTGAGGAGAGCATCAAAGCTTCAGAATCAAAATTCAGAGCAATTTTTGAAGGTATAAATGATGCAGTGTTCATTCATCCCTTAAAAACAGAGGGATATAATAATTTTATTGAAGTTAATGATATTGCTTGTAAACGTCTTGGGTACAATAGAGAAGAGCTGCTTAAATTATCACCTCTTGATATTAGCAAATCCAAAGATACTGAAATTAATGGCAGTAAAAAAAACAGAGCAAAACTTGAGATAAATAAATGGTCAGTATTTGAAGGTATCCAAATAACTAAAAAAGGAAAACTAATACCTGTTGAAATAAGTTCCAATATTTTCCAATTAGGCAATGAAAAACTAATTATGTCTCTAGCAAGAGATATTACCAAACGGAAAAGAGCTGAAGAAGAGATAAAGAAAAGATCTATTGAGCTAAAAGGACATCTTGAAAAAAGTGAAAAACAGAGAAGAGCCAGCTTAGTGATCTTAAATGATCTTAATAAAACGACAAAAAAACTTAAGTCCGAAATCAATGAACGGAAAAGAGCAGAGAAAATCCAAAGAACCTTGTATAATATATCCAATGCATTAAATCTCACGGATAATATGCTAGAACTTTATTCTCAAATCAGAAAATACCTGGGTGAGATCATTGATGTTACTAATTTCTATGTTGCCTTATATGATGAAGAAAAAGATATAATAACTCTTCCATATCACGTCGATGAAAAAGGTCTTATAGAGGAATTCCCTGCTGGTAAAACTCTTACTAAATATGTTCTTAATACTGGTAAACCTTTATTTGCAACAAACGAAATTGTTGATAATTTAAGAAAAAAGGGAGAGGTTGAAACCTTTGGTCACGATTCAGCTGTCTGGATCGGTGTTCCCTTGAAAACAAACAATAAAGTTATTGGAATTATATCGTTACAGAGCTATGATGATCCGGATCTTTATACAGAAAAAGATATTGATATCCTTACATTTATCTCAGAAGAAATTGCTCAAGCTATCCAGAAAAAGCAAGCTGAGAAAGATTTGATCGACAGCGAACAATTATCAATGGCCGTTATAGAAGATTCACCATTGGGCATTTCAGTACGTGATAAACATGGAACTCTTATTCTTCACAACAAGGCCTGGGAACAAATCTGGAACTATACTGAGAAGAAGCTTAAATTAAGTCAAATTAGACGAAATAAATTGAACATGAATGAAAAAGATAATTATTTAGGTGAACATATTGATAAAGTAAAAGAAATATATACTAAGGGTGGTACATATCTCATTCCTGAGGTAGAAATAATAACAGGTGAAAACAAAAATATTAAATGGATCAGGCAAAGATTCTATGCTATTCAAAATGAAAATAATGAAGTAGAAAGAGTAGTGATCCTAACTTCTGATATCAGTGATTGGAAAAAATCTGTTTTAGTACAAGATGTTTTATATAGCATTACACACCAGGTAAATAAATCTATCGGTCTTGACCAATTATACAAAGTAACCCAAAGAGAATTAAGTAAAATAATTAGTACTCAAAACTTTATTATTGCCTTGAAGTATGGAGATTCAAATCAAGTTCATGTTGTATATTATAAAGATGAGATGGATGGAGACAAAAAAGGAATTATCTCTGAAAAAACGTTAAGTTCTTATGTTATTAATACAGGTAAACCATTATTAGTAACAGAAAAAGATATTGCTGTGATGCAGGCAAAAGGGATGATTGACAGTGTGGGTACTGATTGCAAGATATGGCTTGGTGTTCCACTGATACTAAGCAATAAGCCTATTGGAGTTATAGCTCTTCAGAGCTACACAAATCCTGATCTTTTTAATGAAAGCGATATGGAGATATTATCTTTTGTTTCTAATGAAATTGCTCTTGCCATTGACAATAAACAAGCAGAAGAGCAAATTAGAAAAAACCTAAGAGAGAAGGAAACATTATTACAGGAAGTTTATCATCGAACAAAAAATAACATGGCAATGGTTTCAGCAATGCTCTCAATGCAATCCAGACGTTCTGACAATGAATATGTACATACCACATTCAAAGAGATCAGAAATAAGATAAGAACTATGTCATTAGTCCACCAAAAATTGTATCAGTCAAAAGATCTCTCCAGTATAAATCTCAAAGATTATATTAAAGATCTTGTTAATCTGTTAATGGCAAGTTATGGAATTAAAAAAGAAAAAGTTGCCCTTACTTTTGAGCTGAAAGACGTATTTGTTCTTATTGATGTTGCTATCCCATTGGGTCTTGTCTTGAATGAACTTATCTCAAATATATTTAAGCATGCCTTCCCACATAGTAAAAATGATGAGATCAGTCTAAAACTGTTTAGAGATAAAGATAATGATATACATGTTTTACTCAGTGATAATGGAAAGGGAGTTCCGCAAGGTCTTGATCTGGAAAAATCTCAATCCATGGGTCTGCAAACTGTATTTGCCCTGATCAAGGATCAAATGAATGGTACAGTGTCATATCAAACCAAAAACGGATTACATTGGAACTTCAGTATAAAAGATGATATGTATAAAGAGAGAATCTAATAATGTTAATAATTATAATTACATCATTAAGCCGCATAACATGGAGGATTGATTTATGAAAAAAAAGATCAAGATTCTTCTTGCTGAAGATGAATTACTAATAGCCCAATGCTTAAAGATGGAATTAGAAATGGCTGGCTATGAAGTATGCAATTATGCTTCAAGCGGTGAAGAAGCAATATCATTGGCACAAGAAGAAGATCCTGATATTGTATTGATGGATATTCATCTTTCTGGTGATATGGATGGTATAAAGGCAGCGCAAAAGATCATAGAACATAAAAAAATTCCAATAGTATTCATGACAGGTTATAATGATATAAATATCCATAACCGGGCTGAAATTATCAAGCCTATCGCTATTCTTGAGAAACCTGTAGAATTATATGATTTAGAGCCAATTATTGATTCTATTTTTAACAAAAAATAATAAGAGAAAAAAATGAATAATAAACAAAGTAAAATAACCAACCAGGACTTGAAAGACAGGATCACAAAACTGAAAGAAGAGAAAAAAGAGTTAAAAGCAAGAATTGCAGCATTTAAAAAATCAAATACAGTTTGCAAATTAACTGAGGAATCTCTAAAAGAAAGTAAGGAAAAATTGCGCTTGATTATAGATAATTCCCGTATCGGTATTTGTGTTACAGATCTAAAAGGTAATTTCATCGATGTTAATAATGCTTTGACCAAAATGCTGGGTTATTCAAAAAAAGAAATGCTGGGAAAACATTTCAACCATTTCACACTTCCCGATGATAGAGTAGAAAATGATACCCTCTTTAAATCTTTAATAGATGGCAAGATATCATATTTCGATCTTGAGAAAAGGTACCTCCACAAAAATGGAAAAATCATTTATATATATCTTAGATCACAACTTGTTCGCAATGAAGATGGTAAACCAATTTCTGAAATTGCTGTAATGCAAGACATAACAGAGCGCATACAAGCAGAAAAGATCCGATTAGTTCAATATAATATTTCAAATGCTGTAAATACAACAAAGAATCTAGAAGAACTATATAAAATAATTCATCAAGAACTTGGAAAAATTATAGATACTACGAATTTCTATATTGCCTTGTATAATGAAAAAACAGATATGGTATATTCTCCATATTTTATATCAAAGAAAACTAACATTAATCAACCTGCAGAAATGCGTAAAAATGGTGTTTCAAAATATATTATTAATAATGCAAGATCTCTCTTCTTAACAGAAGATCTGCGTAAAGAGCTGATAAAAGAGGGAAAGATCTCGAATTATGATTGGTCCAGTAAGACATTACTGGGTGTCCCTCTGAGAATTGGAGAAAAAGTAGTTGGTTGCATTGTGGTTCGCAGTTCAAAAGAAGAGTCTGATTATTCTGTAAAAGATCTTAATTTATTAGAGTTCATTTCTAACCAGGTTGCTATAGCAATTTCACGCAAACAGTCAGAACATGAGTTACAGAAGACAAAGAATTTATTGGAAAGTACACTTAATAGTATCTCTGATGTAATTGGTATTCAGAACCAAAATTATGAGATGATCCGTTATAATAATGCAGGTTATGCTTTACTTAACATGACTCCAGATGAAATATCTGGTAAAAAATGTTATGAACTTATAGGAAGAGACAAACCCTGTGAGATTTGTGCAACATCAAATTGTTATAAATCAAAAAAACCAGAAAAAATTGAAATCTATTCAAATGAATTCGGAGGTTGGTTTGATATCCGTGCTTATCCTATTTTAGATAGCAATGGTAAATTAATTAATGTTGTTATATATCTACGTAATATCACTCAACAAAAAAATACAGATAAACAAATTCAAAAAAGTAGAGAACTTTTAAAATCTGTGACATCCATTTTACGTCATGATATCGCAAATGATTTAGCAGTTATTAAAAGTGCATTAAAATTGTATAGAAAAACTGCTGACGAGAAAATGTTAGATGAAATCAATAATAGAGTAACAAAAGGAATAAACACAATAGATACGCAGCGTAAGCAGGAATCTTTCATCGATCTTCATCAAAATCTAACTGAATTCAATATTAAAGATGTTATAATGGATTATTCCAGAAATTACCCGAATATAGAAATTAATGTTAGTGGAGACGCTTCCGTTTATGCTGATGATCAACTCTATTTAGCCATTGATAATCTGATCTCCAATTCCATAATACATGGAAAAGCTACCAAACTGAATGTAAACATTGAATCAAAAAAAGATATGTGTGAAATAAAGTTCAGTGATAATGGTTCTGGAATACCCGAGAATATTAAGAGTCTTATTTTTGATGAAGAGTTCTCTTATGGAAAAATGAATCATAATGGGATGGGGTTACATATTGTAAAAAATATTATTAAAGATTACAGTGGGAATATACTGGTTAGTGATAATAAACCTAGAGGTACAGTTTTTACAATTCAGTTAAAAAATGTGATCAAAGATAACAGATAATAATAAGGAAAAAAGAATAATAGTTTTCTCTAGAATCTAAATGACCTTTCTAACATTATTTCTTGTGAATGTTCTTCTTCAAAAGGCATGATCTTATATTTGTAAATAATTCTAAATTTATATGGTAATTGATACCTTAATGATAATTCATGAAAGATTCCCATCTCAGAGTTTATTGCAACATCATTTGACCTTTCAAACCTGGTCTCATAATCAAGGAATAGATCACGAGTTACATACCTGCCCATGCTTACAGACAAGTTGTTCAAGAACAATTCAGATGAGAATTTTGCAATCTCATTAGTTTCATCGTAAACTTCATATTCTAATTTATCTTCGGATGAATAGCTGGCAAAAAGATTCTGAACAAGGTCTGTTTGCAGATGAAAATAATCTAATTTCAAAAACA
>Ga0307992_1001610_pt1 | contig 13311 bp, 28 predicted proteins | sample EllFjometagen133_FD_203162 | JGI IMG/M metagenome (GOLD analysis project Ga0307992, IMG submission 203162) | Marine microbial communities from Ellis Fjord, Antarctic Ocean - #133 | ecosystem: Environmental > Aquatic > Marine > Unclassified | place: Southern Ocean | collected 2014-10-08
CTTCGGTGTTGTTATTGTATAAATCTGAAGCAAATATTGAGACATCACTTATATATTCTCGTCTCATTATACGTTGTGCCCAAGATAACTCTCAGGTTCTTTTTCGTCTTCTAATAATTTTTCTAATGCTCGTTTAAATATCATATAACAATCTAATTCAGCTTCCATTTCATTGTAAGTTCCTTGTTCTAATGTCCCGCCATCATCCATTAAATTTTCTTGGTCAGCAATTACTACTTCATAAACTTTAATTAAATTCTTTACTTTGTCTTTTAGTTTCATCGTGTAATTTCTCCTTCTTAAAACTTCGTTTTATTTGATAAATCTTGTAACGCTTCCATAATAGAACTGCCTTCACCGCTTATAGTTTTTTCCCAAGGGCTTCCTTCATCATTATCATACCAATCTTCTACTTTAACTACAGCAGACCATACACCTTCAACTTTTTCTGTTTTGTTATTGTACAATTCTGAAGCAAATATTGATACGTCACTTATATATTCTCTTCTCATTATACGTTATGCCCAAGATAAGTCTCAGGTTTCTTAGTTTTTTCGTTACTTTTGAAATATTCTATGATAAGTTGGTGGGCAACATCCATCGCTTCTAACCAACCATTATCGTACTCAGCTGAAGCCATATCTCCGGCTCCATTTCTTTTTTCATCATTTATTTTTACAAATAGTTCTTCTTTAGTCATGTTATACCTTTCTATAAGTAAACTACTTTTTTGTTTACTATTTCTGCTTTCCCACAATGTGTGTCCGCATGTTGTTTTTTTGATAATGATATTAAATTTTCTGCACGATTATCAGTTTTAACACCATTAATATGGTGTACTTCTTTTCGCCAAGGCCAATGCCATCCGTTAAATAAACTATCTATGAGTCTATGTGCTTGATAGTTTTTATATTTTGTATAATTTAAATTTCCATTTCGTTTTCTTAATTTTTTACCGTATCTAATTTTCCATCTAACATAGCCATTATTTGACTCGTGTGTGTTAGTATGTCTTAGATTTCCAGTATTAGTGTTTAATAAATTTCCTTGATCCGATCCAGCCCATTCTGTTCTCCATAAATGAACATATCTGAATTTTTCTGTAGCAATAATATTTCCAGCATCATCTAATATATCATGGTAAAATGTTCTAAATTTTTGTAAGTATAATTCATTTATAATGTTTATCATTAAATATAATACCATCCTTTTCATATTTATATTTTAGTCTCTCAACTCTTATTTTCAATTTTAAAAGAAGGATCCGAAGACCCTTCTATGTTTGTAATCTATAATATAAGTCTATCTCGTCTGGAATCTCATGAAGTCTGATTTCCCAATCTTCAAGTTTCGGAGGAATTAATCCCTCAGCAAACACACGAGATGCGACACTTTTAGTATTTGTAATGACGTTTCTAATTATGAAATCTGAATCTTCTTTCTTTATACGTTCAAGTTCAGCCAATACTTTACGAATACTTCCCTCGACTATTTGATCTCCCAGTATTTACCACCAGTATATGAGACCACCATTTCGACAGAAGGACCAATAAAATATCCAAGTTTTTTGAGTCGTTTCCAATGCTCTTTCATAAAAACCTCCGTTATATAAAGTTTATACTGTGTAATTTTGATATAACTCCTTGTACATTTCCGTTCGTGCATGTTATACTTAAATTTCTCCAATATGTCATATCTGAATCTACATAATTCTTATTTAAATCTTTTGAATGATCCATTACAACTGATAATGGCATCATTAGCCCCGCATATGTTGCTGGATGTTTCCAGTCAATGTGGTCGAAAAATATTTCTAACAAGAATCTAGCCTTTCCATGCTTCTGGAATTTAACATCTTTTCTAATTTTTGGAAGTAACCAAGCGTTAATAAAGTTTGGATCACTCTGTATTATTTTAGAAACTATGTTTTTTAATTCTTCTATGTCGTTATTAGTTTTCCCATATTCTGTTATTGTTCTTATTGAATTATTCATTCTAGAAATAACAGTTTTTCCAGTATTTGGTTTAATTATATTCATGCGTTGCACCATACCATTTATTGATGTCTTCAACTGTTTTATTGAAGTCTTGTGAGCAAACACTGTATTCTTCCATATAACTGTTTCTTTAAGATTAACTGCATTCCTCTTTATTTTAGTTCCTCGCATTATAGCACTCTTAATTTCTTTTACATATGAATACATAATACTGTTTTTAGAATTATTGATTAAATCTTCTATGATTGTCAAATTACTCAAACTTACTTTATTATCAAGAGTTGATAATCGTGAGAGCATAATAAGAACGTCAGTTATTTCGTCTAAAGCATACTCTGGATCGTAATAACATACAACCAATAAATCTTTAATATATTTCTTTCCTTCAAATTTATTGAATCGCATCATTGCATTTAACTTAGCATCATTTATTTTATACATAATATTGATTCTCAACTCATTTAAATGTATTCTCATAGTTCGTATTTCTTTAGATACTTCTGGTTTGAGCATATTGTTTCCTCCTTAAAATATTCAGTTCCATAAACCTCGTAAGGTTCTTCGCCAGTATCCGCCTTCCATATATTGATATCCATTAATAAATATTTCTCCGTTAACTTGTGAAACAGATCTACGTTTACTATAACTAACTGGTGGATATCCAACGTCTTTACCATTAATAATAACTCTATCGTCATTAACAACTAATGTGTTATTTCCTTGTCGTGATATATTTCCCATAATTTCCTCCTAATATTTACGCATAGTATTTATAATAATCTTCCATTTTATTCCTCCCTTAAAGGAAAGGGATATTTCTATCCCTTTTTATTCTTTATTCTATCTATTTTTTCATCGATATATGAATTCAATATCCATGCTAATAGACACGATGTTCCAACTATTAAAATTTGTGATAACATAAAGCCTGTAGAACCATCAAACATATCAATAAATAATAATGGTAATCCAATTATGCATCCTATAATTACATATAATTTAAACATTAGGCTGTTAATCTTTTTAATAGATGTAAAGCATCACACATTTCAAGCAATTCCATTTCAGTTAAGATAGGAATTCCAAGTTGTTCAGCTTTAATAAATTTTGATGTACGAGTTGTTGCATTTGTAATAAGATAATGTGTTTTCTTACTCACACCACTTACAACTTTTGCACCCATATTTTCTAATAACTCAACATAATCGTCACGTTTAAGCGACAACGCTCCTGTGATACAGAAGTTCTTTCCTTCAAGTTCTAATAAGTCACCTTTATCTTCGATAACGGGTTCCTCCAAATCAAAACTATTCACAAGATCTAGAATCATTTTTGAATTATCAGGATTTTTGAAATAATTCACGATGTTATTCGCTACAGTATCTCCGATATCTTCTAATTCAACTAACTCATCGTATGATGCGCTCATAATTAATTTCATAGTTCCATAACGTTTAACAAGAATTTTTGATCCATTCTTTCCAACGTTATTAATTCCAATTGCATGAACGAACTTAACTAACTTTTGAGTCTTAGAGTCTTCAATATTTTTTAACAATCTAGTTATAAGCTTAGTTCCCATTCTGTCAACATTTACAATCGCTGCTTTATGTTCATGTAACTTATATAGATCTGGAATGGAACTTAGAAATCCCTTAGAATGAAGTTTCTCAACAATAATCTCAGCGAATCCATCTATTTCCATATCTGTTGTATATTTAACTATTTTTCCAACTATTCTAGCAGGACATTTTTCATTCGTACAGAATTTGTCTTTATGTTCTGTATTTAATTTTTTTAATTTAGTTCCACACTCAGGGCATACTTTTGGGAAAGGAATAATTGTTCTTGTCTCTCCGTCAGTTGCTCTTCGTTCAACTAAAACTTTATTGATAAATGGGATGATTTCTGCTGCTTTCTTAACGTCAACATAATCTCCAATTTGAATATCCATATCTTTTAAATATGATTCATTGTTTAGAGTCACAGACTGTACAGTTGATCCTGATAAGAACACAGGTTCTAACTTAATTACAGGTGTGATTTTTCCTGTTCTACCCACTTGGAATACAACATCTTTAACTTTTGTAACCATACTTTCAGGTTCATACTTATAAGCTTTAGCCCATTTAGGGAACTTAGAAGTATAACCAATTTTATCCCACAACTCTCTATCATTTACTTTGATAACAGCTCCATCGATTTCATAATCTAGAGTACTTTTTACTATCTCAATATGCTGAACTATATCCCACATTTCTTCAAATGTATAAACAATCCAGAACGGAGCTACATTGAATCCACCATCATCTAGTGCAAGCAATGTATTACTATGCCATCTTTGCTTAGTGTCCATTACCCAATATATGAAAGCTGATAATTTTCTTTCTTTAATTCTATCAATGTCTAATAACTTAAGAGTTCCAGATGTTAAATTTCTAGGATTTGCATGTTTCTTTGTTACGTCAGGTTCTAGAGCATTAATTCTTTCAAACTCTGAATTAAGCATCATGATTTCTCCACGAACTTCAATATCTCCAGCAGATTTGATATTAGCCAGATCATTTATCATTCTCATATTAAGAGTCATATCTAAACCATATTCACCGTCTCCACGAGACACTCCACGAGCGATTTTTCCATCTTTGTATTTAATAGAACCACTTACTCCATCAAGTTTGAATTCAACAACGAAACTTTCTGCACCAAATGCAGTCATATCATCGTACCATTTCTTTAATTCATCTTCAGTATATGTGTTTCCTAATGATAACATTTCTGTATCGTGTTTAATTTTATCTCCATTTACAGAGGTTCCAGGCTTCTGAGTGATTGAATCTTCTCTAATCCACTCTGGATGTTTCTTTTCTATATATTGTGATTTTACTAATAGTTCATCAAATTCTCTGTCAGTCACTAATGATACATCATCATTGTAATATGATTCGGAGTACTTGATTAAAACGTCTGTTATACTGTTGTATTCTAATTGCGTCATATCAGTCTCTCCTCAAATTGTCTTCAGTATATATTAATACTTTTCCGGCATCCCAGTCAAATCCATGAAATGTGCCAGTTATATTTGTAGATGGTGTTGCTCCCATACTTGGTTCTTTAATAACTATTACAACTTCGTCATCATCTTTGAATCCTGGATTGTTTAATTCTTCTCTTAGTTCTTTAACTGTCATTATTATAACTCCTTTTCTTCCATAATACGATTATATATTTTTCGATAATTATCTGAAATATAATAATCATAATCATCCCAGCTATCTGGATGTAACCACCAATTTCCGATTTCGTCTGGATCTTCTAAAAGCATTTCTACAAACTCTTCAGTTGTTAATATTTTAAAATCTCTTGATTTTTTATAATCATTCATATCATATGGTTGCGCAACTGAAAGTATCACATATTCACCCTCTATACGTATTACTGCAAAATGTGTAACTTCACAAGAGTATACAAACAAAATGTCTACATCAGGTAGCCAAACTTCAATAATTTCCCTCATCATTAAAATTACAGAATTATCATATATATCTTTTGTAGCTTTCTCAAATAAAAATTCTACTGCTGTATGTTTATTCATAATAGTTCCTCCTTATTGTAACTTTAATAGTACTTCGAAGTCTTGTTCTGATACTTGAACCAATCGTCTTAGTTCAAGTGTTAAAGCTCTCTCTCTATTTGGAATAGTTGTAGTAAGCTCCATCGTCAACTCGTCAACTGTTTTAGATGCTTTTTTATCTTTGAGCCTTTGAATAGATATTTCTCGAAGAGTAAAGCTATCATATTGATATCTATCTTTAGTATATCGTTCAGCTGCTGTGTTTAAACTACGTCTGTTGTCACATGCATCATTCGTTCTGTCTTTAAGTTCTCTTAGTTCAGATCGTATAGCTTCATATATCTCTTCTAGTTCTTCAATAGTTTTTTCGGAATTTTTCATTAGCTTACATACTCCACAAACATATATACGTCGCCACTATACTCAACTAAGTAAGCATCGTCACCATCGGCTAGATCAAAGTCTCCATATTCTATGTTTTTAGCTTCAAATATTGATAGTATATAATCATAACCTCTATAATCTCCAGTTACTGGATCGGCTCCTCCGTCGTCTATATAAATATCTCCGTAACCAACAGTATTTATCACTGTGTTTATTATAGTTCTAAATGTCGCACCTGGAAACATATCGTTAACTAAATATGGTTTAAGTTCTGATGGTAATGTGTATACATTTTCTATCGATGTTTTATCACTAAATATTACATTAATTTTTTTCATATTATTCTCCTTTTGTTAATCCATCTGGATTAAGTTTATACAATAATCTTATTGCATCTTCATCTTTTCCATCGATTAATTCTTTTTTTACATATCTTTTTGCTGCGATTGCTCTTCTGTCTCCATCAATAAGTTTAACAAGAGCTTTTTTTCCATGCATAATAATTATTGCGTATTCTGTTTCTTTAGATTTTCGTAATTTTATCTTTTCAGCATCTGTTAAAAATGGCTTTATTTTTAAGCTAAGGTCCTGCCACCATGGGCTATTGACCTGATAATTTTTTTCATTATATGTCATAACAAAATTAAGAGGTCCCATACGTCTTGTAATATTTTTTGTGGCATAATATATCATATCAATTTTCATTAAATTAGTTATAGTGATATCATATGGTATTGTATCTACTACATATTGAAGTATACCTCTTGCTTGACTTGAAGTTAATTCAAAACGGTAAGTCGTATTATAAATATTATATGGTAAGACCATATCTCTAACAGCATCTGACATTAAAATCTTTCGTAATTCCATTGAAAAGTTTCTTTGTGTTGTTGAATCTTTAAAGCCTTTCATTATTCATCTTCCTTTTCGTTAAATGATATATATCTTTTTCTTCTTGAATCTTTAAGCATTTCTGCATCTTCGTCAGAGATTTGATGCATTTCATCAATATCAAATATACCTCCAAAGACTTCATTCTTTTCATTTTCTCTATTTACTTTATCATACCATGGTTCTTCATCTTCAATTACTTTAATTTTATATGGTTCTTTTTTTGCCATAAAAGGTTTTACTATCAGCATTATTGGCCATAATATTGTAAAAGCTGCAATGGCTATTTTTACTGATTTTGCACTCATCATTGATGTTGATAAGTCTGACTCTTTTTTAAATTCTTCTGAATTAAATGCTTTCCATAATAAGATTGGCCATAGAACCAAGCCTAGCACATAAATTATTAATAATATACTTAAAAATATTTGCATTATTCTTCTCCTTTATATTGTAATATTTTCAATAATTCTTTTGATGCATACATACTTGTTAATTCATTATCAATAAATGCTTTTAATTCATCTGAAAAATTATTAAAATGCATATTATCTTGTACTCCATACAATACATTATATTGCAGTAAATCACCATTTATATCATCTTTATAATAATATAACATATCTTCAATTAATTCAATTGTAAATTCATTATATCCTTTAAGGAATAAATATATGATATTTGTTGATCTATCACGGCCTCCGTCGCATTTAACTTTCATACCCCAATCATCATAAAAAGTAGATGTTATATATTCAAAATTATACTGCGTTGACAGTGGGTCTTCTAAATATAACGCAATTAATATATCTTTTAAAAAATTAACATCTTTTTCTAACTTCATTCCAAATTTATCATATACTTTTTGTATATCAATCATAGTATTCCTCCTTGTTATTTAGTTTTATCTTCTCATAATCTCATGGTTATAATATATATTTGCGAGTTTTTTTAGATATTTAAATATGATTCTTTATGTTTATATTTAAAAGAAAAAAAATATTGTTTTAAAGATAGAACAATAAATTATAAATATAATAATGAGGACGTTTATACCTAAAATTTGAAAGGAGTTGAGAAGTATGGTTGCAATGGCACAAGATTATGGAAAGACATATGCTAAGTTGAAACATAGAATTGGTTCACTCAGATTAAAGCTTCTTTACACCACTTTGAATGATACTACTTTGAAGTATGCAGAACATTTGGATAACTTGGCAAAGGAACTTGATATTTTATACCTTGATGGAAGATATTTTGACAACCTTGAGATAAAAATAGAAGCTTTAGAGAGATAAAAAAAAGATAACCTTCGGGTTATCTTCTTTTATATCAACCTCAATAATAACTCAAGGTCTTCTTTATCGTCGACTAATGAGCATTGTATTATCTTTTCATAAATATCAACGCTGATAGCATATGTTGGATATCCTGGTTTTCCTACATAAGGGTTGCCTATATAAAGTAAATTCCCAGAAGTTCCATATAGTTTATTCATAATATACGTTACTAAGTCTCGAAGTTCCTGATTTCTATTATAATCAATAGATAGTAGCATACAAGAAGGCATTCCACCGTTATAATTTATAACTCTCCCAAGAAATATGAAATTTGGTAGCTTTCCATCCATCATAATTTTTGTAAAACCATATGTGTATAGTATTTTAAAAATGCAGATTTTACTTTTCGTTCGTATTCATCTAATAATATTAGATCAAAGCCATATGCTTTACAAAATTCATTTGCCGACATCATTATTGTAACTTCCTTAATAACAAAATTTCATCTGTTTGATATATGTCCTGATCAATATAATTTCCGGCAGCACATTGTCTACCTAGCAAGTTTACATTCTTAACTAGATCCGACCAGTGCTCAATGATAAATTGCGGTGAATAGTTTATTGACATTATCCCATTGATATTTTCTTCATTTAGTGTATCCCAATGAGTCTCAACAAACTCCTCTGTCAAGTCATAACATTTAAACAGAACGTTGTTTAATATTCTTTTTTTGGTTACTGATCTTGGAAGATTCATAAGGTATGAACCAATGTATTCCTGTGATAAAGGTATTGAGATTCTTTCAAATACTTCTACTGGAATCATATGGTCAAACTCTTTAACAAAGTCTTCTGTTATCAACTCTGTAACAGGAACCCAATTCTTTTCATCCGCAGTTTGCTTATCTATTAGTAACAAGTTTATCCAAGCATTTTTACCTAGCTTATCTGAATTCTCTCGAATAAAGTTTTCACTAACCATTTGACTACTGCAGAGCTCATTCCAATTGTATCTTGACATCTTTGGTACTAAAAGTACCAGAATGTCCTCTGGAACTTGCATTGTTTTCATAACTGCTGTAAGAGACTTCCCAGGGAGGTCCATTACAAATTTTTCAAATATTGTCATGATTTTAACCTTATATACAACTCTAATGCTTCATCATCCATGTCTTCTATAATTGAAAGCTTATCCAGAAAGAAGTCAATCCCTTCAAAACCAAATGGTGGTATTGTAATTTGATGTCTCTCACTCATAGTATGTGGTCCTGGTTGTTGTACTAAACCAAATGTATAGTATAGTGCGTGTTGAGCTTTTTCATATACATCAAAAATTGAATGTAACATCGCTACTTGTAAATATTCATGTTCTCGAATAATTCTTTGGGTTTGATTATGACCAAAGATATTCACATAAGCTGGTTTGTGATATGCTACTGTATAGCTAATCTCAAATTTATCAAAATCTTTCAAAACTATAGTTAAAATTCGTACAATTGCGTTTATAACTATACTTCTTTTATCATTAATCATACTTTCCTCCTTAAAGTGGATTCATTACTGTTGTAGCCATCACATCTATCTCATCGGCATAATGATAGAAACGTTCAGTGCTTCCTGACGTTGTTGTGACTTTGTTATTGTCTATTTCGTCAACTACTTCTTCCATAAGTCGTAGTGCTTCTATTAATTTATCTTCTGTTGTCATTATTCTTTGTTCTCAAGTCTCTCCAGGAAATCTTTCCTAAGTAAAGTTCTCTTTAGTGAGTTGTATGTTTTTAGCAATGTATACATTTCTTTTACACTGCTTACAGATTGTGGAACCCAATAAGGTACTTTTCCATCTTCATCCATCTCAGGTCTACCTGCATCGGCATATGTGCTTACAAAACCAATGTCATCTCTGTTTTCAACGACACTTTTTACAATTCTGTTCATAATGAAGCTTGATTTGTCTCCTGACATTCCCATTCCTTCATTTTCTTTAATATAGTCGTCTACTAATTTTTCTAGAGTTCCATATTTGATTTCTGTAAAGAAGAATTGATTCTGTTCAGTTAAGTCATTTCTAAGAATTAGTGTATCAAATTGAGCTGCTAAAACACTTCTAACATTTAAAGATATACTGTTTACAGCCTCAGCATGTGCTTTTAAATCAGTTGCAGCTGTATCTTTTTGTCTCTTGTATAAATTATATGTGTACTCATATTCCTTTATAACGTCTGGATATTTTTCTACATTCTCAATAGTAAAAACATCTGCCAAACTTCCTATAACGCTAGCTATACCTTCAGCGGTAAATTCTGGTTTTTCTTTGCTCATAATTTCTCCTTCTTAACTAAATTTTCAAGATATTCTATTTCATCTTTCCAGTCTTCAATAGGCACATATCTATTGCAATCACAATCTATATATGTTTCCTTTACTTCTTCTAAAAATTCTAATGCACGTTCTTTCATCATATCCATTTTAACTCTCTCCTTATTTCTTTTCCATATGAAGAACGCCTTCATGAGTTTCCTCATAATATGACCATCCTACAATTTTAAAATCTTCGTATTCTTTTTCAGCATGTTTAATTATTTTTGATTTTATTTCTTCTTCTGATTCTTTTTTATTTTTGTATCCTAATTTAAAACTATCTAAATCTGTCATAATTTACCTCCTTAAAATAAGAGAACAGTCCGCAGGTTATTCTCCTCTTAGTCTTAATAATAAATCTATTGGTTCAGGAATTTCGTGTGGTTCATTACTCGCAAAGTTTCTATTCTTGCGGTATACTAGTCCAACCCATTCCTTATTATTTTCGTAATTCTCTACAACTAATTCTACAAAGTCCTTATCATAAATGGAAAAATTATTATGAAGAAAATCGTTATAGAAAAAATCTCTTTTAGTTAATAGAGCATGTTTAATTATAGTTTTTCCATTAAGCATTTCATAATCAAGGACTGTAAATTCATCAAAGAAATCTAACTGAGATGATGGAGCAACAAGATCTTCAAGATCAACAGTTGAACCACTTTTTCCTTCAATCAATTCTTTCAAAGTATAATGCATTTCCATCTTCCTCCTTAAAGATAAGAATAACCCGAAGGTTATTCTTTTTTAAATTCTATTTTATATTCATCTTCATTGTATGTATTTTTACAACCACTTTTAAACTCGGTACATGCGTAAAAAACTGAACCTGCATTTTTTCCTTTACGAGCTATTTTTTGCACTATTTTTCCTTTATTACATTCAGGACAAATAGGTGCTGTTATTAATTGTTTATCATACTCATCTTTTTTCTTTTGTTCTTCGTCAGTTAATATTTTCTGAGTAAATCTACAATGTGGAAATCTCGAACAACCATACATTTTTCCATAACGACCAGTACGTATAACAAGGTGGCCTGTTCCACACTTAGGACAAACTTCTTCAGTCTGAACTGCAGTACTTACTCGTTTAAACTCTCTATTTGCTTTTAATACAATCGGATTGAATTCATCAAAGAACTTTTGAAGTTCATCTAGTTTAACTGCTTTACCAGCAGCTATTTGATCTAAGATTACTTCCATTCCAGTAGTGTATGATACGTTAATAACAGACTCTGCAAAGAATAATTCTAAGAATTGAATCAATTCAATTCCTTGGTCGGTCGCCACTAAGTTCTTACCTTCTCTTGTTGAATAGTTTCTCTTAGTGAGAGTATCCATGATTGAAGCGTAAGTTGATGGTCGTCCGATTCCAAGTGATTCTAATTTTTTAACTAGTCCTGCCTCAGAGTATCTTCGAGGTGGTTTAGTTTCTTTCTTGTCAAGAATAAGTGCTTTATCTTTAATTTTTTCGCCTACTTTAAATGCTGGAAGAATTGTATTCTTCTCATCATCCTCTGTAAACTCAGTGTAAACTTTATAGAAACCATCAAATATAATTTTCTTACCTGATAGTCCAAATCTATATTTACCATTTCCGATAACTACTTTTGTATCTTGAACTTTAGCGTCTGTCATTAAAGCGGCAACTGCTCTATTATAAATCAGTTTATATACTTTGAATTCTTGGGCCCCAAGGAATGGTTTGACCTTTGCAGGTGTCAATTCCAAGTGTGTAGGAGTGATTCCGGTATGGGCATTTTGCACATTTCCAGTTTTCTTAGAACTGTTTACAGTTCCAGAGTAGTAAGTTTTTCCGTGATCTTTAATAATCACTTTCTTAGCCTCGGCTATAAACTCTGAAGAGAGTCTATCACTGTCAGTTCTCATATAAGTAATTAAACCATAATGAGTTCCTTCAATATTAAATCCTTCATACAATTTCTGTGCTGTTTTCATTGCTTTTTTAGCACCATATCCCAATTTAGAAGATACTTCTTGCTGGAATGTAGAAGTTGTATAAGGTGGTTTAGCCTTAACTTTTCTATCTTTAGTATCGATTTTAGTTACTTTGTAGTTTCCTTTTACACATTCAGAAACAACTGTGTCAGCTGTTTTCTTAGTCTTGATAGTCAATTGAACTTTCTTATCGGTTCCTCTGTACTGTGCTTTAAATTCTTTCTTTCCTTTGTCAAAAGGTAAAAAGATTTCATAGTATACTTTCGGTACAAATGCTTTGATAAGTAATTCTTTGTCTACTAAAACTTTTAATGCCGCACTCTGAACTCTACCTGCTGACTTTGAAGAAAGCTTAGATAATGCCAGACCACTAAGGCGGAAACCTGCTATTCTATCAATAAGTCTACGCGTCTCAGCAGCGTCTACAACATCCATATCAATTACTCCTGGATTTGCAATTGCTTTTAAAACTGCAGTCTTTGTTATCTCATTGAATACAATTCTCTTCAGTTTCTTCTTTGGAATCTTTAATGTCTCTTTAAGATGCCAAGCAATACTCTCACCTTCATTGTCTGCATCCATTCCCAACATAACAACGTCGGCTGCTTTTGCTGCAGCTCTTAATTTCTTGATTACATCTTTTTTCTTTGGGTCATTGATATAAGATGGTTTAAATTTGTCCTTAAGATCAATTCCCAATTTATACTTTCCGACTTTGTCAAGTAAGCGGATATGACCAATACTAGCCATAACTGTATACTCGGAACTTAGAAAAGACTTGATTGTTTTAATCTTTCCTGGTGACTCTACTATTACTAATTTTTTCATAAGTATTCCTCCTCGTTGTCATAATTATTATGTTCT
>Ga0307992_1001611_pt1 | contig 13310 bp, 10 predicted proteins | sample EllFjometagen133_FD_203162 | JGI IMG/M metagenome (GOLD analysis project Ga0307992, IMG submission 203162) | Marine microbial communities from Ellis Fjord, Antarctic Ocean - #133 | ecosystem: Environmental > Aquatic > Marine > Unclassified | place: Southern Ocean | collected 2014-10-08
TCTCCTGCTCTCAATCTCAACTCTTTCTCACTCATATTTATACCAACACCTTTTTGTAACTCATCCATTTCTTCGCGAATTAAATCTTCTCTCATCTTTTCCACCTCCCCCACATAATCCTTTATTTTCAATTTTAATTCTTCAACCTTTTTCTTATCTTGCACTACCGAAGTTGGATCATCGCTTGATTGTGCCAACTGTAATTGAGTCCGTAAATTTCTAATTGCCTGCGTCACCTCTTGCATGTGCAAAACTATATTTTGCATTTGTTGTTTACTACTCTTCACTTCCTTCACCAAATAATCAGCCTTCTCCATAGCAGAAGCCTTTTTTAATTCTGAATCGACTTCACCTTCCTTTGGCTCACGAGATTCGTGACTCTTCTCCTGCTCAGATGAATAAATTTTCTTTTCAGTTTCTATACTCATAGTAAGACTATTGTAACATTAAAATATATTAGTTTCAAACAAAAAACCCCGAAAAGGGGTTCTTAGTGCTCGGGGCGGGACTTCCGTCTTCGTCCTCATTTTAATCGGACTACGCCGGACAGGCTTCTCGTCCCTTTTCTAAAATATAAAAACTGCCTAGAGCTATTTTATAGTCCGTAGCTTTAGCGGAGGACTGGTGCTCAGAGCGGGACTCGAACCCGCACGATCTTGCGATCACAAGATTTTAAGTCTTGCGTGGCTACCGGTTACACCATCTGAGCTTATTTTTTCTTTTTTCTATTCCTACCTCTATGAGTAGATTGCAAACTATGACAATTTGGACAAAGCACACGTAAATTTTCTAATCTATTATCAGAATTGTCACCATTTATATGATCTAGTTCTAAAGGCAACCTCCCATCAATCGAATATTCTGCCCAACCACAAATTTCACATTTTGCTTTCTTTAACCCTTTTGCAATCAATCTCTTTTTTAACTTATAGCTTTGATAATAGCTATTCTTTTTAAGAACATCTTCCAAACTAGTCCTATATATACCAATTCCTCTCATTCCCTTGTTCCAAGCTTTACCTTTAAAATGAGAAGTATCTACTTTATATAAATCTAAAAATTTTTTTATTTGAGAATAATTTCCACCAGCTGGCTTTAATCCCAAACGCTGAATCACTTGACGAATACTCGTTGACTCCTTAACAGCTTTTTTGAGTTGTAATTCTGTCCATTTTTTTGGTCTCATATAAAACATGATACCATAATGGTACACGTTTGTCAAACGGTAAACCAAAAATCTATTTGAATAACGAAATAATTATAGCAAAGTAATAAAAATAAATCAAGTATCAATAATATTGCTATATGGCTATATTGCTATATTGCTAATGATACACACTTAGAAAGTTTTTGGATGAATTAAAATTATTATTTACTACCATGTGCAGTACCTACCTGCCGGTAGGCAGGTAACAATATAACAGTAAAACAATATAACAATATTTTTATTTTACCCAATTTTCTTCCTCAATTCCATCCTGCTTGTTCAACCACCTGCCTAATGTAAATAACAAATCACTCAAACGATTCAAGTATTGTTTTATAACATCATCCACTTCATATTTTTCTGATAGACCAATCATCACTCTCTCAGCCCGACGACAAACTGCCCTCAACTGATAACTCAAAGCTGATTCTTCACACCCACCAGGTAAAATAAAATTAGTAAGTTCTGATAAATCAGAATCCATCTCATCAATCCAGTTTTCCAAATACTCTATATATTCTTTTTTTAATTTTGGTAAATTATCTAAATCAGTTTGTAGGCCAGCTAGGTTTGACCCAATAACAAAAAGCTTATGCTGAATTTCTACCAATTTCTGTCCAACTTCATTATTTAATTTTGCGATCAAAAATCCCAAACCAGCATTCAGCTCATCCACCTCACCAATCGCTTCCATTTCCAAACAAGACTTGGAGATCCTTTTCCCGCCAAGCATTGATGTCTCTCCTTTGTCCCCTGTTTTTGTGTAAATTTTTGGCATACAAAATTATTTTTCATTTTTATGATTCAAAATCTCTTAAGACATCTGTTAGTGCGGCAAAAACTCGATCATTTGCTAAATATCCATTTCCTATATCAGAAGATTCATACAAATCCTGTTTTGATTCTTGAATTTTTTTTATCAAACTAAGTTGTCGATCATAGATTTGAGCAATATCGCCTTGTCCAACTTTGATGGCATAATCCCTATAAGTTCCAAGTTGCATCACAATTTCATCAATAATTTGTAATTGTATAGGGTGCACTGCCAAATCTTTATTTTTTCTATTCATCCACAAGTCTGTCAATTCTTTCAATGTCTCTTTGTCAGCACCCACAACAACACGCGGAACTTTGGATAATTTACCCTTGATAGTTTCGTCAGAACTCTCAAAATACTTAACTTCAGTCAATGTTCCCTGTTCTATTTCTCTTTTAATTCTTTCTATTTTATTAACTACATGTTTGCCATAAGTTACATCAAATGCCAAAGCTAAATGACTGGTTGATGTTTCATGTTCAATTTCTGCTATAGTATCAACCCCATTTTTTATATCATCAAATCGCGATGCCTTTCTAGTTGTAACATCTTCTCCCAACCAATCATTTAATTCTACTTGCTCATGAATAATTGCTTCAAAAATAGTACCCATCTGAATTGCACGTTCTACTTCTGGAGAATTTTGTTCTTGAAATTTTTTCTCCATTCTTTCCACATAGGCTTTATCATCTTCGACAGTTCGATCGGAATATAAATCAACAAAACTATCTTCATTTATAATTTCATCGTTCAAATCTCCCAAAGCTCTATCATAAGCTTCATCTAGTTGTCTTAAAAAACTAGACTCTCCAAAACTTCTATCCAAATTCCGGAACATTGTATTAGCACAGTCATCTCTCATAAAAAAATTATTAAAAGTTATAAATCTATAATACACTTTTATACAATAAACTTCAAATACCCAAAACCCCGAGTAATTCGGGGTTTTTTGTATCGTATTCCATGTATCGTGTCTCGTGTTTATGAGCACCCCAAACTATCTCCACAATTCAAACACTTATAACAGGTCCCATTCCTTACTGTAATATGTCCACAAGTAGGACAAGCTGGTGCATCTCCCATCATCTCAGATAAAGCAGCACTGCTAGCGTCTTGAACAACTTCTTTTTTCTCCATAGTCGGCAGAATAGCTTGGTCTTCTATTTTAGCAATTTCTACTTCTTCTTTTTTCTCTGGCAAATCCATTGTTTCTTGTGGTGCTTGAGTCTCAGCAAGTTTTGCTAAATTTTCAAATTTATTTTTTTGTATTCCTTTTGGTAGAACTTGTACATAGTCTGTTCGCCCAAGATATTCCATTCCCAAAACTTTGAAAACAAAATCGATTACAGAAGTACAGCTCTTAATATTTGGATGATCAGTAAATCCACTTGGTTCAAATCTAGTAAACAAGAAATTTTCTACATATTTTTCTAGTGGCACACCGTATTGTAATCCCATAGAGACAGAAATTGCAAACATGTTTAGCGTGCTTCTAAATCCAGCACCTTCTTTATACATATCAATAAAAATTTCAGCCAAGCGACCGTCTGGATATTCACCAGTTCGTAACCAAATTTGTTGATTGCCAATCTTTGCTGAAACAGTTATACCACCACGTTTAGCAGGAACTTTTCTTTTCTCACCATGTAGATAAACACGTCTTTCTGCAATTGAACCGTCACGAGTATACGATTCCCTTGGTGTCTTTATGCCAACGTGTTGACTCAAAATCTCACTAGCCTGTCTAATTGCGTCATCTTCATTGTCAGTATCTACCATTTTGGATACTTGTATTACTTCTTCTTTTTTGACCACAATTTCTTCTTTCAATTCCACTTTATCTTCCACTTCTTCGTCTTCATCTCCTTTATTTTTTGAAGAAGTTGATAAAGGCTGACTCAATTTACAACCATCACGATAAATAGCAACTGCCTTTAAGGCTAATTTCCAAGATTGTTCGTAAGTATATTTTACATCTTCCAAAGTTGCCTCGTTTGGCATGTTGATTGTTTTGGAAATTGCACCGGACAAAAATGGTTGTACAGAAGCCATCATATTGACATGGCCCATAAAGTGAATAAATCTTTTGCCTTTTTTACCATTTTTATTAGCAGTATCAAATACTGGATAGTGTTCCAATTTTAAATGTGGAGCACCTTCAACTGTCATAGCACCACAGACATACTCATTAGCTTCTTCAATTTGTTTTTCTGTATAACCCATCGCTTTTAACATATTGAAATCTGGCGCATTGTATTCTTGACTACTGAAACCAGCTCTCTTCATACAATCTTCACCCAAAGTCCAAACATTGAAAGCAAATCTAATTTCAAACGCGCCTTTCAAAGCCTTGTTCAAACTAATAATATCTTCATCATTAAAACCTTTAGCTTTCAAAGTTTCCGAACTTACGTGTGGTGCAGTAGTAATATCTGCAGTACCTTTGGCATAATTTAAAATATCATCTACTTCCTCATCACTATAATCTAAATTTTTCAGTGCCAACGGTATTGATTCATTTGCAATACGGAAGTAACCACCACCTGCTAATTTTTTAAACTTTACTAGAGCAAAATCTGGCTCTACACCAGTAGTTGCACAATCCATTAAGAGTCCAATTGTCCCAGTTGGGGCAAGTAGTGTAGTCTGAGCATTTCGATAACCATGTTTTTCACCCATAGAAAGAGCATCATTCCAAGATTCACGGGCAGCAGCAAGTAAATATGCAGGAGCATACTGAGGATCAATACCTTTTGGCATAACAGTTAATTTTTCATACTCATTACTGTCGGCATTGAAGGCTGCTCGACGATGATTGCGCATAACTCGAAGCATATCTTCACGATTATATTCAAATTTTGGAAATGGACCCAGCAGTCTGGACATCTCGGCACTGGTTTTATAAGATTCGGCAGTCATAAGAGATGTAATAGAACTAGCAAAAGCACAAGCTTCTTCTGATTCATAAGGAATACCATTCATCATCAATACTGAACCAAGATTGGCATAACCAAGACCTAAGGTTCTAAAATCATAACTACCTTGAGCAATTTCTGCACTAGGAAACTGGGCCATCAAAATGCTTATTTCCAAAACTGTAGTTACTAGTCTGGTAGCATGCTTAAATTGATCTATTTCAAAATTTCTATTTTTTATATCAAAAAACTTTAACAAATTGAAAGATGCTAAATTGCAGGCAGTGTCATCCAAAAACATATACTCACTACATGGATTGGAAGCATTAATTCTTCCTGATTGAGGACAAGTATGCCAGTCATTGATAGTTCCATCGTACTGAATACCTGGATCAGCACATGCCCAAGCTGCATAAGCGACTCTTTCCCACAAATCTCTAGCCTTCATTGTTTTGCAAGTACTACCATCGGTTCGCCAAGTAAGATTCCATGAACCATCGTTTTTGACAGACTCCATAAACTTGTGTGGCACACGCACAGAATTATTTGAATTCTGTCCTGAGACTGTTTGATATGCCTCACCTTCGTAATCAGATGCATAACCAGCAGCGATTAAAGCGGCGACTTTCTTTTCTTCCTTTACTTTCCACCCTACAAATTCTTCAATATCAGGATGATCCACATCCAATACAACCATTTTGGCTGCTCGTCTGGTAGTACCACCGGATTTTATAGCTCCAGCTGCTCTATCGCCAATTTTGAGCCAACTCATAAGCCCTGATGACTGACCACCACCAGATAACGACTCACCAGAACCACGAAGTCCGGAAAAATTTGTTCCAGTACCAGAACCATATTTGAAAAGACGTGCCTCTCTAACCCACAAATCCATAATACCACCTTCGTTTACCAAATCGTCTTTGATGGATTGAATAAAACAAGCATGGGGCTGAGGATGAGTATAAGCATCAGTAGCTCTTGTCATTACTCCAGTATCAGGATCTACATAATGATGACCTTGAGCACCACTATTAATTCCATAAGCCCAATTCAGTCCAGTATTAAACCATTGTGGAGAATTTGGAGCTACCATTTGCTTCAAGTGCATTACAACTAGTTCATCATAAAAAATCTCAGCATCCCCTGCGCTGGCAAAATAACCATACTTCTCTCCCCAATAGCGCCAAGTGCCAATCAAACGATGAACTGTCTGTTTTGCACTAGTCTCAGGCCCAAGCACGGGCGACCCATCCACTTTTAATTTTTGATTACCGTTTTCATCATACTGAGGTATACCTGTTTTTCTAAAATATTTTTGAGCAATAATATCAGTTGCCACTTGAGACCATTCCTTAGGAATTTCAACATCTTTCATTTCAAAAACAACTGTACCGTCTGGTTCACGAATTACAGAAGTACGTTTTTCATATTCTACAGCATCAAAAGGACTTTGGCCTTCTTTACTAAAAACACGCTTAAATCTAAGACCCTTTTCAATATTATATTTAAAATTTGTATCTGTCTCTTGTCCAAGATGTAAATCTTGAATCAATTTGGAATCAGTAGGCCCCATATATTTAATAATTAATTTATTTGTTAAATAATTTATTGGTTTATTAGTAACTTTTCTAGACTATATACTATTAAACCACTAAACAATTAAACTAATAAACTTCTACTGGACTATCATTTTATCAATTATACCGCCACAGTGCAAGTTACTTGTTAAGCGATAAAAAAACGCCTCTAAAAAATATAAAATGGCGCCTTTCGCAAATCATTGCAATACAACATATAGTACCTGATTTCTTTTTCAAACCACTACATCTTGTGTTTAAAACAGGCTAAACATATTATAACACAAATACAAACTAACCACCAAATAATTGTCGCGACACTGTATTTTTGGCTTGGATAAGCCATGGTATGATGTTTATGCAGACTTAAAACACAGTTTGCTAACTTAGTTATCCACAATGTAAAATTATCCGCGAAGGTCATCACATTGTGGGCAAAATAAAATCGTCTGCGGGAAACCCCATGCTATGAACCAAAAAACAAAGTTGTCAAAATAACTCAAAAAAGGTACAATACACCCACTATGACTGAAGAAATATACAATTTAGATGAAGACATGAACCCAAGGTTAGTAGATCCAAAAGAACATGCTGAGGAAGAAGTAATAGAAATAACACTCAGACCTCAAACTCTGGATGATTTTGTTGGCCAAGAACAAATCAAGGCACCATTAAATATTTCAATTGAAGCAGCTAAAAAACGTAACGAACCAATTGAGCATGTCTTGTTGTATGGTAACCCAGGATTAGGTAAAACCACGCTAGCTAATATTATTGCCAAAGAAATGGGGACTAATATAAAGATAACTGCTGGCCCCGCTCTAGAAAGAGTGGGCGACCTAGCTGCAATTTTATCAAATTTGGAAGAAGGCGATGTTTTATTTATTGATGAAATTCATCGGATGAATAAAACCATTGAGGAGGTTCTTTATTCTGCTATGGAAGATTTTGCCATTGATTTAATTCTTGGAAAGGGCCCGGCTGCCAGAACCATGCGCATGCCTTTAGATAAATTTACACTAATAGGTGCGACAACAAAAATGAGTTTATTATCAGGACCTTTACGTGATCGCTTTGGTCATGTCTTTCATTTAAATTTTTATGAACACGATGATATTGAAAAAATTGTTACTCGCAATACCAAAATTTTAAATGTCACTGCTGACTCAGAAGCCTGTCAAACTATTGCTAAACGTTCCAGAAGGACTCCTAGAGTCGCCAATAGACTATTAAAACGCGTTAGAGACTTTGCCGAAGTCAAATTTAATGGTAAAATAGATAAAGATATAACACATCAAGCATTAGAAATGCTAAACATAGACGAACATGGACTTGACGAAGTTGATAAAAAAATATTAACTGCAATTATTGAAAAATTTAACGGCGGTCCAGTTGGTTTAAACACCTTAGCTGCAGCAATAGCTGAAGAAATGGATACAATTGAAAGCATCTACGAACCTTATCTCCTACAAACCGGCATGATAGAAAGAACACCAAGAGGAAGGAAAGCGACGAAGATTGCGTACGAACATTTAGGACTCGGAAAAAAATACAAAGAACAAGAAGAGTTATTATAATGTTTATTAGTTAAATTGTTTATTGATTTATTTGTAACTTTTCTAAGCATGAACTATTAAACCACTAATCCAATAAACTGATAATCTTCAAGTAATATTTTATGCTTACCATTCCACTCTACACATTTCTATTTATTTATCTTGTTTTTCTCGTAGTCTTCGTTGCTTTTGCCATCATGAATTTTTATCATATTGTAATGACAGCTTCTTTTACTTTGGCCAGTTTTATTATTACTTTTTTTATTTTTACACTTACAATTTTAACTTTATACTTCACTTGGCAAGTAATAAGCATGGTTAACTGGCAGGCTGATGTTTTATTATTCAATACTGAATGGTTAACAGGTAGTGTTATTTTTTAAAGCTTATGCAAATCTCACATCTAATAAAACAAAAATCTTACGAAAAAATAGAATATCTATTACGTAGACATCCAATTACTTTTTTGCCTATTTTATTTTTGTTTATAGTATTAATCCTAGTTCCTGTAGCTTTGTATTTCTTAATAGCTTCTATATACCCACAGATGTTGAATGGCCCAACATCTTTCCCACTTTTGATTTTATTTGCTAGTATTTATTACTTAAGTATTTATTTATTTTTCTATGCCCAATTTATAGACTTTTATTTGGATCTCTGGATTGTAACGAATGACAGGATTGTCGATATAGAACAGTTTGGACTTTTTTCACGCACCACTTCTGAGCTTGATCTATACAGAATCCAAGATGTGTCTGTAAATATTAGTGGTTTTTTCCCAACAATTTTTAAATACGGAAATGTAACTGTAAAAACAGCTTCTAGCAACAGTGACATTGTCTTTAGAAATGTTCCCAACCCAAATCAAGTACGACAAGGATTGATCCAGTTGTCAGAAGAGGATTTGAAATTTCATCATCAGTAAAATCAGATAACAATTACCAGATAGCAAATAACATTTTATATTTTGCTATTTGTTATCTGATACATGGTAACTGTATAATATGCTCACTTATTTTACAAACCTTCCTCTCCCCACACAAATTCTAATAACATACTTAGTCTTGATTAATATCATCACCTTTTTTTATTTTGGATTAGATAAATTGAAATCACAATTACAGCATCGCCGTATTAGTGAAAAAACTTTGTGGATTTTATCTGCAATTGGTGGTTCACTCGGCGCATTACTCGGAATGAATTTCTTTCGTCACAAAACTAAAAAATTATCTTTTCAAGCAGGTATTGCTGTTATTTTGGCAGGGCAGATTTGTTTGATTTTGTTTTTGATATAAAATTTTTGAAATATAAAAAACCACCTACTGAGGTACCTCAGTAGGTGGTTTTTTATATTATTCACAATTCGTATTTTGTGTCGTGTTATATGCGTCGTGAGTCGTGCAAACTATTCTCCCGCTCTACAACTATAATCTCCAGTCTCAGTATTCACCAAAATCTCCTCGCCTTCCTTAATAAAAATCGGGGCATGAATCTTTAGACCATTATCAAGTCCAATTTCTTTTGTTACATTACCACTAGCACTATCACCTTTTACAGCGTGTGGGGCATCTACTACTTTGTATTGAATTTTCTTTGGCAACTCAATAGTTACTACATTATCTTCGTGCATCAAAGCAATTATTTCTAAACCTTCTTTTAAATATTTTGCATCATCACCCACAATATTAGAGTTAACTTCCAAAGTTTCATAATTATCATTATTCATAAAAGAATAAACTCCGCCACTCTCATATAAATATTGCAAATTTTGTCTATCAACCCTCACAGTATCTATTGATTCGCCAGATTTGTAAGTAATTTCCATTGTCTTACCAGTAGAGATATTTTTCATTTTTGTTTTTGTAAAAGCCTGCCCTTTACCTGGATTAGTAAATTGAAAAGTAGTAACAACATAAAGATCACCATTACGACGAATCACTGCTCCTTTTTTTATATCAGTTGTGTCTCCCATAAGTTTATTAATTAGTTTATTAGATTAATAGTTTATTAGTCTTTGTAGCAACCAACAAACCATTAAACAAATTGCTCACTAACAATGGTAACATAATATTTATATTTTGGCAACAATAAAACTACCCACTCCTACTTCTAATTCAAATAAATTGAATCAAAAGTAGTTTCGGGTAGCTTCATTGCAAATCCCTCCACTACCGCCCGAACAACCGAGCGAGGAACCCCCTCTTCTTCTCCGGCTTCTCTGGTGAATCACCTTTCTTCGATAACCCAACATCACACCACCCACCACCAAATCTGGTTCGAGTAGAGCAAGAAAGAGCATGTTTTGATATCCTTTCATCGTGTATCTCCCAAACACGACAATAAGTGCACCTACCGGACACTTTACACCAACTACCACTTTCCTTACCAGAACATTTTATGACCATAAAAGTCTGAACTGAACGGCATTCACCATTACACATCGTTCTAAATGTTCCCGCCCCACCTTGGGGTTTATTGTCTTTCGACATTTCCCCCTCCTTGTGTTGTAGTATGTATATAATAAAACACGAATAACAAAAAAAATCAATGTAAAGCAAAAACCCGCCTTAACAGACGAGTTTTGCCATACAGTATTTGGGCACCTTCAGTATTTCTGAATTAAACCCACGATTATTATACACTATTTGCAAATATCTTGCAAAATAGCTGTGGATTACTTTTTCAAAATAATCCGTGAGCGGTAGACCAGACTCGAACTGGCGACCTTCTCCTTGGCAAGGAGACGTTCTAGCCAACTGAACTACTACCGCACTTCGTTGCGGGGCTCGGACTTGAACCGAGAACCTTTGGGTTATGGGCCCAACGAGCTGCCAATTGCTCTACCCCGCGATATGTAAATTGTGTTGATAATTATATCAAACTCAAGACAAAAAGTCAAGAGACAGAGCGGGTAACGGGAATCGAACCCGTATCATCAGTTTGGAAAACTGAGATAATAACCATTATACCATACCCGCATTTTTGTGTTATAAAAAAAGTATCATCAGTTTGTCCCGCCACAGCGGGATCCCGTCCTTCACAGGCGGGAGAAAACTGAGATAATAACCATTATACCATACCCGCATAAAAATAGATTAACATAAAACAAAGACATTTTACAATAAAAAATGTCTTGTGTCAAATCCTACCTTCGACTTTTTCTTTTTACTAATTTATTATCATCTACAACTAACACAAGTAATAATAAAACCGTAGCAATTGTTGCTTCACCATACCAACCTACTCCTATCGCCATTCCAACAGCTGCCACAGCCCATAGACCAGCCGCAGTAGTCAAACCTTCAACAGAGCCACCATCTTTGTGTATAATAATACCAGCACCAAGAAAACCAATACCAGTAACTATTTGGGCTGCTACTCTAGCAGGTTCGGCAAAACCAAAACCTTGTAGAGAAAGTATAGTAAACAAAGCTGAACCCGCTGCTACCAATGCGTAAGTCCTGGGACCAGCTGCCTTGCCAATACGCTCTCTTTGCCAGCCTAGTACTCCGCCCAATAAAATGGCGAGTAGCATCTGACCACCAAAAAGTAAATAATTTAAAATTGCAGTTTCCATATTTTTTAAATTAATTTTTAAAACTATTTATATTTTATCATAAAAAACAAACAATTCATACACTATCAACACTTACACCACAGATAACTTGACTTTTTATGGCTTATTTGATATAATTATCTCGTTTTATGGGCCCGTAGCTCAGCTGGTTAGAGCACCTGCTTTGCAAGCAGGGGGTCAGGAGTTCGAATCTCCTCGGGTCCACTATTACAACTTAAAATATTCAATGCCGAGGTAGCTCAGGGGTAGAGCAGTGGACTGAAAATCCTCGTGTCGGCGGTTCAAATCCGCCCCTCGGCACATATCGGAGTGTAGCTCAGTTGGCTAGAGCACTGCGTTTGGGACGCAGGGGTCGAAGGTTCAAGTCCTTTCACTCCGACAGAAAACTTCCTACTTAAGGAAGTTTTTTATTTGTTACGTAGCATGCTACGTAACAAATAAAATAGTACTTACTATAGTAAGTACTATTTTTTTTAATTTTATTCTAAAATCTGAAATCAACAATCTAAAATCTTAGCTATCATGCGCCCCCATAGTAAACCTCAACTTCATCTCCTCTTTTTGATCTTTCTTAAGAAGTTTAAATGTGCGTTTTGTCCAAGGATGATCCTTCAAAATCTCGGAAACCCACTGACCACCAAGGAGGTGTGGCATCATAACATAATCAGCACCAGCTTCATACAAATCATCCAAGAAAATATTGTGATACAAATTAGTAACAATTAGTGTTTTGTTATTTTGTTTTCTAACATGCTTCACCATTGTCTTTTGATCATCTGCCTCAGGAATAGTAGAAATAATTAATTTTGATTTTTCGAGTGGCAAAGAATCCAAAAATTCTACATCAGCAATATCACCAAAAAAAGCTGGAATACCTCTATGCTTTAGGCGTGAGATTGCATCTGGATTATAATCAATTACTGCAAATTTTATTTTTTTCTCAGTCAAAGCTTCGCAGACCTTCCAGCCAATCCTATGATACCCAATCACCCAGACCTTATAAGGCTCAACACTTTCTTTGTCTCTATGCTCTTCTATGGCACCAAACTTATTTAGGAGCGGTAAAATCTTACGATAAACTTGTTCATTATAGGTAATAATATAAGATGAGACAACAATGGTAATCAAAGCTACCAAAGTTAAAATAGCTAACTCGGGCCCATGCAAATAACCGAGTTCTTCTCCCTTAAAAATTAAGATAAAACCAAACTCACTAACTTGAGCGGCCGTCACACCGGCTAGAAAGGCACTACGCTTGGTATACTTTAATCTTCTCATTACAAAATAAAGAATAATAGGGTCGGCAAGTAAAACAAAAGTAGATAAAATAACAGCTGGTATAATAGCACTCCTAATGTCTCCCAATTGCAATTCACTACCCAAAACTATAAAAAATAATACTATAAAAAAATCTCTAAGCGGTTTGATACGACTACTAATTTCTGGTTGATAGACTGAAGCCCCAAGGGAAATACCAGCAATAATCGCGCCTATCTCGATACTAAAACCTGCCCGATAGACTAAACTGGCAATTCCAAAACACCAAGCAATCGTAAAAATAAAAAGAAACTCACCACTCTGAGCCACTTTGTCCATTATTTTTGGCAACAAAAATCTTGCCATGAGAAATACAAATGATATCAAGAAAATTCCCTTTACCA
>Ga0307992_1001613_pt1 | contig 13304 bp, 16 predicted proteins | sample EllFjometagen133_FD_203162 | JGI IMG/M metagenome (GOLD analysis project Ga0307992, IMG submission 203162) | Marine microbial communities from Ellis Fjord, Antarctic Ocean - #133 | ecosystem: Environmental > Aquatic > Marine > Unclassified | place: Southern Ocean | collected 2014-10-08
CGTATTCCGTTATCAAATGAAAGAGACATTTGAAGTCGAAGAAGTTATAGAGGAAGAAGTATCATGTTAAAAAAAGATCAGCTACGTATCAATTGCACAATGACGAATATCCGTAAATATAAACGGATATCCAATGAGTCTCGTAAGTTTTCAAAGACTTATGCAAAATTTATTAGAGAGACTAGCCAACCTGAGAATGTTGAAGATTACATAATGGCTCTACGTACACATCTCTTTATGAAGAATTTTAAGATGAAACGGATAAATACCTATATAAATGAAATCGTTATTCCTCAAATGAATCAACTTATTGAGAAAAACGTTAGAATGTTTAAGAAAGATCAAAAAAATATTGAGGAGCTATAATGGACAACGTACGTAAAGCATATAAAAAGATGATCACTGAATCTAAGGCCTATAAAAAGGGTGCGACGGTTTGGTATACTGATAATGATGGTGAAGATTTTGAGGCAACTATTATTGCATACGATAAAAAAGCTGACGACTATATGATTGATGTTAGTGGTCGAGATGTCAGAGTGTCACCTGAAGAAATCAGTCTAGAACTTGAAGCAAAGAAGAATGAAGCTGAGACTGCTAATGATACGATGTATAATTGGGCTGATATTAATCAAGCTATGATGGTTATTGGCTTTGGTCCAAAAGTGATTATCAAATTGATATCAGCATTGAATAAAATAACAAAATAATTATCATGAAATCATTCAAAGAAATCTATGAAGAAGCCGCGATGAGTGTTTCACAACTTGGAGCAGGTGATCTTGAAGATGGCGTCTTAGGTCCAAATGATTATCGGATGCCTAAGAAGATTGGCAAGTTGCAGAAGCGTAAGTCACTTGATGATGAAGAAGAGCTTGATGAAAAGACTCAGACGCCTATAATGTGGATAGCTGATAAATTAGAACGTGATGGATATGATATTAAATATACGGCAATTGATACTATTCCAGCTATCCGCAAAGCATTCAAACTCAACATGAATAATATGGAAAAGACCGTTGACTATATTAAAGCTAAAAACATTAAACTTACTTAAGAGAGATTAATATGAAGAAAATTACAGAGCTATATGAAGAAGCTAGAGATGAGATTGATAAACTTAATGATTATTCAAATGATCTTTCAGAATATATTGCTAAGAACATCAAACTTAAAGGTGTCATGAGTCAACCAGATTTAGAATATGGTACAGGTGCATTGTCATTTAATATTAATGATGACATTATGATATATGCTACACCATTCTGGGAAGGTTATAACGGAATAATGGTTGACATTGATAATCTAAATACAGGTGATGAAGAACCTATAGAAATAAAAATGAAGCCAACATATGATATGAAAAAAGATGCCAAAACATGGCAAAAACATATGGATAAACTTATCAGTAAAATCAAAAAGTATATTGATACTGAAGGTGACTCAACTGAAATGGCTGCCATAAGATAACTAACATGAAATCATTTAAAGAAATCTATGAAGAAGTCGCGATGAGTGTTTCACAACTTGGAATTGGTGACCTAGAAGATGGTGTCTTAGGTCCAGATGATTCGCGTATCCCTAAGAAGATTGGCAAGTTGCAAAAACGTAAGTCACTTGAAGATGATGAAGAAGAGCTTGACGAAAAGACTCAAACACCTATAATGTGGATTGCTGATAAACTAGAACGTGACGGATATGATATTGAATATACAGCTTATGATACTGTTCCAGCTATTCGTAAAGCATTCAAACTCAATAAGAACAACATGGAAAAAACAGTTGAATATATCAAGGCTAAAAACATCAAACTTACCTAGGAATTAATATGAAGAAAATTACAGAGCTATATGAAGAAGTAATCACTGAAGCCAAATTTGGTGCCAAAGAGATTGTCAAATTAATGAAGAACCGTGAAGATTGGGGTGACGCCGGTGAAATGGTTAGAGTCGTCAAAGGTAATCTAGAAGCTGTTGACACATTTTACTACACTGGGCAAGATGCATTAGATAAACTTACCAAAAGTTGGATTGATCCAAATGGTCACAACGCAAAATATTGGAAAGATGAATACGGCGTATCGTTTAAACTCGTAGATCAATTCATTCAAAATGATGCTGAAGGTCGTTACAAAAAGATCACAAAGAATGGCATCGTGGGCGTCATCTTGAAAGTTATTTGAAATAATTTTTAACATTTTCTCAACGACTTGTATAAATAATAACATGAAACAAACATTATCCATTTTAAAACGACAATCGACTATAGCCATGAGAGCATTCCTCTCAGTCTGTCTATTTACAGATAGTCAAGGCTATAATCCGGAGGGATGGATTATGTAGTGGGCGCAACCTATCATTACATATACGCGTAAGGGTGGCCAATAGGTCACCTTTTTTGTTTATGTAGATGATTGATAACGGTTTAAGAATGAAATGAAAAGAATTGAATTTAATAGTTTACAAGTGATGAATTTCAAGGTATAGTAGTTAACATAATAAAGAACGACAGATTACAATTTAAATAAAGAGAATAAAATGAACCCAAAATAAATGAATTTTTAAGTGTACAAACAATAGTAAATGCTGTATATTAATATTTTAATTAAATACTGGTTAGAAAGTTGCCACCCATCGCGGAGAGGACTTACTGGGAGAAGAACCTTATTGATCTTCTATAAAATCTAAGGCGTGGGGTTAATAACCTTGTCGATTGCGTTACGAACATTTTAGTTTCACATATTGTCACTTGTATTTCAGTTGAGATGATATGACTCATCAATACGGCTTAACAGTCGATGTGAAGCGAATTTAAAACCGAACAGATCTTATAAGGCGAAAGTTTATCGTGTACCCTTTGATCTTAGTAGGTTTACTTTAACTAAAGCGTCCTCATGACAGATCGGGAAGCATTGAATAGAACCTCTTCGTCAGAAAGTTCCTAGAAAATACTCAATGTTATATCGTGCGCTAAAGTCTGTCAACAATTTAACTCAACCAGTTCGAGGATCTGGAGCGTTTAGTGGACCCTGAGGGTGAAACTATTTGGCGCTGAATGGATATTTTGAGTTTCAATTTAATAATGCCTCTGAAGCTTTATCAGGATGAGATATTGCCTTTTAAGCAATGGAATCGGGATCGTTACCCGCCGGGGGTACCAATTTAAGTGTATAGTCTGAGGCGCACTATAAAGATACCCAGATACAATTTCCTATGATCACCACCATGACAGTGGTATTGATTACGGGTGAGTGCCTTGAAGTGATTCAGTCTGTCAACTGGATTACTTCATGAAATCATTAGTCTAATGGAAGGACGTAGGCGCACACCGCCTGAGATGTGAGTTCGACCCTCACATGGTTTTTGCACAACATTTTAAACGCACCTGTAGACCAACGGAAGAGTCAACTGTTTTAAGCACAGTTCAGTGGGGGTTCGAATCCTCTCAGGTGCACAAATTTTAATGTCTGAGTAGATTAAAGAGATATGGGTATTTCAGTAGCCTCCAAAACTACCATCAAGGGGATCGTAACCTCACACAGGCGCTAATTCAAATGGGGGCGTAGCTCAATTGGTAGAGCGCCTGATTTGCACTCAGGAGGTTGCGGGATCGTTTCCCGTCGTTTCTCCACCAATTTTATGGGGCGAAGAATAGAAAACGTGTTAGGGTTACCTATAATTGAGATTAAGTTGCTCAAGCCCTCTTGGTTAAACTCCAAGCCGCTCCACCATTTTAATATGTCAGTAGCTCAGTTGGTAGAGCGGGAACCTCCTCAAGGTGAAGGACCAAATGCCGGAGGGTAAACCAAGCCGAGGGTTCGATTCCTTCCTGATATATCATTTTTCAAGTTCGGTTGATGCCAGCGCCTAAATACTAGTGTGGTATGCCGTGTCTTCAGTGCGTTCCGGTGAGTGTGCACGACAAACCCGGTCACTAGAAACGAACTTGAAAACCTATTTAATACCCCATTCGTTCAATAGCAGGACACTAGGTTTTCATCCTAGGGACATCGGAGCGTAACCGGTATGGGGTGCCAATTTAGTGAGTGTCATGTGATATTGATGATGTAAAACAGAGCCAGTCTGTTGCTCACTTACCAATTTGGAAGAGTGGAAAGGTAAACTCGTTAAGGCGAGAAGGTGAGGTTCGAATCCTCGGCTGTAATAGCTCATGGTTGACCGAATAGGGGGATATCCCGCCGGGGTGGTTCGACTCCATCACTTCCAGACATTTTATATATCAAAGGTGAATAATTCCTAACTGGAACAATGAAAGCAATCCGAGACAGCGTCTAGGATCTAAGACGAGTAATAGTACAACGCAATGAAAATTGGATAGAGTCGCTATCTATATCAGTCCTATTAACGTGAGCTGAGCAGTTACATAATGCGGGGCTCCTAAGTGCAAATCGTGTATATACCTTGATTTATTTTCAATAGCGGACGTTTGATCGAATTCTGCCGGACACAATGAAACGATCACCTTTTATTTTTAATGCGTTCGTAACTCAATTGGCAGAGTATTGGATTGTCTATCCGAAGGTTGTGGGATCGTACCCCATCGAATGCGCCAATTTACTTTAACATGTAGGCTGAATGAAGGCTATAACATATCAGGGTTTCTTTATACCGGGACAGAATAAAGATGCAAGTTAGAATCTTGTCATGTTAAATATAATTTAAATGCCACTGTAGCTCAATTGGTAGAGCATCTGTTTTGTACTCAGAAGGTTGGGGGATCGTGTCCTCTCAGTGGCTCATTTTAATATCACAGTAGTATAACTGGAATAATACTTTCATGTGTAGACTAGTAAACGCATATGAAATAAACATTGACCGATCTATACATGAAGATTACATGTAATTACAAGGGTAGTATACTGCCAGTAATTTCGTCCAAGTTAATCCGATGTATGTTGTAACGGAAGATATGAAATGTTGGTTCGAGTCCAACCTGTGATACCAATTTAAACTAGGTGTAGTTCAGAGGCAGAACGCCGCATTTGGGATGCGGAGGCCGGGATTTCGACATTCCCCATCTAGAGAATTTCAATAGCAGTTGACCCTTACGGCGCACTGTAAATGCGTTGACATATGTAAGTAGGGTGGCGTCAAGTTGTTCGATTCAACCAACTGCTACCATTTTAGCTATGTTAGAGATATGTGCAACCAAGCGCGGTGGAATAATGTGGAAATCCTTTAAATAGGCACGCACCATCAGTAAAGAATCTGGACAATTGCCTCCATATCCATTAAATATTTTAGGCAAACGTGATTGGAAATATTAAGAGAATTAGCTATCATCAGTTGGTGAGAATGCTTCTAGGCTATCCATCTAGACAGTAATGATAAATCTTAAAGCCTACCAATTTTAATGCGGGTGAAGTGTTAATGGTATAAACCGATGGCTTATATCCATCAGATAGCAGGCTCAATCCCTGCCACCCGTACCAATTTTAATTCCCACCGACCGAGCAAGTGAACGGCACGTCCTGTTAAGACGATGTTGCTAGGGGCAGTACCTAGGATGGGAGAATTTCAATGGGCAACACGTAGCGTATAGCGCAAGTAACAAACTAATGTTGCTGAACAAGTCTGACCGTACATCAGATGTGATACCGATCACTATTGTTGGTGAAAATCCAGCGTTTGCCCACCAATTTAATACCAGAAAGGCACAGAGCAATTCATGGTTGCTAGCGAGTCATACTCCTGCGATGTTCGAATCATCAACTGGCACCAATTTAATGACTGATTCCATAAATGGTTACGTCTAAGCCTCATTTGATATATAAGATGGGTAACTTAGTTCGAGGAATCGTAATGTGTAGGGATATATGTAATAGAGCAGTTGGCCTCGCAAACTAAACATATACACAGTCTTGCTTATGAATTTGGGTTCGATTCCCATATTTGGTCACCATTTTATCGCACCTATAGTCTAATGGATAAGGCCCCAGGTTTCTACCCTGGTGAGGATCTTCCTCGTTGTGGGTTCGAATCCCTCTGGGTGTATACCACTTTAACAATGGAGAACTATAATGATAAAGAAACGACTATACACATTTTATAAAGATGAAGACGTCTCACAATTGCTAACAGATGAACTAAAGATTGATGGAGTGATCAATAGATGGTATCCACAGGATTGCAATCACCAGTTGAGCGCATCGCCAAAATTTGGCATGATGCAATCTTTATGGTTTCTTGAGATGGCCAGCAGTTCTGATGAATATGCCAAGATGTCATTGGAACCAGTTTATGTTATCATCAGTGATATTAACAAGCCAAAGCATGTAAAAATTTAACACTTTTCGTTGCAACTAATCTATGTTATACTGGAATCATAGATGAAAAACTTCAAATATCTGGGGAGCCAATTTCCTCACATTACGAAATACGCGATTGAATCAGTGAAGCTGATAAGCTACACAAAAGATCATCGGTCAGACAATCTGACAGTGTGAGAACTAATTTAGAACAAACAAATGAATATAACGTTGCAAAAGTATTTGTTTGGAGACCGCACGTTAATTGAGCCGTATACAAGGTGCATACGGGATGGGTAAACCAGAGAGTTTGATCACTCTTTTGGCCCTATAGTTTCGTTCTAACTAATTTAATGATGAAAGGTCCGCGACCTTTCCAAACCTAGGTGTGAATGGGTGACTCGGGCGGAGAGACGCCCCCAATTAACGGAAGGTGCCGCTAAGGTGGCAAATCGGATTTGAACTCCGAGGTGTTGTACGAGAGTGCACAGGGTTTCGATTACTCCACCTTCCTCCAACTTAACAAACAGAAAGGAGTTTCATGAGAAAAAGAAACACCAGACGCAAGCGGATTGATTTACGCATGCCGAAGAACGACTCGATGCCCAATCCATTTAGCATCACATTTAGAGTCTAATATATGATGGGGCGTAATGCCTTATTGATCAATTTTTAACTGACGCGATTCGAATAGGTATACGAGCCACGCTGATAACGTGGAAATAGGTGAGTTCAAGTCTCCCGGCGTCAACCAATTTGCCTGTAGCATAAAAGTTAATGCGTCGCACTGTGAATGCGAGAAATCGGGAGCGTTACCCGACTGGCAACCCAATTTAATGCTCCCATCGTCCAATGGTAGGGCCTCGGTGTTACATACCGATGATGGCGATTCGAATTCGTCTAGGAGTACCAATTTTATGGCCCCAAGAGTGCGCATGAGTTGATAAGCGTAGTTTAATTACGGATGCAAATTGATACGGACGCCTCGCCTGATAAGTAAATGCAATGAAAGTCAGGTGGAATGATGAGTGTTGCTTTAGTACGGATCACTGCAGTGGACGTCGGGAAACCCTAAGGCTCATCTATAGCAAGTTAATGATCTTGATCTGGGCCACCCCCCTTTAAATGCGAGTGTGGGCAAATTGGCAAAGTCAGCGGTCTTAGACACCGTTATTTGGGGGTTCGAATCCCCCCATTCGTACCATTTTAATCCGCGTGTACGCCAATTGGTTGAGCGGCTTCCCTATTAGGAAGTGGGAATATTATCATGGCCATGGCATTCATAAACGCTAGCAAAAGTGAATGTTTCAGCTTGTCTGAATAATATGATGGAGGTTCGAATCCTCCCACGGCGGACCAATTTTTAACAATTTGCAGGGAGGTTGTTGGCTACCTACTGAGTCTCATAAACTTAGCTACGCACGTTCGATTCGTGCCCCTGCTACCAATTTAGACTGCGGGTGGTAGGCATAAAGTTCTTCGGATCCTCATAAGGTCCCATAAGGTCGGGGTAGTACCGGCACCCGCTACCATTTTTATTGCTCACGTAACATAACTGGTTAATGTGATAGATTGTCTATCTGGAGATTGCGCGGTCGAGTCGCGCCGGGGTGCCAATTTATTATTCGAGTAAGAAAACTGCCGGAGGCTCGGCTAAAGTCTCCTACTTTGTGTAGTGGTAAAAGTCCAAATTTAGCTACGATTTAAGGTCAATAGATGAGAGGCTATTGTTAATGCGAACCCTGAGAATATTAGCCTATCCTATAGGCCACAGAGATAATAAAGTCAAGCGCCTTAATTTTTCCGCGGTGTTTCAAGGTTGATCATGTCGGCTCATATCCGATTATGCGTGTGGATCGTTACCACCCTCCGCGACCAATTTTAAGATAACAAGTAGAAACCAATTTAGTATAGTCTAATGTTAATCAATAAGAATGGCTCGCAACCGTTATTAGCATTAACATGAATTGACGAAATGTCCAGCTGGTAAGTAGGTCAATTTATAGTAGCACACGTCCAGAAGGCGGGGTTCAGGTTCAAATCCTGATACTGATCAATTTAATGAATGTATTCAGGAAAACGGATTAATGACAGTATGCCAGCATTCATATTGCTCACATAACCGAGTGGTAAGGTGACGGTCTGCAAAACCGTATTCATGTGTTCGATTCACATTGTGAGCTCCAGTTTATTGCACCTGTAGTATAACGATAGTACGGGACGTTGCCAACGTTCTAATCTCAGTTTGATTCTGAGTAGGTGCACCATTTTATCTCCCATGCGGTGTGACGGTCGCACATCTGACTTTGACTCAGATAGAGAAGGTCCGACTCCTTCCATGGGATCCATTTAACATTTATGAATAATCAGTATAATATATTAAGGAGAAATCGTAATGGCTAAGATGACACAAGAAGAACGTAATGACAAAATGGCGCTGCTCTATCTCAAAGAGAAGAACATCACAGAATATGAACATGTGTCTAAGAAAGATCGTAAGGTGATCTTTAATATTCTCGATAAACAATAATTTTACTGGAGTGCGGCATTTGCAATTAAGCCGCGTCAAATCTTCGGTCTCCAACTGACACGGTTCGAAACGTGGTGCCATAAATGGAGTATCAGCGATGGGTAGTTATAGGCACGCGACCCATCAACAATTTTAATGCTCCCATAGTGTAATTGATAACATCCGAGATTTCCAATCTTGTGTCGGCGGTTTGAACCCGTCTGGGAGTACCAATTTGTCACTACATTTCATCATCACCGATGCATATGTTTAGGCGTTGAAATATGAAGGTATAAAGTAGTAGGATTACGGAAGCGGGTGATATGCGTGAATTGCGGGTGCATGCAACTTGAGCAATTCTTTGTCCGGTCAAGCCAACTTCCTTCACGCAAGCATGTGGTTAAGTAGTGACGACCTTTTAATGGGCGAATGGCGGAATGGTAGACGCGGGGTGTTGTATAACCATGGATAAAGACACCTTTCAATAATGGGAATTGTAGAGCTTGATTATCTAACGTATAACCGATAATCATGATGAAGCATATTACTTAGAGTCTGGGTTCGAGCCCCAGTTCGCCCTCAATTTAATGCACGGATGGCCGAGTAATTAGGTATCAGTCTGCAAAACTGAACTACATCAGTGTAAATCTGATTGCGTGCTCCAATTTAATGGAAGCTGATTCATCATGGTGGTGACACTGTTTGCTAAACAGTTGGGATTCTTCGGGCTCTGGGGATCGTAACCTCCTGCTTCCGAAATTTTTATGAAAGGACACAATTATGAAAAGGTTTAATACATCCTAAGCCTTATTAACTGAAATGTTAATAAGGAGGTGATATCAAATGAAAACAGATATTGCAAAATTGCAAACAAAGTGGAAACCACGCAAAAAGACTGGTAAGACTCAATTCAATCGCGGCAAAGCGAGTGGTGAGAGTTGGATAGCTAGGCGTCAAGCCGAGTGGGGCGACACATATGTTTGTGTTGAAAAATGGGTGGATTAATTTCCACTTGGAAGGTGAGCTAGTCTGGTGATTCAGCGCCGATTTGAAGCATCGGAAAACTCAGTTCGATTCTGAGACCTTCCACCAATTTAATAAGGAGATGATATGATAGTAGAAATAATGTTCAGGTTTATTCTTATAGTCGCCCTCTGTTATATGTTAGGGCTTATCGATGGCTATTTAAGATGGGGCATCGATCCAGTTAAGACTCGCGAAAAACGGATAGCACGACTGAAGAAAAAGAAAGCTAAACGTCATGAGCGTATGAGTCATCGAGCAGTGAAATCATATTTGAAATTTTTTTAATAATGCCTCTGAAACTTTATTGGATGAGTACGTGGTTCTTACCCGGAGGGTCCGAGGTTTGAACTCTCGTGCGGGCACCATCAATTTAGCTACGAATAAGTTTAAATAACTGTTATTTTCCGTTCGTATATGATAAATAGATATATGAACTACAAACTTATATATCAGCAACTTATCAATAAACGTCTCCAGGAACGCCCTGAAGGCTATACTGAGAAACATCACATTGTCATGAAGTCAATGGGCGGAAGCGACTCAGATGATAACCTCGTAGCTCTAACTGGGCGCGAGCACTGGATAGCTCACTTACTTCTTTTTAAGATTCATAGAAATAGATCAACAGCTCGCGCATGTCATATGATGAGTATGAGATGCGAAGAGAGAGAAAATCCTAGAATAAAGACATCGAGGATGTATGAAGCTGTTAGAATTGCCCTCGCTAAAATTATGAAGATAAAACAGACTGGGAAAGGTAATTCTCAATATGGAACAATGTGGATATGCAACATTGATTTGAAGCAGAATCGAAAGATCAAGAAGTCCGATGAGATTCCGGTTGGTTGGATTAAAGGTAGTAATAAGTGGAATAAACTAATAAAATGTAATGAATGTAATAAAGATTTTATGCGCATTGGCTCAGAGAAATATTGTAATATACTATGTAAAAAAGAACATAAACGGAAAAATCCGGTGACATTAAAAGATAAAAGAGATCCTTTATCTATAGAAACAAGAAAGCGTCTTTCTGATGCTGCAAAGAAACGAACAACTGAAAATCCTAAATCTGTCGGTCGAGGTACTATTTGGATTAATGATGGAATTTCAGTTAATAGAAGAATCAATAGTGATGCCCAAATACCTAAAGGGTTTAAACGTGGTCGATTCTAATAATACACTTGTATACCCTCTGGCTACGAACCAGTTGAAAGGTTAACTGGAAACATGCACGTTCAACTCGTGTCAGGTGTACCAATTTTGCAGGTTAGTCGTAGTGGATGAAATCTGCCTTAGTTCTATGTGATGTATGGCTGCATCCCAGATGGAGTAGCTCATGTTACACTGATATGAGTGAAACTGATGGTTGACATGGTTTCGAAGTCCATGACTGAACTCTGTACCAATTTAATGGGGGTGACTAGGTTTCGACTGATGTCTCAACGTAATTAATGCAAGTCGTGGGCGATCTCTGGCCACGTAAAAAGGGATCAAAAACATAAATGCTGACACATTAGCACTTGCGGCCTAACCATGGCTGCGCGGAATCTGAGAATTGCTCATAATAACAGAGGACGTTCGACTATATTGAGCTGACGTGAAGCAAAGACTTCCTGACCACCTCAAAGGGGTTGACGATAGAGAAAAGACTCTCAAAAGGTTGTTCCTTACCTAAGGGAACTAAACTTGTAGATGTAATTAAACTACGGCATTAACACAGGGGTTCGACTCCCCTCACCTCCACCATTTTAATGAGCGTCAGCATGGTCGTGCGCAATCAAGTGATTAATCAACCATGCTCTTACTGGCAGAAACCAGACGCTCACTATTTTAGCACCAGGGTTGGCGTAGCAAACTATAGATTGTTAAATCCTCGCCCTCTTAAGCCAGTGATTGATTAGGGATGATCATGAAGAATGAGTTATGGTTGGTGCTAATTAATTTGCCCGATTAGTATAATGATTATTATATCTGTTTCGTAATCAGAAGATCTCGTTTCGATTACGGGATCGGGTTTCAATTTAATAACAGCGTATCACTATGTATAATATAATATGACACGAATTAATGCTGGAATAGATCCAAAGACACTTACTCAAAAACATTTGCTAGCAGAACATCGAGAGATGAAGCGTATTCCAAATTGTGTAATGAAGGGCCGCGCCAATCTCAATAACATCCCACCATCATTTCGGCTTGGGATTGGTCACGTTCCATTTTTCTATGACAAGTTGGGTTATCTCAAGCGTCGCTATATTTCAGTACGCGATGAGTGTTATGCTAGAGGATACAATGTGCACGATTATTTAAACGCTTGGAATGATGTGCCAGATAATTTAATGAATGATTGGACACCTTCTATTGAAGATGTGGATGTTGTTCAAGATAGGATTAATGAGAGGCTTGGAATTAACATAAGGAATCAAAATGGCAAAATATCAACCAAATAAAGTAGTGAAGTCAGCTGAAAAGAAATATCCATCAACATATGGATCACATAAATCTATGTTATCTGAAGTTCATAGTGAATTTAATGAGTCAGGTGATATCGTGATTTGCGAAGATGCACTAGGATATTACGTGACATCTCGAAAAGCTTTGGATAATGGAATGTGCGATGGTAACAGAAATAAGCCAATTGAGAGGCGCGAAGCTGGAATATCACTGCATGTATCCAAACAACAACTTTCATAATGATAAGTCACACATTATGATAATTAAACAAATGTGACATAATCAACATGGGAGTTAGAACCCCATAAAGGAGTAAACATGAAGACTGAACTAGAAAATGCAATCAAAGCTACTGCAACAAAAGCTGCTGACACCATGAATGATGGCAATGAAGCTATGAAATTCACTCAAGCGTGTGTGAATGTATGTAATGCATTATGTATTTGGGAAGATATATCCGACCGCCGGAAAAAATAAATAGATCATAATTCACATAGCGAACAAAGCATTATATTAGCGATGGCCAAACCTGAATGCTCGAAAGACGCGAATGGCGCATTTTGATTAAACTCAGTTATCGACAATGTTAAAGCAGTTAGGATCATCAAACTTTAATAAATAAATCATAGGAGATAACAATATGAACAGCAACCCAAGAGGATTTCATTAAGTAACTTAACAAAGGAGACTTAATGAGCAAAACATATAGAAAATATCCAGTCGTCGAATATCGTTCAAATGGTATTGTTTACACTGATTGGCATGATATTCCTAAGAAGGATTGGTTCGTTGAAAAACATGAACGCGTGATTGTCGGCTATCGAGAAGAGAAACAATATTCACCGCGGATCACATCCAGAGAAGTTGTCTATCAATTTGATTTTTGGGAGAATACACCTAAGATCGTCAAATACCCTATTTATGAATGGGTTCCAACTGGTGAATGGTATAATGCCAAGACAGATATTGATTACGAAAGTGATTACTGTTATGGCCGCAAAACAATTGAGAACAATCCAAAAGTTTGTAAATCATGGTGTTACGGAA
>Ga0307992_1001615_pt1 | contig 13300 bp, 14 predicted proteins | sample EllFjometagen133_FD_203162 | JGI IMG/M metagenome (GOLD analysis project Ga0307992, IMG submission 203162) | Marine microbial communities from Ellis Fjord, Antarctic Ocean - #133 | ecosystem: Environmental > Aquatic > Marine > Unclassified | place: Southern Ocean | collected 2014-10-08
CTACCCCGAACCCTTTTCTAGATCCGGGCCAGAAAGCTTACTTCATCTCTTTTTCCATCTTCTCCAAGTCTTCCAACTCTTCTTTCAAAGCGTTTTTGTACTCTTCTAAAGCTTTCTTCTCGTCCTCTTTAGTTTCTGGGTAACCCCAACCAAAGTAACGTCCCATTCCTCTTCTTCTTCCAAACTTATTTCTCCATCCCATTCTCATTCCGCAAGGACCAAAGCCCCTACCAGTTATCGGACCTCTTCCTTGAGGACCTGTTTTATTAAAATTAGGCATTTTTTTCACCACCTTTCTATATATACTCAATTATTAATTATGAATATATATTCATTATACTCCTTCTCGTCAAATAATACCCTTATACTTCTCTTCCTTTCAAAACAATCTTCACTCTCCCACTCCCTTTTTCTTCCACTTTTCTCTTCATCTCTTCTACTTCTAACCACTCCATCGCCTCCTTCTTATCAAACTCCTTATCCAAACATTTCCCTGGTAAAAATCTCTGCCACACCCACTCAATTTCTTTACCTGTTTTCTCTTCCAACTCCCCCAACTGTTCCTTCATCTTCTTTAACCTCTTCTCATCGTGTACTCCCGGTACTATCGTTGTTCGTATCTCCCACTCCTTTCCCTCTCTCATCATTAACTCTATTGACTTCCTCACCTGATCTACATCAATCTCCTTTCCTACCACCTCACCATAACTCTTCCACTCCGCCTTAAAATCAATTGCCCACCGACTCACCAACTCCTTCTTCATTAATCTCTCCACCACCTTAAAATTACTCCCATTAGTATCCAACTTTATCTCCAAACCTATCTTCACCACCTTCTCAATCCAATCTTCTAAGTCCACCTGCATCGTCGGCTCCCCTCCTGTAATACACATCCCATCCAAAACTTTTTTTCTCTTCTCCAAAAACTTCCAGATCTCAGCTTCCTCAATCCAATCTCTTTTTTTAAACTTCTCCGTCAACACCAACTCCGGATTATGACAAAAACCACACCTAAAATTACAACCCACCGTAAACACAGTACAAGCCACTCTACCCGGAAAATCAATCAAGGTTGTTTTTTGTAATCCTCCTATCAACATCATTCCTCCTTAATCTACTTTAAACACTTTTCTTTTCTTAAACTCCTCTGCCTTCCCATCATTCCACTGAGATATCGGTCGCAAATATCCCACAATTCTTGAATAGATCTCACAATGAGTTCTTTTAATTTTTCTCTTCTCTGCTCCCTTGGCCTTGTTGTAACCACTTTCTTCATCACACTTAGGACAGTACTCCTGCTCTCCCTTAATGTATCCATGTCGACTACAAATCGAAAAAGTTGGTGTTAAAGAGAAGTAAGGCATCTTGTAACTCTCCGCCAACTTCTTTACCAAATTCTTCACACTCTCAATACTTGGCATACTTTCTCCCAAAAATGCATGCAACACCGTTCCTCCGGTGTACTTACACTGCAAATCATCCTGATTATCAAAAGCATCAAACAAATCACTCGTATACTCCACCGGCAATTGAGTCGAATTGGTATAAAAGGGAGCTGCTCCTTTTCCGGACTCTTTATCATTCGCACACACTATCTTCGGATACAAAGCCTTATCCAATCGGGCAAATCGGTAAGCTGTTCCTTCAGCTGGTGTAGCTTCTAGGTTAAACATCTCTCCTGTCTCTTTCTGATAAATCAACAACTTCTCTCTCATATAATCCATCACCTCCAAAGCAAACTCCTTCGCCCCTTCTTCAGTAATGTTTTCACCCATTAAATTTATTAATGCTTCATTCATTCCATTCAAACCAATCGTATTAAAATGGTTCTTCCAGTACTCACCGTTCCTCTTGTATATATCGTCAAGATAATGACGACAGTAAGGATACAAACCTTTTTCAGTAAAATCTTCTATCGTCTTCCTTTTTATTATCAACGAATCTTTAGCCAGATCCATCAAGTTACCCAACTTAGACATAAACTTTCTCTTTGCCATCCCCACACTCTTACTCTCTTTCTTGGACACATAACCCAATCTTGGTAAATTGATCGTCACTACTCCAATTGAACCAGTCAAAGGATTGGCCGCAAACAAACCACCTCTTTTTCTTAACACCCGATTATCTAATCTCAATCTACAACACATACTTCTAGCATCATCAGGACTCATGTCCGAATTAATGTAGTTGGAAAAATAAGGAATCCCATACTTTCTTGTCATCTCCCATATCGGCTCTAACACTTTATTATCCCAATCAAAATCTTTAATCAAAGAATATGTAGGAATTGGAAAAGTAAACACTCTTCCTTGTCCATCTCCTTCAGCCATTACCTCAGCAAATGCCCTATTTAACAAATCAATCTCTTTCTGATAATCCTTGTATGTACCCTTCCATGGTTTCCCTCCAATAATTACGGCTTCGTCTGCCACAATTCCTGTTGGTTTCAAGTCCATGGTCACATTGGTAAACGGTGTCTGAAAACCTACTCGTGTTGGCACATTCATGTTAAACACAAACTCTTGCATCAACTGCTTTACTCTTTCATAACTTAAATTGTCATAACGAATAAACGGAGCTAAGTAAGTATCAAAATTGGCCACTGCCACCGCTCCTGCCACCTCTCCCTGTACCGTATAAAAGAAATTAACCAACTGCCCCAAAGCACTCCCTAAATGTTTTGGTGGTTTACTTGAAACTTTTCCTGCCACACCCCCAAACCCCTTTATTAACAAGTCCCTCAAATCCCAACCAGCACAATAAGGAGACAACAAAGCCAAATCGTGAATGTGTAAATCTCCACCAATATGTGCTTTCCTTATTTCTCTTGAATAAAATCTGTTCAACCAGTAATTAGAAGAGATCACACTCGCCACATGATTATTTAATCCCTGTAGAGAATAAGTCATATTCGCATTCTCTTTCACTCTCCAATCAGAACGACTCAAGTAATTTTCAATCAACTCATCTGAGTCCACCAAACTATCAATATCTCTTAATTTTCTATGCAACTCTCTATACAACTTAAAAGACTTATGTACTTTCTCATAACCATCTTTTATCAGTCTCTTCTCAATTAAATCTTGGGCTTGCTCTACTTCAGGAATAATTGTTCTGTTAAACCTATCCTCCATCTCTGTCACCACTTTTTTCGTTAACATCTTCACCACCTTCTCGTCATACTCTCCTGCCGCTTTAAAGGCACCTCCTATAGCCTTCTCTATCTTCTTAGGACTAAACCTCACTAACCTTCCATCTCTCTTCTTTATTCTAGTAATTCCCTTTTTGCTTTTTTTACGAGGCATAATAATCTTTATTTTTTTAGTGACAATATTTAAGTTAGTTCACTTAACACCTTTCGTCAACCACCAACTAAACTATCAAAACATATCACTTAAAAAAAATCACTTATTTCCTTCTTTTTTGCGGAAAAAATCACTTTTTACCCACAACACCATCAAATTTTTGTATTTTTTTCTCCCAAATTTTTTTCACTTTTTCTTAACTTTTCCACTCCCCTACCGACTCATTTCTTCATCCAATAAAAGTCCTCAAAAACAACTTTTATCCTCCTCAATCCCTTCTTTAACAACTTACTTTTTCTTCTTCACCGACACTGCCGCAATAATTGTTGTTATCGGCACCGCCAACACCAAACCAATACTTCCCACTAAAGTTCTAATCACTTCTTCTGCCACCATTTCATAATTAATCACCTCACTAAAACTCAAGCCACCACTCACAAATAATAACAACAAGGGCATTGCTGCTCCCGCATACACCAACACCAAAGTATTAATCATCGACGTAATGTGATCATGACCAACTCTCATTGCTTTTTTGTACAACTCCCCCACTTTCAAACTCTTGTCTGTTTCTTTTAACTCCGTCACTATAGCCGCTTGAGAAACAGTCACATCATCAAGTACTCCCAAAGCTGCGATAATAATCCCAGCCAACAAGATTCCTTTCATATCCACTCCTCCACCGCTTTCTATCAAAAAGAAACCAGCTTCCTCACTTGCCAATCCTGTAAAATTCCCCATCTCTATTAACCACTTAGACAACCAACCAATTACCATCAAAGACACTATCGTTCCAAAAATGGCCGCATTAGTTTTTCTATTAAATCCGTGTGATAAATAAAAACTTGCAGGAATTATTAACACTGCCCCTCCAATCGCCGCCCACACCGGATCTTGTCCTTCAATAATCGCCGGTAAAATTACTCTAAAAATCACCAAAAAGGAAAAAGCCATCCCCAAAAAAGATGTCACTGCCCACTTCTTTACAATTACCACCGTCACCACCACAAACGCCAACAGCAACCATCCCAACATCTGTCTCCTCACATAATCAATAATATAAAAATACATTTCTCCTTCTACTGTTTCACTATAGCCCACCACTAACTTATCTCCCTTTTCATACCTCTCCGTTCTCGTAGTCCCCATCTCTCCATTTTTTATCTCTATCGTATCTCCTTCCAAACTCCCCTTATCTACTCTGAAACTCATCTCCTGATAGTACCAACTACTTCCATCAACACTCTTCCTCTGCTCTAACAAAACCTCTTCTATTGTTCCTTCTAATCTTTCATCTCTAACCTCTCCTGCCCTAGCCCTATCCACCCTCACCCCCCCAAACACCAACACCATCAAAACAAAAATAAATATTTTTTTCATCACATATCATTTTACCAACTTTATCCTCTCTTCCTAATTGCTCTTTTTCCTGTTAATATAATCTTCTCTCAACAACGTCGTTATGAAAAACAAAGCAACCATCCTCTTCATTTTTCTTCTTCTTGTCATCTTTGTCCTTCTCCTAGATAATAAGTCCTCAGTTAATAAAGATGCTCAAGTCACACCCACCAATACACCAACCATGAACACACCCACACCAACAAATAAAAATCTTTCTCAACCAAGTATGGAGATTGACCCTCAAAAAACCTACATCGCCACCCTCAAAACCGACAAAGGAGATATTATTATTACTCTCGATCCTCAAAACACCCCCATCACCGTTAACAACTTTGTCTATCTCGCTAAAAACGACTTCTACAACAGCACCATCTTCCACCGCACCATTGACGGCTTCATGATCCAAGGTGGTGACCCCACCGGCACTGGTACAGGCGGACCAGGATATAAATTTGAAGACGAACCTTTTACTGGTGAGTACACCCGTGGCACCGTTGCCATGGCCAACTCTGGTCCTGACACCAACGGCTCTCAATTCTTCATCATGCATCAAGATCAAGGTCTTCCCAAAAACTACATCATTTTTGGTCAAGTAACCCAAGGACTAGAAGTAGTCGACACCATCGCTACCTCCCCCACCAAACCCAACTCCATGGGAGAAAACTCCACCCCTGTTAACCCAATCTCCATCACTGAAGTTCTTATTGAAGAAAAATAAAAAGAAGTCTTTACTCCCCTTATTTCTTACTCTTATCCAGTTTATCTAGCCCCAAACCTTTCACCCCAAAATAAACTACTGTAGCAATCACCAAGAAATCAATTAGCGTTGCCACAAAACTTCCCCACATAATCTCCACTGAACCAACATTGAACATCGCCATCTCTAAACCCTCAGTTCCACCCAAAACCACTCCCAATAAAGGATTAATCACATCTTCCACTAAAGAAGACACTACTTCCTTAATCGATCCACCTAAAATAAAACCTACTGCCAAACCTACCACTCCTTGTTCTCTAACAAAATCAACAAAACCTTCTATTTTTTTATTCTTTTTCATTATTGTTTTAAAAAGTAATTAACCTTATTTTAACAAAATATTTTTCTTAGACAAGATAAACCAGCCTCCCAATCCCATAAACAAAAGCGCCATCAAAATAACACTCTGTGGGAAAAGGTATGTTAACAAATATCCTCCAATTAAAGGCCCCGCTACCTGAGCCAAACTCCCTAAAGAATTAGTTAGTCCAATCACCGCTCCCTGTTCTTTACTACTCACATTCCTTGAAATTCCTCCCATAATCAACGGCCTAATTATTCCACTACCAAAAGCAAACAAACCTAAAGTTATTCCCAAAGTTAAAACACTCCCATTTCCTAAAAGTCCCACCAGACCCAACATCACCGCTCCCACTCCCCAAACACGGAGTTTCTCTTCTCCCCACCGATCAATCATCTTTGAAATCAATAATCCTCTAAAGATAATTGTTATTAATCCTACATACGCCAACACCCAACCAATATCACTCGCATCAAAACCCCATCTCCTATCAGCATACAAGGCCAAATTACTTGTCCAAACTACATGAGTTAATAGATATGCAAAAAATCCAAACAATAAACGTTTTGTTTTTTTATCATCAAAATATTTTTGAAATGCTTTTAAATCAACTATCTTAAAATCTAACTTCAACTTTCTTTTCTTAACCGTTTCCTTCAAGAACAACAAAGTTAACAAAATCGTTATCAAAGAAACACCTGCCGCTGCCCAAGCCGGAACAGAAAAACCGAACTGTGACAAAAATCCACCCATCGCTGGACCAATCAAGAACCCTATTCCAAAAGCCATACCACTTATTCCAAAAGCCTTACTCCTATCTTTCTTTGAAGACACATCACTAATGTATGCCTGTGCAATCGTAAAATTACTTCCCAACAACCCATCAACCGCTCTAGATAAGAAAATCATCCACAAACTACTCGCTCTAGCCAAAATCACAAAACTAACCAAAGTAGATATCTGAGAAGCCAAAAGTAAAGGTTTCCTCCCCCAATAATCAGACAGTCTTCCTAAAATTGGAGCTGACACAAACTGAAACAAGGAAAATAAACTCATTATTGACGCTACCACCAAAGGACTTGCTCCAAAATCCTGGGCATAAAAAGGCAACAGGGGCAAAATCAAGGAAAAACCCAGCACCTCCGTCACTTGAATCAACAAAACAATTAATAAGCTTTTACTCAATTTCATACTCAAAGGATTATACAGCCTCCAAAACCACTTTTAGTTCACAAAGGTCAACGCCACTCCCTTTTTACCAGCTCTACCCGTACGACCAATTCTGTGCACATAATCATCATAGCTCTCTGGCACATCATAATTAATCACATGAGTTATATCTTCCACATCAATACCTCTTGAAGCCACATCGGTAGCCACCATAATCTGTACTTCATTGTTCTTCATCATTTTTAAGGCTCGTGTTCTTTGTCCCTGGCTCTTGTTACCATGAATAGACACTGCTTTAAAACCTCTTCTACACAGATTTTCTTCCAGCTTACTCACTCCCCACTTAGTTCGACCAAAGATCAAAACCTTGTCAAACCCTTCCTGAATCAATAGTTGATGAAGAATCTCAGTCTTGTCTTTACCCTGAACTCGAACAATATCTTGATCAACATTGTCACAAGTAGCCCCACTCTTTACTGACACCAGTACTGGGTTATATAAAAAACCCTGCATCACTGCCTTAGTCTTCTCTGGCAAGGTTGCTGAGAAAAACAAAGACTGACGTTCTCTGGGTAAAAATGAAACAATATGTCGAATATCGTTGACGAATCCCATGTCCAACATACGATCAACCTCGTCCAAAACCACATTCTCAAACTGTCTCAAATTTAATATTCTTCGATTCTCTAAGTCCTTAATTCTTCCTGGTGTTCCCACCACAAAGTTAGGTCTTCTTGACAATCCTCGAGCCTGATTATTCAAAGATGCTCCACCAATACACAGTACTGAAAACATATTTAATCCTGCACTAAACAACCTAAATTCGTCTTGAATCTGAGCTGCCAACTCACGAGTAGGAGTTACAATCAAAACATTTTGACTTCTATCTCTAACTACTTTTGTAATCAAAGGCAATAAAAAGGCTGCTGTTTTTCCAGTTCCAGTATTAGCAATACCCACTAAATCTCTACCTTCCAATATCGCTGGTATAGACTTATCTTGAATAACTGTTGGGTTCTCAAAACCATGAGCCAAAACATTAGCTTTCACTTTTTCATCTAAATCGAAATCAGCAAAACTGTTTACCGGCACATACGCCTCCTGAACCACACCACTGGCTTTCTTAACAAAGATTAATGGATTCAAAGACTCGCCCGGGTTTCTATATCTACCTCGGCCTCCACCTCTATTTCCACCACCTCTATATTGATTGTTACTAGATCCATTCCTACGACCACTAGAGGCATAAGAACGACCACGTTGAAAATTACTCATATTACTAAACTAATCGCCTTTAAAAAAGAAGGCGATTCAAAAAAGGGGGAAGATATTAATACCTAAACCAAATAAATCGACTCGAATCAGTAATCAATACTGATCAATCTTTAAAGCTAACAGGAGGAATCTTAACACACACTGTAGTCATTGTCCAACTATAAGGCTGTTACGTAGCAACAAAAAAAACCTCTTTTACCCACTCTTTCAACTCAAATTCCTTTCCAACTTTACTTCCGCTACAATAGCCTTAAATCACCATGGCCCAATTAAATCTCATTCCAGACCAAATAAGAAAATTCCGCCACTATCAAGCATTAGACCTTGATCATAAAATCTATCAACTTAAAGCTCTAAAGCTTGCCCAACAACATCTACCTGACAAAAAAAATTCCAAAATTCTCGATCTGGGTTGCGCTGACGGTAGTTTTGCCCATTTAGCTGCCCAAAAACTCTCCGGTAAATCTTTCGGTCTCGACATCACCCCTCAAAACATAAAAAAGGCTCAAAAAAAACTCGACCACGCCAAAGTTCATGATCTCAACCTTCCTCTTCCTTACAAACCAAACACTTTTGACCTAATCTTCGCCCTAGAAATAATCGAGCACCTTTTTGACACCGATCAATTTCTTAAAAACATCCACCGAGTTCTCAAACCTCAAGGAATCTTAATTCTTTCTACTCCCAACCTGGCTTCCCTTAAAAACCGCCTCAGACTCTTAACCAATCACTATCCTCAACACCTAGAATACTCCGCCCAAGGGGCTGGTCACATCCATCTTTACACTTCTACTACACTAGTCAATCAACTCCGCCAACATCACCTCAAAATCCACCAACTTACTTCACCTAATTTTCCTTTCCCCATCACTAAAACCTGGCTACCCCAACCCATCAAACACCTCCTTATCCGTCTCGGAGACTTCTTCCCTACCATCGGTAGCCACCTAATCGTTCTTGCTCAAAAATAACCATTTCTTTTCTAAACCATCTTAAGCTTTTGATTTTCCAATATTATAAGGTATAATATACTTCCTAACTCACTTTCAGGAACTTTAATGTTCCTTTCATGCTCTTTGAAATCTAAAAATACTTATTTAAACAGCACTTAATTACCCCTTAAGGAGGGACATCATGGAATTCATTAAATCTTTAGTCCGTGAATTTATATTCAGACTCAAACAGGCAGACTTTTTCGAAGTCCTTCTCACCATCGCCATCCTCATTCTCCTCTACATCATCATCGAAAACCTCTGGTCTAAATACCAAGATAAAAAGAAAAAAAATTCAAACACCACAACCCTCCCCGGCCAAGAAGAGGAAGAGAAGGAAAAAACATCCGACTCTACCACAAGAAAAGACGCCACCATCTTTTATCATAACAAAAAGACAAAACAAAAAGCAGTCGCCATCTACTTCACTGAAAACCCAGACAAAGCAAACGACGACCCCACATACCAGCAAACACTGAGAAAAAAAATCCTCGTCTTCTCTTTCGATAACAAAGACTGGTACTTCTTTAGGCATTCTAAATCTCTCGTGACACACGAAACCATTCTCTTAGGTACTAAACTTAAAAAAATCGAAGAAGCCAAAACCGAGGAAGAAAAAGAGACAAAGAACTCCGATTTTAGATGGATGGAACAATCAATGGAGGTAGTCCTTAAAGCTCAGTACGAAACTAGAGTTCAAGGCAATTACCCTCATCTCATCAAAGCCGACAAAGTCTTAATTCTTTTAACACGGGTTAAAGAAGAAGAAGTACTTGAAGAGGCCTGGGGAGATTTCTATTTCTTTGAACGCACTATTAATCCTCTCGGAGAATTCACTGTCAATCTTTGGACAGGTGACAATTTAAACAAAGCTCTTTATGTACCAGCGGTAATAACAGATGAAATCTCAAAAATTCCACAGGATTACTTTGACAAAGAAACAAAAACAACAAAATAAGTATTTTTAGAGACAGGTGTTACCAGGATATCAACTTGATCATTACTTGATCAAATCCTGGTAACACTTGTCAACACCTCAAAATCTCAACCACAAATTAATTATTTCCCAAAACAGCCTTCTGATATACTGCCATCATGAAGAAATTTCTCATTGTTCTCATTCCAATAATCCTAATTTTAATAACATTAAATTACCTCAAAAAACCAACAAACAAACCAGTAAAAGAAACAAAAACAGAACTATCAACCCCCTCACCAACAAACACAGACACTAAATCAGCTTCACTAGAAGCAGTAAACAACTACTCTGGATCAGGAACGGCCACCATCTCATGGGACAACAAAACTTTCACCCATAAAGTAGAAACAACTCTACCTACCCCACCAGCAGACAAATTCTACGAAGGCTGGCTCGTACAACCCCAACCTCTAAACTTCTTCTCTACCGGAAAACTAATCCTCATTGACAACAAATACACACTAGAATACTCAGAAGAAACCAACTACCCCAACCACACTCAAGTTGTAATCACAGAAGAGACCCTTAAAAACGGCCTCGACAACACTCCAGAAATCCACGTTTTGGAAGGAAATTTAAAATAATCTCCCAAACACACTCAACTTAAAAATATTTACTCTAATTTAGGAGAAACTTTCTTAACGGTTTTCTTTGCCTTAGCTTTTGTTTTAGGCTTAGAATCCTTTACTTTTTTAGTTTCTACTTTTTTTACTTTCTTTTCTTTCTTAACCTTAACTTTCTCTACTTTCTTCTTTTTATCAGAACCCAATAAAGAAATAATGGTATCTAGCTTCTTATTCAAAGTTTCAACATTTCTTGTTAACTGTGAGAAATCAGGAGTACTTGCCCCTCCTCGTGAAGGTCTACCGGAATCTCTATCATTAAAACGTGGTTTGTTATAAGAACCTCTATTGTCAGATCGATTATTTCTTCCTCCACCTTTTTTCTCAAAACACTCACTACAAAATATTGGTTTATTACCACTTGGAACAAAAGGCACTTTACAATCTTTACCACACTCATCACATACTGCATCGTGCAGCTGAGGTCTGCCACCATCTCTACCTCCAGAATTTCTTCTGTAAGAACCTCTATTATCACCTGATCTATTATCAAACCCGAAATTATTCATAAGAACTCGCCACAAATATTAACTTTGTATAGGGCATTATATCCTTATTCAGCCTAGATAGCAAAAAAACACTTCTGTTGTAAGCTCATTTTCTTAATTATTTTTAAAATTTTATCCATTGTATATAATAAATACATAACAACTAATTAATCATCCCTTATGAAAAAAATCACACCTAAAGATTTATTTTTATTAACCTGGAAAAAATTGTGGATACTTGTTATTTCTGGTTTCGCCTCAATAATTCTACACAATCTCATCAGCGGGTTAATGGGGATAGAAGAAGCCTTCTTCTTTATTATTGTTATTTTTATTATTCCTATTTACTTCTTGATTGCTGTTTTATTCACTGTGATAAATTTTCTCAAAAATATAAGAGGGAGAAAAAAATAAATTCAAGTAAAATGCACAAAAAGACAGCAAGAATTGTAGGAATATTATTTATCATTGCAACCGCTGCTATTTTTGCAGAATCTATTTACGAACCCTTTCTCAACTCCCCAGATTATCTAGATCTTATTTATTCAAACAAAACAACTGTGATAGTTGGATTACTACTTGAATCCATCATGATTCCAGCAATGTTTCTGATACCAATATTCTTATTCCCCGTTCTAAAAAAATATAATAAAACACTAGCTCTAGGATATATAGGTATTAGATCACTTGAATCTGCACTTATAGGAGTTGCTCAAATCATCAAAATTTCATTGATTAGTTTAGGTCAAGATTATTTAAATGGGGGTGGGGCGAATGTTTCAGATTTTCAAAACACAGGCAACTCAATTCAATCTAAACTTTTTTGGGTTAACACTGACGGAATAATTTATGTTGTCATTTTTGCCATAGGGGCATTCATATTAAATTTTGTATTATACAAATCAAAACTCATCCCTCGATGGTTATCTATCTGGGGTCTTTTTGCTGCAGTAGCGATATTCACTGGCACCATACTATATGCATTTACCGACACTCCTGAAGTGATAGCAATGCTTCTGATCATACCAATAGCCGTACAAGAAATGGTATTTGCAGTGAGGCTTATTGTAAAAGGATTCAACTCCCCTACAGTTGCTTCCAAGTCCGTTAAATAAGAATACTATTTCTTTTTATTGTAAACATCCACACACACCAACCCCAATCATTTTTTGCTCCTCAGTTTAGGATCGGCTTTGAATATGGCTTGAAATGAATGATCTTTACTGATTAGTCAATTTCTTTCCGACTCGGGCATTTAAATTTTGAGCAATAAGATTGATTAATTTCTTAGCTTCAATTTCATTTTTTTGGCGAGAAGTATCCCAATCTAAACCGGGACCGGTATTACCTTCTAAAAAGTAGCTATTACCAGTATTACTGATAAGAAAATCAAGAGCAAAAAGGGACAATTTTTTGTTTAAAACCTTAGCAATTTGATTTGATTTCACAATTAGACTTGAAGGAATTTTGTTTAAAGGCAGATAGGTTAAAAGACCACCCTTGTGTTCATTGCAACGGAATTCACCAGGTTTAGCAACACGAATATATGACTGGACAATCTTGTTATTAAGATAAATTAGACGGATATCAGTAGGAGCAGAACGATTACTGTAGGTAAAACCTTGATCAAATTTTGTAAAAGGCTGAATAATATATGAAGCATAAGCATTTCTAGAAAAAAGACTTTCTATATCTTGAGTATTATTAAGATTAAATTTATAAACACGACGTCCACCAGCACCAAACCTATCTTTGATAATAATGTCGGAACCAAAATCGAACGAGAAAGGATGATTGTCAATTAATTTGTCCAAGATCAGACAAGATTTTTTTAAACTAGCAAGAGTGTTTTCTTTCAGGGAAACGGTAGGAATAGAATATTCAGATAATTTATCATAAGTTTTTTGTTTATCGAAAAATAGATTAAAAAGATCGGGATCATTGAAAGGTTTAACTTTTGTGGAAGAAAACAGTAATTCACGAAGTAATTTCCCTTTAGTTCCAGTCGG
>Ga0307992_1001616_pt1 | contig 13298 bp, 9 predicted proteins | sample EllFjometagen133_FD_203162 | JGI IMG/M metagenome (GOLD analysis project Ga0307992, IMG submission 203162) | Marine microbial communities from Ellis Fjord, Antarctic Ocean - #133 | ecosystem: Environmental > Aquatic > Marine > Unclassified | place: Southern Ocean | collected 2014-10-08
CTTGAATTTGAATGGCCAATTCTCGAACAGGAACTACAATTAAAACTTTTTCCCGAGGATTAAGTAAAATCTTATTCAATAACGGAATTAGGAAAGTAGCTGTTTTACCAGTTCCAGTATTGGCTAATCCAATCACGTCTTTCCCGGATAGAACTACTGGAATAGCCTGATCTTGAATAGGAGTTGGAGTAATAAAACCTCGACTCTTAATAGCTTGTTTTAATCTATCGTGAAGCTCAAAGTCCTCAAAATTATATTTAGGCTTATAAACTTCAGCTTGTTTTGCTGGCTCAGCCTTATTAATAAATCGATTGATATCAATTGAATCACCTGAAAACCCTCTTTTTCCACCGAAACGTGAACCGCCTCTAGACTTTTTTTTCCAACCATTATTAGCGCGTGGTTGTCGCGTTTTTGAACCGTAGTACATTGTTATCTAACATAAAAATTAAAATCTTTTTATGCATAGATACCAACGAAGTATTAACATAAAAAATAATTATATCATCTCGTTTTAATTTTGTCAAGTAAAAATTTTAGATTTCCCCTTTTTTAAGCCATTTCTTAACCAGCAAAAAACAAGACTGTTTTGTAAATTTTCTAAATTTCAATCTTAAACTTAGTAAATTTTTTTATTTTGAAGGCCACTGTTAATGCCCCTATTCCTCCAATAATCAAAAGCATTCCCACTAAAATTCCCAACAAATCAGGATAAATAACAATCAAAGTCCCCGTTAAAATCGCCAATACTCCTTCCATTAAAATCATCCAAAAAATATTCCTCATAAATTTAAACACAAATTCCACTTTACTCATTTTTTTTATTTTAATTTTTATTGAAAACCTAACACTTATATTCTACTTCTTTAAACAACTTCAAACAACTCTTTAAAAAATCAATATAGACAATTTAATCAAAAAAATTTAAACTTAAGATATTAATCTAAAAATAAATAAAAAAAATGAAAGAATTAATTCAAAAATTAGAAAAACAAGAACAACAACTAAACGAAATTTACGCCACCGTTAAACAATTAAAAAAATATTTCTTAACTACTATAATCATCTCAGCTGTCACCTTTCTCTTGCCAATAATCGGAATAGCCATTTCCATTCCATGGTTTTTGAAAACTCTTAATAACGCCTATCAAGGATTATTATAAAAACTCTCGAACAAGCAAAAAGACCGGTGACATTTTAGAATCACCAGTCTTTTTAATTTTGAAAGTTAAATTTTTATTTAATGTTTTTCTATCTTTTTTTGAAAAAATCTGCTATACTTCATAGAACTTAATAATTAAATAAATTTTATGAAAAAGACAATTACAAATCTAGCCAAGGCTTTTGCAGGCGAATCTCAGGCTAGAAATCGTTACACGATATATGCTAAAATCGCCAAAAAAGAAGGCTTTGAGGAAATATCAGCTAATTTCGAATTAACTGCCACCCAAGAAGCCGAACACGCCAAATGGTTATTGCGATTAATTAACGATTTGAAAGAAAACAGTGAGGATTTAAAAATTAAAACCGAAGTTCCAACGATATTAAGTGACACCAAAGAAAATTTAAAAGCGGCCATTGCCGGAGAAAATCACGAATTCACTTCTATGTATCCAGAGTTTGCTGACACCGCTGCCGAAGAAGGTCTGTCAGAAATCGCTAACCGTCTTCGAGCCATTGCTAAAGCCGAAGCTAATCACGAAAATCGTTTCAAAGAGTTCTTGGCTAAATTAGAAAATAATTCTGTTTTTAAAAAGGAAACAGAAACTAAATGGCAATGCAGAAAATGTGGTTTTGTTCATACCGGAAAAGAAGCTATCGAAGAATGTCCTTCTTGCGGTCATCCACAAGCTTATTTTGAAACAATTTGCGATTGCTAAATTAATTAAATAATTGCTTATCCAAAATTAAGATAAACAACTTTTAATTATCTAGAACAAAATTATGACCGAAAAAAATCAGATTTATAAATGTAATATTTGTGGCAATATTATTGAAGTTCTTCATACTGGAGCTGGAGAGTTAGTTTGTTGTGGTGAACCAATGAAGGTTTTAAAAGAAAAAACTCAAAACGAAGGTCAAGAAAAACATTTACCAATAATGGAAAAATTACCAGCCGATGTCTGTCGAGGTGGAGATGGTTACAAAATCAAAGTGGGAAAATTGCCCCACCCGATGAAGAAAGAACATTTTATCGAATGGATTGAAGTCCGAACTAACGATGAAAAAATTGGTAAAAAATATCTCCAACCAAACGACTCCACTGAAGTTGAATTTTATACCAAAAAAGAAATCAAAGAAGTCCGAGTTTATTGCAATATTCACGGTCTCTGGAAAGCTATATTTTAAATGATAGCCTCTATAGAAACCACTGTGGTGGTCTCCAAAACTAAAACCGTCATAAATTGACGGTTTTTAGTTTTAATTATTTTTTCGACTTTATATTTTCAGAGACCGTTTTCAGTCACCTTTTTTTATTTTCGACCCATTCCATTCCCAGCTCCCCTACCTCCCTGTTTGCCTCCAAAATTAAGACCTACAGCACTAGTATTAATACTATTTTCTTCAGCCCAGTCTTTCATTTCAATTCGATATTCCTCCATTTGTTGTCTTCTTTCTTCTGAATCTCCACTCCAATTTTCCACATCTTGACTAATTTTATTTTGCATTTCTTCTCTCTTGGCTAAAATTAGATTTTTTTGTTTATCAGTTATTTTTCCATCCGTCACGGCTTGCTTTAATTTCTCTTCCAACCTGGACTTCATTTCACTTTGACGCTCGGAACGGTTAGCCAGTTGATGCTCTTTAAAAGTTTTCTCAACTTCACTTTCATCAAGATTAAATTTATTAGCTAATATTTCGACCAACGCTTCGTGATTGCCTCTGCTTGACTCAGAATCAGCCATTACACTGGCTCCATACAAACCCGTCAACAAACATACACTGGCCGCCGCAATCATTAATTTATTTTTAGTTTCTTTTTCGATATTATTTTTTTGTTTAGACTTTTTCATTTTAAGTTTTTATTTACTAGAGTCTCTCTCGAGCTTCACTAATAATATACGCTCTTAAAATTTTAAGTTTGCATTTAATTTATTTACTCCCATTTTTTCCTTCAAAAATACAATCTATCGAAATATCCTCCGCTTCGGCAAGTCCACCTCAGCAAACAACGCGAGACGGGCAGATATCTTTTCCAACCAAAAAAGAACCCTCTCGAATTCTTTTTCCTTTCTAACTTTTTAACTTTCCCACTTTCAAACTACCTCACATTCTTCATCCATCCAAAAGTCTCTTCGAAGTTACTAATAATTAAATCAAAAATAGATTCTTGTTTACTTGGTGTTAAGAAGGAATAGTCCTTGGAGATTGAAGAATTGCCTCTCTTATCAATTGAGATGACTTTGTATTGATAAACACTAGATGGGTCAAAATCCATTAAGATAAAGAGATGATTTTTAGTTAGAGTAGGTTTTTTAATTAAAGACCATTCATTGTAAGTAGTTTTAGAAATGTCTCCTACTTCTTGTTTAGCAATCTCTTGAAGTTTTTCATCAATACCTCCTCCTGACTGACCAGCTCCTTTACGATAGGCGATGGTAGAATAAGAGTCCTTGGAAGTTACCCAAGAGATAACAGTTTGAATCTTAAGATCTTCTCCGGGATACATTGTGGTATCAGAAGTGATGTTTTGAATTTGAGGAGGATTGTTGTCTTCTTCGGTTTGGAAAGTAAATTGTTCAGATTCAGCTTGATTACCAAATTGATCTTTAGATTGAACTGTGGCTTGATATTTAACTCCAGGAATTAGGTTTTCTAGAATGATAGTGTGATCAGTGGCAGCTTCTAAAACTCCTTGGGAGGTTCCTTCTTCTTCTCCGAAGAAAGAATACTCTACTAGGGAATCGGTCTTTTCATTAGTTTTCCAAGAGATTGTAATTTGTTCAGTTTGAATATCTTGAGTATCAACGTTAGTAATAATTGGCAAAGCTGATGTGATAAAAGTTTGATCGTTAGAAATCGTTGTTTCTTCGTCATCGTCTATTCCTTTAATTCTGAAGTGGTACTCTTCTCCGGAAGTTAAACCTGTTAGCAAAACAGTTTGATCGGTTTCAGAAGTAGAAGAAGCTTCTTCTTCTTCGCTTCCGTATTTAGTGCTAGTTCCATATTCTAAAATAGAAGTTTTGATTGAGTTAGTCGTCCAAGAAATTGTGGCTTCGTTAAGCGAAGTAGAATTAACTTGAATGTTAGAAATCTTTGGAGTTTCTCCGGTGGTAAAGGTTTCAGTACCTGAAGTTACTTGGTTACCTAGAATAGAAGTAGAAACAACATAATATTCATAAGTAGTTTGCGGTTCTAGATTTTTGATTAAAACTTCATGATCTTGCGTGTATCCAGAGTCAGTAGTAATATCTTCTTCTTTATTAGTCCATGTATCTTGCTCTTCTTGCTTATAGACTACTTTACCTTTAGAGTCTTTGTTGGTTTCCCAGTTTATAGTTACATCAGTATTGTCCTCTAGAGAATCATCTGGTCCAGAAGAAGATATGACTATGGCTTCGATATTAGAAATGGCATTCATTATTTCTTCTTCGGTGTAAGTTGAATTAGTAATCATGCTTGATATTTCAAAAGCAACATCTGAAATTTGGTCAGCTTCTCCGTCGTTGTTGGTGTCTTGAGAACCAGAAAGAGTACTGAAAGTGTATCCGATGGAAGAATTGTCGTCAGTGGTTTTATTTCCTGCAGAGTTTTCGGAACGAACTTTGAAGTAGTAGGGAGTTTCTAAGTCCAAATCTGGCAAAGAAATAGAATGAGAAGTTGTACTAGCTTCTAAATCTCCATAGCTACTTCCATATTCAGTTGTTTTTCCATAAATCACCGCGGAATCAGCGTTCTCATCCGTCACCCATTCGATAGTCGCTGAGTTATAGTTTAAACTATCCGCATCCACAACAACCCCACTAATCGTTGGACCTTCAGCACTCGGTGCTTCCGCTTCTTCGTCGGTAGTAAAAGTTTGATCTGTTCCTAGCGTATAATCCCCAGCAAAAGATTTAACTCTCACCCTAAAATGATAAGTGGTTTCAGCGGTTAAACCAGTAATTTGAATTGAATGAGCTGTTGCAAGAGTAATATTATTTCCTTGAATTTTTCCGTAAGAATCCGTAGTTCCATAATCAATATAGCCATAAACATTTTCAGCGGTAGTGAAAGTAATCGTAGTCGAGTCTGAATCAGGAGTTCCCGAATCAACTGCAGTGATTGTACTAGAAGGAGTAACTGGCGCCACATCAGTAGTAAAACTGCTCTCCTCACTGGCAACTTGGTTGCTAGCACTATCTAAGCTTCTAACTTGATAATAATATTTAGTTTCAGCAGTTAAATTTGTTAATGAAACCGTATGGGAAGTAGTTGCATCACTCCCACTTCCTTTAGTTTCAGTATAACTTTCCGAAACAGTTCCAAAATCTACATAAGAATTAGAACTTTCATCCGTAGTCCAAGCAATGGTCACACCAGTTGAACTCAAAGAAGAAGTCGTTGGTCCAGAAGAAATAACCGGCGAAGTAGCATCTGCTCCAGCTGAAGTAGTAAAAGTATAAACAGTGGCATCAGTTTCAGTTTGTAAATTCCCAGCGGCGTCTCTGGATTTAACTTGGAAATAATAAGCAGTGCTAGGAGCTAGACCTAAAAGACTAACACTGTGAGAAGTAGTCAGAGTAGTTGATCCTTTTTCTTGAACGTAGTTTTCGTCTAAAGAAAAACCTGCTACTGAATCAGAAGCTTCATCGGTTGTCCAAGTAATAGTTATTCCATTAGCATCTAAGCTAGAAGTGGCCACCGAACTAATCACTGGAGCGGTAATATCTCCGGGATCAGGAGTAGCGTCGGTAGTGAAAGTAAAGCTAGAACCTGAATTATCATCTTCGGCTTGATTTCCAGCGGTGTCTTGGGATTTAATTTGGTAGTAATAAGCGGTACTAGGAGAAAGACTAATTAAAGTGACGGAATGACTAGTTGCCGTATCTTCAGAATTGCCTTGAGTTTGCGTATAAGTATTGGCGACAGTCCCAAAGTCTACCAAAGAGCCGGCTTCTTCGTTCGTTGTCCAGGTGATTGTGACTGAAGTAGGATTGGGAGTGCCAGTCACTACACTGCTAATAACCGGGGCAGTAGTGTCTCCTCCGGCTTCAGTAGCAAAAGTTCCATCGCTAGAAGTAGTCAAGTTTCCAGCCGTGTCCCTAGTTCTTACTCGATAATGATAAGTAATTGAACCAGATAAAGTAGCCGGAAGAGCAACTGAATGAGAAGTCCCCACCGCTGAATCACCATAAACTTCTCCATAGTTAATGTCTGTTCCATATTCTATAAAAGAATCAGCATTTTCATTGGTAGTCCAAGTAATAGTAGCTGAGCTGGAGGTGGTGCTCGCCACAGTCGGACCAACTGAAATAGTCGGAGCAGTAGTATCATCTCCTCCTCCACCTTCTTCTCCATCTTGAGAACCATTAGCAATCGCGTTTTTAGAAGTAGAGAAAATTGAAATATTTCCGTCAGAATCTTTAGCTGCTACTTTGTAATAATATTCATCGTTTTCAGTGACAGTGTCTGAATAATAATCAACGGTTCGGTCTCCAGAAGATGTTGAACCAATTTCGCTGTAAGTTCCATTAACAGTTGCTGAACGATAAATTCTATAGCTATCAAACCCAGGAGTAGGAAGAGATATAATTTGCCAAGAAAGATAGAGTCTCCATTTGTCTTGAGTAATAGATGAAACATCTTGAATCATTGGAGATTGAGGAGTATTAGGCGTAACCATTGTTTGAGTAGTGGCGGTATTATCTTGATTGTCTTTAAATTTAACATAAACCGTATCAGGATTAGTTGCGAGAGAAATAGTTGAGGATGAACTATATGATTCCCAAGAAGCTCCTGAAAAATCCGAATTCAAAGAAATCATCATTTGAAGAGCGGTATCATCAGAAACGCTGAAGGCTAAAGAAGCGGGAGTAGTAGTTGCGTTAGCCACAGCAGAGGTCACTACTGGATAAACTGAGTCAAAGATAAAATTGGCTGAATCATCAACTCCCATTTTATTAGCTCCCGCCCCGTCGTTAGAAACAACGGCAACCCTTTAAGTGGCTTCGTAAAAATTAATATCGGTTTCAGCTGTCCAAACCATAGTCTTTCCTGTCCCGTCCGCTACCGTTCCAACATCCCCAGAAACAGTTGTGGCTTTAATCTTGACCAAAGCTCCCGTGCTGTGAGAATAACCCAAGGTTGACAAAGCTCCTCTGGTAATTCCAGTTAAAGTGTTTCCGCTAGTCCCAGTATAAGCAATGTATTCATATCTCGTGGTGTCTCCAGTTCCATGTTGAAGCAAAATAGTTCCGGAAGTAGGAAATCTGGTTATATCAGAAACTTCAATAGCGGTTGTAGAAGAACTGTCTATGTCAGAAGACAAAGTAGCTTCTGAGTCATAAACCAAAGAAACAGTAGTCGAATCTGATTCAGAATCAGCCACGTCATAATTGATGTTTACAGTAGAATTTTTAGTCACTGAATTGATCGTCACAACTGGAGCCGAATTAACAAAAGTGAAACTTTTTCCAACCGCTGGCGTTCCTTCGTTACCAGCCAAATCAACCGCCTTAGATTGAATTAAATATTCATTATTAGGAACCCAAGTAACACCCGAAGAATCATAAGACCAAGAAGTTGTGCCAGTTCCTGCTAACCAAGTTTGTGCATCTTCCCAAGAATTTCCATCCCAATATTTACTGGCGACGGTATCTTTTATTGAAACATAAATCGTATCTAAATTGTGATCATCAGAAGCAGTTCCAGTAATTACAGGTATTTGAGAGTACTCTGGTGTTATGCCATCTGGAATGGTAATTGAAGAGCTTGGAATTTGATTATCTACCACCAAATCTTTGTTGTCTGCCAAGTTGCTTCCGGTCGGAGTTACTGGGTTTAAGGTTTCATTAGAATAAGCAGCATCAGAAGTTTCGTTAGTAGAAACATCTATAATAGTTCCAGTTATTCCAGTCACGTTTAAACCGCTAGAAATGTGAGTTGCTCCAACGGTATAAGTTCCAGAAACTGAAGTCACTGCCGTAGCCCAAAGAGGAATCGTTACTACTCCTCCGGTGTCTAACGTTACCGATAAACCAGTAGCAGAAGTAACTAGCTCATCAAAATTCAAAGTTATATTTATTTCGTCTGCTTCTTTGTATTCTCCATTACTGGTAGCAGAAGTTATTGATTCTATCGTTGGGGCAGAGTTATCAAAATCATAGTTTAACTCCACCTGAGAAACCGTGGGTGCACCACCGGACCCTCCCAATAAAAACATTTTATATTGAACATACCGATCATCAGAATTGCTAGAATGAACTGGGTTCAAAGTTTCTGCTCCGGCAAAGTCGCTATAATAGTCAACTGTTCCAGTTGGACCAAGCCAATCAGTCCAAGTTGCTCCGTCAGGAGAAGTTCTGATTTGGAATTTGGCATCACTAGAGCCCAGAAGAGTTTCATTCCAAATTAAACCTTTTAAGGCAATGTTGTCGTCAGTGGTGTCATAAGGAGAAGAAATTAAATTATTGTTAGCAAAAAAACTGACTGCTATATCATCAACAGAAGGAACCTCAGTAGCTCCAGCACTGACAGACATCAATATTTGATATTGATAGTACTGATTACCATCAAAAGTTGATAAGGAATCCCCCGTATTAACAGCCGTCCATTCAGTCCAAGTTACGTCTGGAGTGCTCACGTTCCCTGCTCTGAATTCTACCGACAAAGAAGAGCTAGCAGGAACAGTAGCGGCCCAACTAATTGTTTCAAAATTATCAGTTGCAACAGTTTTGCTACCGACTGGAAAAACCACCGTCCCCGCAAATTCTCTCGTAACAGTATAGTCGACCACATAATCAACCTCCATCGCAGAAACCACCGGAACATTAGTTCCATCGGGTCTTAAAAAAACTTTATACTGCAAATATTGATCATTTGAATTATCTTGAAACATAGCGTCAACCGCTTCACCTCCGCTTGGATCGTTGAAATAACTAGTAGTATCACAATCAACCCCTCCATTATCTGGTCCACACCAATCAGACCAACTACTGCCATCCCCAGAAGTTCTAATTTGAAATTTGACCTCAGTAGCACCAATTAAATTTTCCGTCCAGTGGATTCCTTCCAAAGAAGCTATTTTGTCTTCAACATTATATGGCGAAGAAATCAAAATATCATCTTTATAATGACCCACCTTTATATCGCTTAAATTTGGGATATTGATGTCATCAGCACTAGACATCGATACTCGATATTGATAATACTGACTACCGTTAAAAGCCGACAAAGAACCTCCATCGTTCACAGCTGTCCAAGCTGTCCAAGTTCCGTCTGGAATTTCGACGTTCCCTGCTCTGAAGTCGACTGACAAAGAAGAGCCAGCGGGAATTGTAGCAGTCCAATCGATTGTTTCAAGATCCGAAGAAATGTCCGGCAAATTCACAACAGGAAAAGTAACAGTTCCATCATAACTAGCTTTTGCCTCATTTCCCCAAGTTCCCAAAGCAAAAATACCGATAAAAACCCACATTATCAGTGGCAACAAAGCCTGAAATTTTATTTCAAATATCTTTTTCAAGAATTTTTTTTAATTTTTGATTTTTGATTTAAAAATCTTAACTATATTTTATATTATTTATAAAGTAAAATCAACTTCATCTATCGATTTGTTCATCGCTCTAAAGTTGATTCAAACTTTATCATTATTACTTAAATCAAATTAAGACCTTGTCCTTCTGAACCTGCCTGCCGGCAGGCAGGTTCATTTCAGAATCCAGCACTTTCTGTCATTCTGAACTTGATTCAGAATCCAGTTTTTTTTCTAATTCAAACCCATCAACTTAAAATACAAATCTTCCCATTCCGGATTAAAATCTTCAATAATTTTTATCTTCCAATTTCTTCTCCAGTTTTTTAATTGCTTTTCTCTAAAAATTGCCGCATTAAGATCATTACACTCTTCATAATATACTAATTTATTAACATTATATTTTTTAGTAAAAACGGAAGCTTTTTTATCTTTGTGTTCTTAAGGGACTGTTTTCAAACACAGTTTTGTCACGAAAAATTGAAATTTTGAGGTAAATTTTTCAAATAATTTTTGAAGCTTTAGCATTGGTTAAGGCAATAAAATTTTTGAGAAATTTAACCAAAATTATAATTTTGCAGTAAAAAAGGTAATTGAAAACAGTCCCCTTAATCTCTTTTTAATAGATTGTTTGTGACTCCAGTGTATAAAGTTCCATTTCTTTGACTAGCTAAAATATAAGTAAAATAATTTTTCATTTTATTGATTTATTTCTGGATTCTAAACTAAACCTGCCTGCCTGCCGGCAAAATTCATAATTAAAAATCAAACGTCTTTACTTCAAAATCATGTTTATTCAAATTTTATCATTGTAAATTTATTGTAAATTGGTCATTGATAATTGATAATTGAAGTTCCCCTGCCTAGGCTTCAAACATTTATTAGAAAAACTTTCTAAATAAAAATAATTATAACTTTTTATTTCTATTTTATTTACCATTTTTTCTCTCAATTTACTAGTTTTAAAATGACCTAATAATCCCAAATAAGAATTTACCTTAAAAATAAAATTAAAAACTTCTTCTTTGGAAAAAATAAAATCTTTTTCCAATGCTTTTTCGTTCCAGTTGGCAATAAGTTGATTGAAATTTTTCTTAGTCTTATTTTTGACATAAATTCGATAAGGTTTTAAATAGCTTCCTAAAAAATCAACTCCCTTAGAATAATGCTGAGAATAGATTTTATTAGGGTGAATAGCTAAACCCAACTTTTCAGATAAATACTGGCTTATTTTTTTAATAATCTTTTTTAAAAAAACTTTATCTCTAGAAATAATAAAAAAGTCATCCACATATCGACCATAATATTTACAACTTAGTTGATGTTTAACAAAGCAGTCAAAGTCATTTAAATAAATATTAGAAAAAAGTTGCGAGGTTAGATTGCCGATTGGTAAACCACAATTATTTTTTGCAAAAAATAAGCTCTTGTTTTTTGGCAAGCCCACCCAATCTTTTCTTTTTCCTTTCACTTTACAATCTTTAACTGGATTGTTGAAAATTGTTTTACTAATTAAATCCAACAACAAATCGAAATCTATTTTGTTAATTTGGTTCTTATTTTGAACTAAAACTCTACTTACTTTTTCCCATAAAATATTCTTATCAATATTCATAAAATAACCACTGATATCTAGTTTTAGAACATAGCAATCTTCTTTGTAATTTTCCGAACAGCTTCTAATGAAATGGTCTAGCCTTTTTATTCCCAATAAAGTTCCTTTTTCTTTCCGACAACTATAGAAATCATAAATGAAATATTTTTCAAAAATTGGAGAAATGTGATTATAAATTAAATGATGAACTACTCTGTCTCTGAAATCAGCCGCGAAAATTTCTCTTTTCACTGGGTGCTCATTAATAAAACAAATACTTGGATTAATTTTATATCTTCTATTTATTAAATCTTCATAAAGTTTAATTAAATTGCTTTCAAAATTGCTTTCAAATTTCAAAGCGTTGATAGTATTGCGTTTGTTTTTTCTAGTGTCAAAATAGGCTTGAAACAAATCTTCCAGCAAAAAATTAACCATGGGGTGATAATAATTTTTATTCCACTTAATCTCCCCTCTTCCTCTATTTATCTACCGAAGAGACTCAGGGGAGTTTTTTAAAAATTCTCCCCTCCAATCTCAAATCAATTCTTGAGACAACGCACCGAAAAACCGTTAGTCTGATCGTTAGTGTTCCGGTTGACCGTAGTATTACTAGCATTCAAGTTTCGGTTCCAAGCATTAGATCCAGAAATAGAGGAAGACCAAAAGTTGGCGTTGGAAGAGAGATTGTTGAACGAGCCAGTAGTATTGCGGTTGCCAGCAAGTTTTAGGATTGTTATTGAAACAAATCGACAACAACCTTTTCTCGATAATCACTTAATTATTCAATAAATTCTAACGAATAAATTGAGATTTTAATTCCTGGTTTTAAAAAATATAATTCTAAAACCAGAGGATTATGGGATTGATTTTAGGCACACTTAACTAAACTTAAACTTTTAAGGACTGTTTCAATTACACTTTTTACTGCCCGTCTCCTCGCCGTGGCGAGTTTGCCGAGGCGGACCCGTCTCACTAAGGCTTGTCGAGGCGGACAATTTTCTATTTTTGGTTAAATTTACCAAAAATTTTCGTCACAAAACTGTAGTTGAAAACAGTCCTTTGTTTTCGATTTAGCCAATTCCGGCCAAAATTTTTTATTTAATTTATATTTTTTACAGTATTTTTTTAACGACTTTTCTTTTCCCAACCAACTAATTGTTTTGAAACATTTTCTATTCTCAAGTTGAGCTGGATAAATTTTTTTAAATTTATTTGTTTCAGATCTTTTAAAATTCTTATTTTTATTCTAATTAAAAATAATTTTTCTTGAGCTTCCGAGAGGATTATTCTTTTATTGTAAGTTTTGCTAGCCTTATAAATACAGGTCAGTAATTCTAAAGATTCCTTTTTTAAATCTTGAACAATTGTATATTTAAAATCTCGAGGTAATTTTTTAGAAAAATTAAATAATTCAATCGCTAAATCATAGCTGGATTTGAAAATTGGTAATTCGTAATAAAGCATTTTAGTTTTGTAGTGATAATTTCTAATTTTTCAAAACCTCCTTAATCCCACCTTAAAAAAGGGGGAAGCTTCACTCCAAATAAAATATTTTAGCAGATTCCTCCCTTTTTAAAGGGAGGTCAGGAGGGTTTTTTGTTGTTATTTTCTTTTTCAAAAACCCCCTCAATCCCCCTTCGAAAAAGGGGGAGGAGCGCGTGTCTAGGTTTATCCTTAAAGTTGGAGTGAAAAAAAGAGGGAGGGCTTCGCTCTGGAGATTTAGATTTTCAAAAACCCCCTTCATTTCCCCCTTTAAAAAAGGGGGAAGGTCGGCATGGAACGCTTGATTTTAAAAATAAATCATATCGTTTCATAATGTAAAATTAATCAAGAAATCAACAATGTTTTGGAAATAACTAAGTCTCAGTCTTCATTGAATCTTCAAAATGTTTATTCAGCCAAATCAATCCTTGAGACAACGCACCGAAAAACCGACAGCCTGATCGATAGTGTACCGGTTGACCGTAGCATCACTAGCACTCAAGCGTCGGTACCAAGCATTAGATCCAGAAATAGAGGAAGACC
>Ga0307992_1001619_pt1 | contig 13283 bp, 15 predicted proteins | sample EllFjometagen133_FD_203162 | JGI IMG/M metagenome (GOLD analysis project Ga0307992, IMG submission 203162) | Marine microbial communities from Ellis Fjord, Antarctic Ocean - #133 | ecosystem: Environmental > Aquatic > Marine > Unclassified | place: Southern Ocean | collected 2014-10-08
GTAGAGCGTGCGGCTGTTAACCGCAAGGTCACCAGTTCGAGTCTGGTCAGAGGCGTTTTGGGCCCGTAGCTTAGTCTGGCAGATTTTTGCGAGAACATAATTTGGGCAATAGAGTGCTCGACTGATACATTGGCTGCAAGGACAATGTTCCGAACGCCAGTGAGAGAAATCGAGTGGTCCGGAGTTCAAATCTCCGCGGGCCCATTTATAATTAATTATTCTTTATTAATTTGCTTAATAGAACGGACTCAGTTGGCATATTGTTTAATAAAATATAGCCAAGTACAAAAGGCATTATCAAAAAGGAATAAATCCCAAGAATTATTATAAAAGTTCTAAATATTTTGTTTTTTTTATATGATTCATTGGTATATGCTATCAATATAATAAATAAAGAAATAGGGAAAAAAACAAAAAAACCTAATTGATGTGTAATTTGACTTTTATAAATTATTAATGATATGGAAATTAACAACCCTATTGGACCGGTGATTCTCCACAACCAATTTATATTTTGGTAACGATTGTCAACCAACTCTGTTTTTTTAATTTTGCTTATGTCTTTAACTGGTTTTAGTTTATTTTTCTCTACTTCAGGAAAAAAGTTTCCTGTATGACCACAATTATTACACACAAATGATTCTAAACCTACCCTTACAATTAGGGGATTTGTGAAATCTCGTGATACGTTAGTACTATTACAATTTGGGCATATCCTTATCATTTCCTTTTTTTCATCAGGCATATGCTGTGTTTTTTAATCTTTATTTAAATAATTTTCTATATTAACAAATCTTTTAAAGAAAAGCTTCTTCTTGGTTTTTATGAGAGAGATTGAAATATTGAGGCCGACTGACAATCATGCAATCAATCTTGCAATTGATACAATTAAAAGAGATAAACAGGCCCTTGTTTTTGTAAACACAAAAAGGTCTGCTGAGAAAACAGCAGAAGACATTTCAAAGCAGATAAAAAAGAAGGATGAAAAGCTTGATGAACTTTCTGAGCAGATATTAAAAGCGCTTTCAAAACCGACAAAGCAGTGCGAAAGACTCTCAAGATGCATAAAAAAAGGAATTGCATTTCATCATGCAGGGCTTGTTGCAAAGCAAAGGGAGTTAATTGAGGATTCTTTCAGGCAGGGGATAATAAAAATTATCTGCTCAACCCCAACCTTAGCTTTAGGTGTTGACCTTCCTGCATTCAGGGTTATCATCAAAGATTTGAAAAGATATGGGGGGCATTTTGGAATGGCATGGATTCCTGTGCTGGAATATTTGCAACAGTCTGGAAGAGCTGGCCGCCCGAGTTTTGACAAATACGGCGAGTCAATAGCTGTTTCTTCAACTGAGAAGGAAAGAGATGCAATTTATGAAAACTATATTTTAGGAGAGCCTGAAGAAATTTATTCTAAACTAGCAGTTGAGCCGGTTTTAAGGACTTATTTATTATCTCTTATTGCAACTGATTTTGTAAAAAGTGAGAAAGAAATAATTAAATTCTTTGAAAAAACATTCTGGGCATACCAGTTTGAAGATATGCGCAAGCTTAAAAATATAATAATGAGGATGTTAGGTCTTCTTGAAGAATGGAAATTTATAGAAACAAACAATGATGATTTTGTTTCTGGTGATGAAGTCCTAAATGATAATGTTTATGCAACTATTTTAGGAAAAAGGGTTGCAGAACTTTATCTTGACCCATTGACGGCTAATTTTATCATAGAATGCCTGAAAAAAGTTAACAACAATACAAATAGTTTTTCCTTTCTTCAGGTAGTAGCGCACACAATTGAGATGAGGCCCTTACTGAGGGCCAGAGTTAAGGAAGTTGAGGAGATAGAGGAAAAGCTTGTTGAATATAGTAATTGTTTGCTTGAAGATGAGCCGGCAATGTTTGACTATGAATATAGTGAGTTTATTAACTCAATAAAAACTGCTTTGTTTTTTAATGACTGGATTGAAGAAAAGGATGAGGAATTTCTTTTAGAGCAGTACAATATAAGGCCTGGTGAAATCAGTGTAAAGCTTGACAATGCTAACTGGCTCTTGTATGCTGCAGAAGAACTAAGCAGAATATTGAAAATGCAGGGAATAATAAAAGATATTGTAAAATTAAGATTAAGGATAAGGTATGGAGTAAAGGAAGAGCTTTTGACTTTATTGAGGTTGAAGAACATTGGCCGCGTTAGGGCAAGAAAACTCTACTTTAACAAGATAAAAACAATCGGTGATGTAAAGAAAGCAGAGCTTGGAACTTTAGTGCAGATTCTTGGGAAGAAAGTTGCCCTTGATGTCAAGGAACAGGTCGGCCAAAGCTTCAAAAATATAAAAGTAAAGGAAAATAAAAGGAAAGGCCAGATCAGTTTGAATGATTATTAGAATGATTTTGTTTCCTTTTTTTGGTTCTTATACCCCCATGTATTATCTTTAATGCTCTCTACAATGATTTGTTCAAAACATTTAAATCTTTTATTAGAAAACAAAGGACCAAGCTTTTCCCTTTCTTTATTTATGTTCTCACGAAGGATCTCCCCATTTTTTATTTTACTTTCAATATAAGGTTTTACATACAAAACATTATACATAGGTCTTATAAAGGATCCAAGGAGTATATTCCAACCACCCAAGAATACAGGAATAGCAGAGGAAAAATAAAGTAAACTATTATCTAATTCCTTTGCATATTTAAATCCCTTTATTCCAGCAAATAACTCTGCTGCTCCAAGACCAACCTGAGCAAAAAGACCTTTGTTATTTTTTAAGAAATCAACACCATTGTTATATACATTAAAAACAATCTCGCCTATATTTTCTCCATCATTTTTAATTTCATTCATATTTACACCCTATTATTTCATTTACTTTATAATTACTACTATATAAATCTTTCTTCAGAGTTAAAATAATGGAAAGTTTTAAGAAATAAGAAATAAACCTTGCTTAGAGGCCCCAATGGTCTAGTGGATAGGATTTAACCCCGCGGTATTGTTTAATGCTGAAAGGTTAAGGCCCGGGTTCGATCCCCGGTTGGGGCATTTAACGAGATAAGCGGTCTATTGCTACTTGGGCCCTTGGATGCCTGTAGTTATTGCTTAATGTTAGGTGTGCATAATTTGGGAGGTCTCTTAGGTCGCTTATTAAGGTTAATAATCCGTTTCTTGTTTTTGAGCATATTGGATTATCTATCTGATAAGGATCTCCACAAAAGACCATCTTTGAGCCTCTCCCTAATCTTGAAACAAGTTTCCTCATTTGCTTTGGATCATAATCCTCTGCTTCATCAAAAATTATAAGAGAATTTTGCAATGTTCTTCCTTTTATATAGCTCAGTGCCTCAAATTCAATTTCTATACCCTCAATCTTTTCTTTAACCTGCTCTCTTTTCAGTTTCATTTTTCCATTTTCTCCCAATAAAAACCTTAAGTTATCATATATCTTTGCATTATCTGCCCTTAGCTTATCTTCTTTTGTTCCAGGCAAGTAACCTATATTATTTGTTATTGGGGGGCTTGAGACAAGTATGGAGTATATTTCTCCTCTACTTAACATGTGTAGTCCAACATCAAGAGGCAGCATTGTTTTTCCTCCTCCTGGAGGACCGCTAAGAGTTAGTATATCAATATCTTTATCACGAATGAGGTCAATTGCACATGCTTGTTCGAGCTCTGGAGTATATGCTAATTTCTGTCCTTTTTCCTGTTTTTCTCTACGAAATTTTTCAAAGTAAGTTTTATTTAAATGAGCTTTGGTTGCTTCATGATTGACTCTAAAATAATTTCTTGAATCAACTCCCTTACCAATAAAATAAATAAATTCATTCGGATGTATTATCTGATCTGTAAGTTCTCGTATTGTATCAATTTTAAAATCAGTTATTTCTTTTTCTAAAACATTCTTACAAAATTTGGGTTTTTTATCCCAATCTAATTCAATTCCAACAAATCCAGTGTAATCATAATCCTTATAAAATTCTTCAAATCTTGATGAGGAAATGCCAAACTGAAAGCATGATGTCCTCATATCATTGTCATCTGATATTATTTCTACTTTGTCGCCATTATCGCCTAGATTATTTTTTAGTCCAAGCGCAACAGAAATTATCTTGTCATTTCCCTTGAATTCAGGCCTTAATTTTGGAAAAAATTTTGGATTTTCAGAATAGGGCATGAGAATAAGATATGAATTTTTTGGAAATTTGACGCCAATATTAAACTCATCTGCTTCAACTGGTTTATTTTCTTTGTTTGAAATATATTTTTCAATTCCATTAAGTGCTATCCTTGCTCCAACTGCTTCCTCAATATTTCTGCTTTTCTTCATCTCATTTAGTTCAATTCGTGAGACATCAGAAACAATTATCATATTTGGTTCTTTTCCATCTTTTGAATTCTCAGTTTCCTGGGCTAGAATTTTTATTGCTTCTGAATAATCCTCAATTATGTCTCTATTAATAAGTTGAATATGGTTTATGGGTTCTTTTTTGAGAATATCATTTAATTTTTTATATGTTTTTTCTATGTAAGTGTCTAAAGTATTACCTATCAAGTATATCACCTGTTTTTATTTTAAATACTGTAAAAGTTCTTTCTTAATAGCCTGCTGTTCATATTTTTGTATTCTCCCTGCAGTTATTTTTTTTATTGGTCTATTTAAATTTGGTTTTTGTGTCAATAATTTTTCAAGAGAATTTCCAACTATTTCAATTGTGTCTTCAAACCCGTATTTATCAATCATATCAACAACATCTTTTTCAACACCGCCTTCCTTGGGATTATAACCATCTTTTTTTAATATTATTTTAATATCATCCAAATAATCTTCTTCAAATTTTTTAAAGTTATCTCTACTTATATTGCCAAGTTGCTTATAAATATGCATCCCCTCATCGGGGAGTATGCTCTTTGAATTATACATAATATTGTTTGGGTTTAATAAAGAATGAATATAAGCAATAGCTAACTTTCTTTTATCTTTGGTTAAAACACTTAAGTTATAATAAATGCTAATTGGATATTGTTTCATTATTTACCCCTTATTGTATTTTTTTGACTTGTTTTTTATATAAGTTTTTCTATTCTTCAGGAGTTATTTTTCTATCTATATTTTAGAACTAGGAGATTTTAGATATTCTGAAACTTATTTATGTGCAAAAAATAGTTAACTTTATATAGAACTGCTTACTTACTTTTTTACGAATTTTTAATAAAATATATGGAGGTAATTAAAAATGACAAACCAACAAATACAGCCAATATTCATTCTTCCAGAGGGTTCTCAAAGGACAACTGGAAAGGATGCACAAAGAACAAATATTATGGCCGCAAAACTCGTGGCAGAAACTGTTAGAACAACTTTAGGTCCAAAGGGAATGGACAAGATGCTTGTAGATTCTTTAGGAGATGTTGTTGTGACAAACGACGGAGTTACAATCTTAGATGAGATGAGCATAGAGCACCCATCTGCCAAGATGATAGTTGAGGTTGCAAAAACACAGGAAGATGAGGTAGGAGACGGAACAACAACAGCAGTTGTCTTAGTAGGGGAATTATTAAAAAATGCTGAAAAACTTCTTGATGAGAATATTCATCCAACTGTTATTGCAAAAGGATTCAGGATAGCAGCAGAAAAAGCCCAGACAATACTAAATAATATTGCAGAGGATATAAATGAAAAAGATACAGCTTTATTGAAAAATATAGCAATAACAGCAATGACTGGAAAGGGTGCTGAGACAGCAAAGGAGAATCTTGGGAATATCTGCGTAAAAGCAGTGAAACAGGTTATGGATAAAGAGGGTGACAAAATAATAATAGATGCTGAAAACATAAAGCTTGAAAAAAAAGTTGGTTCTGGGATAGAAGACACAGAGCTTATCCAGGGAATTGTATTGGATAAGGAAAGGGTTCACTCAGGAATGCCACAATCAGTAAAAGATGCAAAAATCCTTTTAGTTGATTCAGCAGTAGAGGTAAAAAGCACAGAAACAGATGCAAAGATACAGATAACAGATCCAAGCCAGATGCAGGCATTTATTGACCAGGAAGAAAAAATATTAAGGGAAATGGTTGAAAAAATAGTAAAATCAGGAGCAAATGTCTTATTCTGCCAGAAGGGAATAGATGACATTGCACAACATTTCCTGGCTAAGAAAGGAATATACGCAGCAAGAAGAGTTAAAAAAAGTGATATGGAAAAGCTTGCAAGGGCAACAGGAGCAACCCTAATCACAAATCTTGATGAAATAGCCTCATCTGATTTAGGCAAGGCAGGAATTGTCCAGGAAAAGAAAATAGGAGATGAGCAGATGACTTATGTTGAGGAATGCAAAAATCCAAAAGCAGTAACAATACTTGTAAGGGGTGGAACAGAGCATGTTGTGGATGAAGTAAAAAGAGCCCTTGATGATGCAATAGGAGACCTTTCTGCAGCATTAACAACAGGTAAGGTTGTAGGTGGAGCAGGCTCTACAGAAGTTGAGCTTTCAAGAAACCTAAGGCATTTTGCAAATTCATTAAGCGGAAGAGAGCAGCTTGCTGTACAGGCATTTGCAGATTCTGTAGAGGTTATACCAAAAACACTTGCAGAGAATGCAGGGCTCGACTCAATTAATATCTTAACAGAATTAAAGGCAATGCATGACAAGGGAAATAAATGGGCAGGAATTGATGTTTTCTCAGGAAAAGTAGTTGATTCATGGAAAGCAAATGTAATTGAACCATTAAAGATAAAAACACAGGCAGTCAAATCAGCCAGCGAATCTGCAATAATGATCTTGAGGATAGATGATGTTATTGCAAGCACTGGTGGAAAAGGCGGAATGCCTCCTGGCGGAATGCCTCAAATGCCTGGCGGAATGCCAGGTTATTAATTTTTATTTTTTTAATTAATTCTTCTTAAAGCGAAATATTTATAAAGAATATTGATTAAGGTATTAATTAACCGGTATATAAAAGATGGTGATATTATTATGATGAAAGGTGAGCACAAATTAGTGCCTAAAAAAGAGATAACTGATCTGAGAAAAGAGGTTAAGGATTTGAGGAAAGCACTAATGCAAAAGGAAGTTAAAACAAAAGAGCCTGCTTCTGTTAAAAACCTCAAAAAATCAATGGATAATTTATCAGAGTCAATAAGCGAACTTGTTAATCTTTTTAGTGTTGCCAAGGATATGGGCGAGCATGGAGCTTTTGATGAATCTAAAATACAATCTTCACCTGAACTGAAATCATTGCTTGAGCAAAATAAGGTAATAGCAAAGGGAATACTTGCAATGACAGAAATACTGAGCGAGCACCTTCCAAAACTAACAAACATGGCTAGAGAAACCCCAAAATATAAACTGTTGAGAGTAAAGCAGAATAATTCAATGCCTTCCAAGCCAACAACGCCTTCAGGAATGCCAATTGAAAGTTTTGCAAAATCAGATCTCCCATCAATGCCAGAGGTTGATGATGATTTTGAATTCCCAAAGAAACAAGAAGATGATTTTGAGCAGGGTTAAATATGGAAAACACTTTTTCTGATATTAATCTGAAAATAATAAGCCAGGTTACTGGACTTTTATGCAGTGCAGGCATTCGAATCAGGCAGCAGGAAAACGAAGAAGACACAACAAGAAAAGAAAGAATCATTAAAATAAAACAGAAAATTGAGATGCTTGAATCCAGATATAAAATGTTAAAGGAAAAAAATAAGAATAATATAAAGCTGGATGACCTTAATATGCATTTAAGTTTAATAAAAAACAGATTAGAAAAAATACTGGCTTAAACATCATGTTTCATTACAGTATTCCTATGATTCTTTTTTGCCCTTTTGCATGCCTCTTCAATAAGACCTTTTACTTTCTCATTGAGGGCATTAGCAAACTCACCGGAAACATTGAGTTTTTTATCTTCATACTTTGCAAGTTCTTTTATTTTTGCTTTGATAACAACCATATCTGTCATTTTACCCCTCCATTAATTTTTTCCTATTTCATTCATGCGTGAACCAAAAAACAAGCTTATTTTTTTCAATACTGTCGAGCTTGCAGAAGCCAAAGCGCTCGAACTGAACAACATCATTTATTTTTATGGTTTTAACAGATGGTTCTGCTAACCCTTTAACAATTTTAGCATCAGGCATCATGACTTCAACATTGACAAGCTTTTCATCCTTTGGAAGCCAGTGCATTATTCTCTCTCCTTCTTTCTTGTATTTTTCAAGTTCCTTTGAATCAAAAACAAAACAATCTTTTTGCTTTTTGAGATTAAATGCATGCATAAGCCTGTAAAGCTTTCCTTGTTTTAACTCTTTAAAATCTTTTTTTGAAATGTAAAACATTTCATTTGTTTTGAAATTTCTTGTTCCCCTTTCCTCGTGCTCTGGATGAAGCTTTATTTTTATCTGCATTTCAGGAGCTCCTTTTATTATGATTTCCTTAGGGTCATCAATGAAAAAATACCTGTTTGCGCTTGCATCAAGAATCTTCCTGTTTATTGAGGAAATAACAGTCCAGTCAATGTTTGTTGGGGTTTTTGACAAACCAACTTTTAATGCAAGCTCGTAGAACATCTCAGCAACTATCCCTCTTCTTTTTAATGCTCTTAGTGTAACCAGTCTTGGATCATCCCATCCAATAACCTTTTTATCTGCAATTAACTGCCTTATTTCCCTGCCTTGGGTTATTGCTCCAACAACATTAAATCTTCCATACTGAATTATCTCCTGCTTTTTGAATCCAAACAAATCCTTAATATAATCCTGGAGATCTATCCTCATCTTGCCAAACTCAGAGCTTCTCAAGATATGGGTTATTCCGCAGAACTCTTCCTCAACAGAATTCTCGAAATCATACATTGGCCAAACAGAATATTTGTTTTTCTGCCTGTAATGTTCTTCATAAACTATTCTGAATATCACAGGGTCCCTCATCACATGATTGCCTGATTCCAGATCAATCTTTAATCTTAAAACACACTCACCCTCTTTGTATTTTTTATTGAGCATATTTTTCCATTCTTCAAGGTTCTTTTCAACAGGATTATTTCTGCAATTGCAAGGCAAGCCCTTATGCCTTAAATCTCGCATCTTTTCCCTTTCGCAGAAGCAGACATAAGCCTTATTTCTTTTAATTAAATCCTCTGCAAGCTTGTAAAATTTTGGCATGTCATCTGAAACATAAACAACCTTATCAGGTTTTATATTGAGGTATTCAAGAACATCTTTTTTCATTGCATCAACATATTCCTGCTTTGATGCTGTTGGATTAGTATCCTCAAACCTTAAAACAGATTTTCCCTTGTATTTTTTAGCATAAAGATAGTTTAATAGAAAGCTTAATGCATGACCTATGTGGTTGTATTTAGAAGGCTCTGGAGGTATTCTTGTTACAACCTTCCCCATCACTGCATTTTTTAATTCAGGAAGCCCTTTTTTTTCTACTTTCTTTTTCTCAAGCATTTCAGGGGCAATCTCCTTTAACCTTGCTTTTTGCTCATCCAATGAAAGCTTATTAACATCTTTCACAGTCCTTTGAATATCCTTGCTAAGCTCTTTTATTTTACTTTTAAGGTTGGAATCTTCCTTTAGAAGTTTGCCTACAATCGCACCAGGATTGGCTCTTCCATTGAACTTAACAGCATTCTGCAGTGCATATTTAAGTATAATCTCCTTTAGTTCCATATATCATAAGAATTAAGGCCAATATATAAAGTTTTTGTGTTAAAAAGAAAATAAAAAATAAATTTAAATTACGAACGGGTTATCATCTTCTTCAGAAAGTTATGTTTCATAATCTGATGAGTTAGGATCACCATTGATACAATCAGATTCATCCTGCTGCGAAGGGGGTGGTGTGGAGGGAATTTCTGTGTGCGATGTAATAAAATCTTCTTCAACCTTTTCTTCTAAACCTGGTATCCTTCTTAATCTAACAAGTATGTTTTCCCCCTTTTTATTACCTAGATTGTTATCACCTGTTGTCAATATTCCTTTTCCTTCTTTCTTATTATCAGATAATTCTTCACAAACCTTATTTGCTTTACCAAAAATGCCTTCAAACATCTCCATCATATCATATCTTAAAAGTAAAGTGCCTACTGCTTCTGCAACTAAAGGTTTTTGTCCTTCTCCAATTCCTTCATTAATCTTTTTTTCAATGTTTCCATCATATTTTACTCCAAGAAGATTCATTATTCCTATTGCATTTGAGGTCATATTAACTCTTGGATGCATAATAGAATTTTCTTTTGATAATGCTGAGTCTAAATTTTTATAGGTTATACCTATCATGAGGCCTCTGTCTCTTGCAGAAACTTCAACCTTATCTATTTGTTGATTATATTTTTTTTCAGAAAAATCTAAAACATCACTTCCTATTAATAACTCACCTTCAGGTTTTTCACTATGTTTTATTACACCTAAACCTGCAAAATATCCTAAAAAACGTTCACCTCTATGATTATAGCTTGGTTGAGTTGATGTTTTATATCCTTCGATGAATTCTTGTTTAAACCTTTGAAATTTCTGTTTCTTTTCAAAATCACTATTGAACTTAATATCTTTATATTCTTGATCAAAATTACTCTTTATAATATATTCCATTTCTTTTGAATCTGGTTTAGGATTTAACATTTTTTTAAACCTCCATTAGTATATAGTATTATAAGCAGAACAACTATATAAATGTTTCTATTTTGTTATTACATTTAAGTAGTGATTTTTATCTATTTTTTGGTTTATTTTTGAAATTTACCTTATTTTTCAATAGCTTTAAATATGATTAAGTCATTATATATTAAAACTAAGGAGGTAGATAAAATGACTAAAACAGAAGAAAATCTAAAAGTAGCTTTTTCTGGTGAAAGCCAAGCAAGAAACAAATATACATATTTTGCCAAGGTTGCAAGAAATCAGGGCTACCATTACATTGCAAAAATATTTGAGGAAACTGCCTTGAATGAGACGCAGCATGCAAAAGATGAATTCAAATTGTTGAAAGGTATTGGAGATACAAAGGCAAACCTTAAGGCAGCAATTGAGGGAGAAAATCATGAGCATACTGAGATGTATCCAAAAATGAAAAAAGATGCAGAAGAAGAAGGAAACAAAGAGGCTGCAGAACTGTTCACAGAAATCGCAGAAGTAGAGGAAAATCATGAGAAAAGGTATAAAAAGCTCTTGGAAATGGTTGAAAACGGAACAGTCTACAAAAGAGACAAACCAATAAGATGGAAATGCTCAAAATGTGGATATATTCATGAGGGAACAGAGCCACCAGAAAAATGCCCATCATGTAAGCATCCAAGAGAATACTATGAACCAGAATGCATGGAATTTTAGTAAAAAATGTCAAAAATAGTAGTGTATCCAACACCAATGTGTCCCTGGTGCAATGTCCTCAAGGATTTTCTTAAAGAAAGAAATATTAATATAAAATTCGACTCATAAGAAAAATAATGAATTAAAAAATGGATAAACTAAAACTTAATTATTTTGTAGATGCTTTAATGACAATTTCTTTTTTTGTCACTGCATTCACAGGATTAATAATCTTCTTTTTCCTCCCATCTGGAGTTCAGAAAGGAGGATACCAAGTTTTTATTGAAATTACAAAGCAAACATGGACTGCAGTACATAACTGGTCAGGAATAATTATGATTGTTTTGGTTTTAGTACATTTTATACTGCATTGGAATTGGATTGTAAATACAACAAAAAAATTATTCTCAAAAAGAGAAGGGGGTAAAAAATGACAAAACTAGGTGAAATGTACAAATGTGAAATATGCGGCAATCTTGTTTCAGTTGTTGAATCTGGCCAGGGCGAGTTAGTATGCTGCGGACAGCCAATGAATCTTCTTGAGGAGCACACCAAAGAGCAGGAAGGAAATGAAAAACATGTTCCGGTTATAGAAACCACAGAAGAGGGGATAAAAGTAAAAGTAGGATCTGTTCCTCATCCGATGGAAGAAGGCCATTACATTGAATTAATACAAGTTATCCAAGATGACAATGTTGTTGTTGGAAAAAGATTAAAACCTGGAGACAAGCCAGAAGCAGAATTCTGTATTTCAAATTCTGGTGGCTTAAAAGCAAGAATACTCTGCAATGTGCATGGACTTTGGATAAACTAATTTTTATTTTTTTAATATGAAACTAATTGATGAAATAAAGAAATTAAAAAATTCTGAACTCAGAAAAACAGTAGATAAAAGACTGAAAGAGTTTGAAAGTTTTAAAGACAAAGATACAAAAAAATGGTTTTCAGAGCTTTGTTTTTGTATTTTAACTGCAAATTCAAAAGCAGTTACAGGACTTAAGATACAGGACGAGCTGAAATCAAAAGGATTTTGTGAATATTCTCATGATTCAATAAGAGAAACAATAAGAAAGAATAAGCATCGCTTTCACAACAACAAGGCAAAATATATTATTTCTGCAAGAGAACACATTGATATAAAAAATAAGATAACTAGACTAGTAAAAGAAGAAGGTGAAATGAACGCAAGAAAATGGCTTGCTGATAACATAAAAGGTCTTGGCTTTAAGGAAGCTAGCCACTTTTTAAGGAATGTTGGATACAAAAACCTTGCAATAGTTGACAGGCATATCCTTAACCTTATGAAAGAAACCAATTTTATAAAAGAAGTTCCAAAGCCAGTCACAATAAAAAAATACCTTGAGATTGAGGAAATCTTTAATGGAATGGCCAAAAAACTCAAGATGTCATGCGCAGAGCTTGACCTTTATATGTGGTATATGAAAACAGGAAAAGTTTTGAAATAATTATCTTTAGAAAGTTTTTTAAACTAATTATTCTTATTTGTTAATATGATTGAGATTGAGATTAGAGCAAAAGTTAAAGATTTTAATGAAATTAAAAATAAATTAGAGAGCATTGGTGCTGAACTTTCTAAATCTATTCACCAGATAGATAAAATATTTGGGCATCCTAAGTTTCTTGATGAAAATAGTATGATTATAGAAGGAGGCATTGTTCCAAGAATTAGATCTGTAAATGGGAGCTGTGTTCTTGAATTTAAAGAAATCAATAGAAAGAGCGGAGCTGGGATGGAATTTAAATCAGAAATTGTTAATGTTGAACTTGGACTTGATTTCCTTAAAAAGCTTGGATTTACAGAAGCATTCACAGTAGATAAAAAAAGACAGTCTTACAAATACAAAGATTTTTCTATTGATTTAGATGAAGTTGAAAAACTTGGTTTTTTTGTTGAAATCGAAAAAATGACTGATTCATACGATGAAAAAGAAAAAGTAAAAAAAGAATGTTTAGAAT
>Ga0307992_1001620_pt1 | contig 13283 bp, 22 predicted proteins | sample EllFjometagen133_FD_203162 | JGI IMG/M metagenome (GOLD analysis project Ga0307992, IMG submission 203162) | Marine microbial communities from Ellis Fjord, Antarctic Ocean - #133 | ecosystem: Environmental > Aquatic > Marine > Unclassified | place: Southern Ocean | collected 2014-10-08
CAAGCGTCGCTCTATTTTTATGAGCCGATCTACGAATTGGGATGAGTTCGAGCGACGCTCCTTGGGAACTCACTCCGACCTACACTTTTTTCAGGCGCGCACCTAGAGTTGGCGCGAAAGTTGCTACTAATTGCGCGGAAGTGACTTTCACTGCCCGTCTCTTGACAAACTCGGTTGTTTTTGGTATAATAGGGTGACTAGGAAAGTGTTATCGCTCCGACCTCCGAAAAACAGGCTTTGGTACTTTGGGAGGCCATCAACCCGCGAAAATAATTTCAGCTCTCAGGAGGCATCCCCCGAAAATAATTTCAGGGGTTTTAGACAAAAGAACGCCCAGGGCCGGAGTGGCACCTGGGCGAAGGGAAAATTCTTTTAGCGTTTAAGTCCGGCGATGGTGAAGTGGGCGACGTGTCGATCACGTTGCAACTCCGTTATGGTGGGGGAGCCAACGACGTGATAAGCCCGCAAAACTTCCATCCCTACCATGCAGCCGCCTTCGCCGTAGATCGTGATGCCAATGTAAGGCAAGCCGCCCCACTGATAATGGCGTTGATCGACTTTATTGTCGACTTTGGCCGAAGTGGGTTTAGTGGCGCGATCATCCTTGAAAGTATCAGGGCGTAAAGAGAGCCCCTTTTCCTTCAAAGCCTTCTTGATGAGGGGAATCGCCGTTTCCAGCTCAGCGCGCCGATCCTTCAAATCTTGGATTCGGGCCAATTCGGCCTCGGAGGGCTTTTTCAGGCTTTCGAGCAATCTGCGTAAACCAAGCCCAACTCCGGGATCGGTACACAAAGTGCCAAGAAGCTCAGCCTGCTCATCCAGGGTCAAGCGGGTGTGCTCGTGGACCTTCTCACTGATGCCATACCGAGTCAGTTTAGATTGAAGCTCGCCGTGGTCAATAATCTCTAACAGAGCCTTGACGGCATCCTTGATGATTCCGCGTTCTTTTATCATAGCGTCTCCCCCTCTATGCGTGCGTGTGCGCGCGAGGTTATGTGTTACGGTTTATCCAGCATGGCGATTAAGCCTCGAAAGACATCAACGGCGAGCTTTTCTGTTTTCTTCGCGGAAGCCGAGTAAGAGTTCAATCCCATCAAAAGCACAGCCCGCTCGACATCGGCCAGGCGGGTATGCTCAGGGATGGGGGCCTTCACGTTGAAGTGAGAGCGAGCCTTTGCCCACTCAAGGATGTCATTGGCGCTTTTATCTCCTTCGAGGGAGGCATGGGTAGCCAGTCGTCGAAGAACATCGGCGGCACCTTCACCTTCGGGGACCGATTCAGTTAAACCGATTGTCTCAGGTGAGAGCTTTCCGTTGTCGGCGATCTCCAGCAAAATCTTTAAGGCGTCCGAGACGGCCTGGCGTTCTCCCCTCATAGTGTCTCCCTCTCTATGCGTGCGTGTGCGCGCGAGGTTGTCGGGTCATCCCACGCCTTCCACCTTCATGGCGTCCAGGCAGGCGGTGAAGAAATCAGCCACGGGAGTGCGATCACCCTGGCTCAGATCAAACTCAGCTTCAATGTTGACGTTGCAGTCGTAGCAGCGCATGGTGAATCGGCCAGTGGAGCCTTCGATCACGAAAGTCAGCTTGGGCAGTGTTCCAGCTCCTTCGCTCCCCAGTGTAACCATGTGCTTTGTTCTCACAGTGTCTCTATCATTTTTCGCTTTAGCCATGTTGTGCTTCCAAGTTTGCAAAGTGGTTTCAAGTTTCTCAGCCAACGCCTGGCTGGGCTCCCGAACACCATTCTCGATCATGCTAATGTGGCCAGGGGTGCATCCGGCTTGTTCTGCCACTTGTCGGAGCGTCAGCTTTAGCCGTTTGCGCTCAGCTCGGAAATCCATGTCGTTCCTCTCATCCAGGTTTCCCACCAACGAGCTTATCAGTTTTGACATCGGTGATCTGCACGTTGTGGCAGTAATTCTGTGCTGAGGCTGCCCTCTTGTCAGCTCCCTTCTCGGTACGGTGCCACCATGACTCCCCGTATGCGCTGACGATGAAGCCGGTCTTATATTTTTTCGTCACTTTACTTCGGAAGCTCACGATTCGTCCTCCTCTTCCTCGACGGCATGGCCACACGTTTGGCAGGGGTTGCCGATGGGATGCGAGTGGGAGCCACCCAGGCCAGCGCACTGCTCCGGCGTCGGCTGAGTCGAGTAGCGCTCCCACCAGCTGGGATCGCGGCCTTCACCCTTGGGATCGTCGATCATATCAGGCTCAGCCTTGTAATCCGGGTAGAACTTTTGAATCCGCCGGACAGCCAGGTGATTCTTGTCAGTCACGAACTCACGGTAGTGGTTCACGGTCTCGCTATTCTCCTGGAGGACAGCGGCGATCTCTTTCTGTCGCCAATCCTCGGAAAACCGGGGGTCATCCTTGAACTGCCGCAGCTTATAATCCGGCACCGGCCAGATGATTGTGCGGTCTCTGTCTTGAGGCCCCTTGCTGTCATCCACGTAGCAGTGGTGGTGATGCACGTACAGGCTCTTGATCCACATCCGGACTCGGATGTGATCCAGCGGGAGAGATACCCAGAGCCTTCGGAGCTTCCGTTGGTAGCGAGCATAGTGGGCGTCCCAATTCTTATCGGCGTCGTGCCACTTGGCATCCTCGATGATGCGGGGCTCCATGCCTGGCACGATGATGACGGTCTGCGCGCCACGCCCGGGGCTATTCCCATGCTGCGTGTAAACCGACCGTGTGAAATAGCTCGGGTAGCCGGGAGCGTCTCCGGCGCAGCCGTTGCCCGGGCCACGCTGATAGTCGTAGGTCGAGGGCTTTTTGTGAATCGGCAGGCGTGCCAGGGCTTCCTGGTCTAAAGTGCTGTAATCGTAATTGTACATGATTTTTCTCAACCTCCGTGAATGGGGTAGGGTCGGCGGGGGTCTGGGCCATTGAGGCCTGAGCCGTCAAAAGCGTCAAGAACCTTGTCGAGCTGCTCAACGAAATCTCTGCGGCAGACGCGATCCTTCTTGCGTCCGTCATCCAGTTCATTCAGGTGTCGACCTGTGGTCGGACCCCAAAGATTCTCAGAGATGACGCGCTTGCCGTGAGGCGGGTAGAACGCGACGCAGGTCTGGTACGAAAAGTACAGAGTCAGCGGGCCGACTGTGACCTCATGGAAAGAGGTGTTGCGGTTGGATGCTTTGCGAAGTGCTACTTCCATCTGGTTTACCTCCTCGGTGTTATCCTGGGGTTTTCCTTCCCCGGTTTCGACTGGGGGCGCTTTCCCTCTCCCCATCTTGTAATGCCATTATATCAGAACCAGTCATGTTTGTCAAGAGGAAAGTGAACAAAGGCGTTCATTATTATGAGTGGTTTTTCAGTGCCCGGGAAAATCGGAAATAGGTAAGGAGGAGGAAGAAACCTCGTTGACTGAGGCGATGCACCCGATCCAGGCGATACAAACGATCCAGACAGCCCTCGGCTCATTGGAAGACGGCATCGACAGCATCCGCCTTTGGAAACGAGACTATGGCAAGGATGGCAAGGGGTCGATGGGAGCAGCATATAGCGATGAGCATATGCTGAACGAAATCGTCAGAGAGGCTGAGAAGATGATGCGCTCAGCCAAGAAGATACACGACCAGGCCGTCAAAGCTGTTGCGGCTCACAAGGCGCTCGACAAATAGATACCACGGGTGGTATCTTAGAACTTGAGCTTTACGTTCACGATGAGGCGACCGCCTTTGATGTCAAGCTTCACACCGGCCACGTCGGCATCGGAGTAAAACGCCGACGCCAGGTCACCCTTAACGATCTCCAGCGATTCTCTGTCACCGCCGATGATAGCCTGAAGCCACGTCGAATCTTTTTCTTTGACCATCCACTCACTGGGCAGGGAGACCTGGAGAGGCGGATCATATTTGTCGACGAACATTTCGAGATTAGTGAGCCACAGGTCCATCAGATTTTTCTCAGCCGTCTTGATGGTGTGCTGATAGGTTGAGAGCGCACCGTTGAGGACGTAGAAACTGGAAGCCTCGTTGACGACGGCCTCCCGCATGGGACCGTCGAAACTGTTGTAGCCTCGAATCGGGCTTTGATTATTTGTATTCGATGTGACCTCGTGATCTCGACGCCAGGTGGCTATATCCTTCTCCGTGTCCACCGCCTGGCCTTCATTCATCTCGCAGCCGGTGGGTCCGGGCACGCCTTCGACCAGGTCTACGAAGGGATGAAATAGATCGTCGTGTTTTTGGGTCATTCTGGTCTCCTTAGTCAACCATGTTTTCGACTTTGTCGAAGAGCTTTGATGCGCGTTGATATGCTTTTTCGAGCTGGACGATTTCCTGGTAGAAGTCATCACAGCCTTGGAGCACTTGATCGAGCTGGCCGAGGGAAATCGACGATCCGATCAAGGGTCCGCCTGCCGTCCATGACTTGTTGACCCTCAGCTCCATCTCGCCGCTGATGTCATCCGTATTTACGTCGTTGTTACCATCGACTTTGAGATAAAGCCTGATTGTCGTGGTGGCCAGTTTTTCTTTTTTGATGTACTCATCCCCATCGCGCTTGAAGCCATGCTTATTGAGAATCGGCCCGGCCTCGGCGTGCATCGCATCCTTGGTAAGGCTGCTGTCCTCCTGTAGCTCCTTGGAGTGGCTCTCTGCCAGGCTCGCCGGGCCAAGGTCCTCATGCCAGTCTTCGAGTATCTGATCTACACCGCGTCGGTCACTCATGGGGTCTCCTTCTTTTTGGCCGCCTTGGCCGCCTTGGCATCATTGACGACCTTCTCCGCGTCCTTACCCTGAGCCTTTAGTAGCTCCTTCAACATAGCGTTGGTGGCGTCCTGCTTTTCTTGCTGTTTTTTCTGCTCCAGGTTTACGTTGAGCTGCTCCAGTTGCTTGGCCAGGATTTCCAAGCTTTGATTGGTCAGGACGGCGCACTCCTTCAACTCGGCGATCTTTTCATCGTTCTCTTTGTCTTCTGCGTAGGCGTAGCCAAGGACACCCAGGATGGCGGCGATGAAGGCCGCGACGAGCACCATCGTTGGCACTCTGACGAAGGGTTCGCTTCCATTTGGCATAACCGGCCTCCTACGGAAGACATACCACCGGTGGTATGTTGTTGATTCGGCGTCTACAGGTAGACGTTTTGGTCGGTGACGGTGGCTGTGATACCACCGGTGGTATCTCTTCCTTAGTCATCAATAATGATCTCTCTGGACATCATGCCCTCAAAAGTGCAGTCAATCACGTCTTTTTCGATGAGGTCTTCCAGGCCATCGGCACCGCCTGAGATTTCATCCAGGAGTGTGCCATCGACAACCGCATCGAAAACGAAAAGCACCGGGAGTGCAAGCTTCGCGGCAGGGTCGAATCCCATTTTTATTCGTAGGTTGCTGGCGGAGACGACGGGATCAGGGCCAGCGCTGGCGTCCAAGGCATTTTGCACTTTGATGAGGGAGGCGGCAGCTTCTGCGGCGGTCGGGATGTTATCGCCAGCCCAGAGACTATCCTCAAATTTGCTAAACATAAATATATTGTGAGTGGCCATAATTGCGTATCTCCTTTTTTGCTTTTAGTCGTCGGCGATAACGTCTCCGTACATTAGGCCATCATAACTACAGTTAAGCACATCCTTGTCGATAACATGCTTCAGATCATCGGCACCGCCGAGCAGGTCGTCTATGAGCGTGCCTCCAGAGGTTGCGTCATAAAGAATGAGCGTTGGCATAAGAATCTTTCCAGCGGCGTCGAGCCCCGATGATTTCAGCCGCAGCCTATCGGCGTTGACAGCAGGCCCACCGCTCCCATCCAACGCGGATTGTACTTTAACGAGAGTGGCAGCGGCCTCTATAGGAGTCGGGAAAGGCCCACTGGCACCAGCCCAGGTGCTATCCGAAAAATAGCCGAACATTATTACGTTGTGCTTTGCCATAGTTGCGTGTCTCCTTTGATCTGGGGCAGGACATCCCCACATCTCGATTCACCCCTTATCTTCTTCGCAGTGGTCGAGGCGTCGCTGGTAAAATAAGGGGTAGGTAGTTAGGTGCCCGGCACGTCCGGGCGTGGTTTAGTTTGGTCGAGTACAGGACAGGAAAGGAATACACCCATGTCCACAGATTCCCCACGTCAAAAGCGAACCCCCGAAAACCCCATCACCTTCAACGGAGTAGTCCGCCGTTGGGAGGCCGAAGCCACGGTAAAGTTGCATGACAACCTTGCCGAGGCGCTTCAAAAAAAGGAGTATGGTCAGCGAGACGAAGACGAGATCAAGATGGTCCTCATTTGGCAGGTCCAGCGGTACATCAATCAAATCATCAACAAGCCTCTCTTAAACGCCGAGGGTGAGGCGGCCAACCTGGCCGACACATTAGCCCGGATCATCGGGCAGCTACGGCATGAACCCCCGATCCAGATTAAAATCGACCCGAGCATCCTCGCTGACATCACGGGGCTCTACGGTCTCAATGGCATCGAGGAAATGCAGAAGATCATCAACGAGGAAGTCCGGCGCATAGTGGACAAATTCCAGGCGGAGCGTGATTTGTCTAAGCTGACCCCCGGCGAGCGGTACCTCAAGAGACGCGGCAAGGGCGGCTACTTCTACCCTTACGGCGCGGCCGGAGAATTGGTGCGGGCCTTCGAGCAGCGGCTGGCAACCTACTTCGGGTCCCAGGGCCTGGTGACCAACCGGCTCTATGACCTCTTGAAGATCGCAGGCGTTGTCCCTCAGCCCAATGAGCCCTGGGAGCGGTCGCGCGCCAGAGCGGTACGGGTTGAGCTTCAAAATGCGGTATGCCACAAAACGATGATGAACATTGTATGGGCGATCCGAGATCGGCTCATTATGGAATGTCGATTCCAAACCGAAGAGGAGCTGGGCCGGGATTTCTTTGGCCGGGGCGACTTGGAGCAATGGCTCATCGAGAGCTGGTTTGCCTGGATGACCGATGCCGCCAAGGAAGCACTTCGGATCGGCGAGTTCGCCTTGGAGGCGCAGCAGCTCGAATTATGGAAGGAGCGCATCGCCGTGCTCTTCCAGCAGGAGCGCGGCGGGGGCGGCTTCACGGTCTTCGATATTTTGGCCGACATGCTTCAAGCCTGCCAGGAGTACGTGACCGATGAGCTGTTGGACAAGATTCCGATGAGAGAAGGCGTGCTCGACAAGGAAGCCGATGTCGACGAATAACAGGATTATCTAAAGCAGTGAGCCGGGTGTTCACGGGACATACCACCGGTGGTATCTCTTTCGTGGATGCCCGGCCTCGTCAAGAACATACCACCGGTGGTATGTCTTTCTCCCCCCTCGGCGCGCGGCGCGCCGAGGATCGCGCGGGTCCAGGCCAATGGCGCATCCCATCTTCAATCCAACCAATGGCATAAGACCGCATCCCATCTTCAATCCAACCAACGGTATGAGCCATGCGCCCCACGAGTGCGTCGAAGAAAAAACAAGGGCGACGGGCTCGTTGAAAACCCATCGCCCCGGCCGCACTCAGCGGATGTTGGAGGCCAGACAGCCTACCCTTATCTTCGACAGCCAGGCGGCGGCGGGGTCGTTCACTTTCTTCTTGACAAACTGCCTATCATTTGATATGATGGACCTGTTGATAAGGGAGACAAAATGAAAATGAGTGACCTCATCGGATCGGAAAGAACGATCTCATCCAGCGAAGCGGGCAGTGTACAGACCAGGAATGGCGACATCGTTCTCCTGAGCTGCGGCTGCTACACCTTCGTCGACAAAGAGACCGATCAATTCTATGCGGCAGGCGACGGAATAATCGTCTGGGATACCGAGAGAGAGGCTCAAGAGGGCTTGGATGCCCACAAGTCAGTGATGCGCGCCTTTGCTAAAGACAGAGCTCGCAGCCTGAGTAAAAAAATACGTGAAGGTTGGGAACATCCATCGCCGCAACCCTGAATACCCAGACCTGGATGGCTACGACCACTTTTTGGTCGGCTACTCCGGCGGTAAGGATAGCACCGCCTGCGTCCTCTACCTGCTGGAGGAAGGCGTGCTTCCGGAAAAGATCGAATTGTGGCACCACTGCATCGACGGGCGCGAGGGCTCCGGCCTAATGGACTGGCCGGTCACCGAGGACTACTGTCGTGCCTTCGCTGATGCTCTGGGCTTGTCCCTCTTCTACTCCTGGCGCGTCGGCGGCTTCGAGCGTGAGATGCTGCGGGAAAACCAAAAGACTGCCCCGGTTAGATTTGAGACCCTGGATAGTACCGAGGAGCGTGGTGGGACCGGCGGCAAGCTGGGCACCCGGCGCAAGTTTCCCCAGGTATCGGCCAACCTATCAGTTCGATGGTGCTCCTCCGCCTTGAAGATCGACGTGATGAGCATCGCCATCAATAACCAAACTCGATTCCAAGGGAAGCGAACCCTTGTCATCACCGGCGAGCGAGCCGAGGAAAGCGCCGCTCGCTCCAAGTACAAGACTTTCGAGCCGCACCGCTGTCACCGAGATGGGCGCATCAAGCGACACGTGGATCACTGGCGACCGATCCATGCCTGGCTAGAGGCCGACGTGTGGGCCATCGCTGAGCGATTTAAGGTACGCCCGCATCCCGCTTACTACCTGGGATGGGGCCGCCTGTCCTGCGCCGCCTGCATCTTCGGATCAAGCAACCAGTGGGCCAGCCTGCGCCAGGTCAACCCCGGCCAGTTTGACCGGATCGCCGCTTATGAGAAAGAGTTCGATTGCACGATCCACCGCACTCAGACCGTGTGCGAGCGCGGGAGCCTGGGCGCACCTTACGAAGCAGTGAAAGACCGTGCCCTGATTGCTGAGGCTCTAGCCGACACCTACCCTGAGCAAATCATCGTCGAGACCTGGGAACTGCCCGCCGGAGCTTTCGGCGAGAGCTGCGGACCCACTTGATAAGGAGCGAGCAACTTCGCGCGCACACGCGCATGTACAGAGGAGCCGGAATGGGAAAGAAAATTTATGACTACAGAGCAAACAGAGACTAAATGACCTTGCGCGCATACGCGCGTAGGAGGGAGAAGAGCACAATGGCTAAAAAAGAAACCGCCAACGATTTCCTGGTGAAGTTGGCCTTTCACTTAATCAACACCCAGGGCTTTGAGTTCACTTGCAAGGCTTTCCACGAAGCGTCCGTTTTAATTCCAATCGGACAACTGAGCCCCAGGTCACTGGTACAGCTTTCAACGGAAACGGCGTTCATCGCTGACAGCTACGAGGGTATCGACAAAAGGAGGCAATGAACGATCACGTTCATTATTCTCTTGACAAACCTGGGGGACTTTGCTATAATGGCCGTAGATAGAGAAAGTCAAACCCACAGCGAGGAGGCGAAACCATGAGAGGCTTGCAAACCATCGCAGCAGCCAACAAGGCAGCAGAAGCACGGGTCGCATTGACCGGACACCGAACTCACCCCGATTTTGCGGCTGAGCGGCTTTACCAGCAGAGGGCTCTCATGGGACTGATTTCTCCCGAGCAGCTTGGTCAACTCGACGCGCGGCTCAACACTCCGAAAACCCCGATCCTCATGGCGGCGGCCAAAAAAGCCGGTCTCCCTGTGATCGAGCTGAAGCTGTCAAGGGACGAAACCGACCCCGCGAATTAAAACACCGGGCGGAGCTTCTCTCCGCCTCATCAGGAGCACAACATGCACCATGCACGACAGGGAGCCGGAGACTACTTCGGCAGCCGGGTCAGTGAGACGAGGTATGTTGGACGACGCACCAAGGCTGATGTGCTGGATGGCGTTACCGACGAGATCAAAACATCCAAGTGCGAAGGCCGCAATACTGTGCGGTATCATACCGTCGATGGCGATGAACGGCTGCGATACCACGATACTGACGTGGTGACCATTTACGCCGACAAATCGGTAACCCTTCACTCCGGCGGATGGCGCACCGTAACCACCAAGGAGCGAATGGTCACTGAGCTGAGACGCCTGGGAATTAGGATCGGGCTGTATGCCGACAAGGGCCAATGGTGGGTATCGGGCCTCAAGGGCTCCGGCGATGCCCCGGTTAAAGACATCTGGTCCGGCTCCTGTACTGTGTATGTGGACGGGATCACCTTTCAACCCGACGGGACTCTCATCACTGCCGACGCCGAGCTGATCGAGCGGGCGCAGGCAGAAGTCGAGGTTTTGAAAGTCATCAAGAAACTGTGCGCCAAGCTCCGGAAGGACCTGACGGACGGTGAGCTGCCGAAGCCTGAGCCCGGCGACTGCTTCATCTGTCAAACGGCAAAATCGGGCGGTCCCGCTCATGTGCAGGCCCATGTCCTCAAGGGCGAGATCAACGGACACCTGATTGTCGCTGCCCTGCGGTGGTGTGGGTGGACCGAGGACAGCATCGACTGGACTTACCGTCAATGGAGCGGGCGCGGCTCAGAGATCAACCAGATTGTCGACAAGGTGCGCCGTTACTTCCGGTCAGCCTTCGGCCTTACGCTGTAAGGAGAAACCATGACGATAGGCAATAAAATCAAAGCGCTGAGGAAGGAAAGTCTTTTGACCTTGTCTGAGTTGGCCAAAAAGGTCGGCTGTTCTCAGCCCCACCTTAGTATGGTTGAGACCGGAGCCAGGAATCCCAGCCTGGAGCTATTAGAAAAACTGGATACAGCCTTCCAGGTTCCGAGGGATACACTGCGCCTTACGCCCTACGGCAATGTGGAAACGATTGACCAAAAATCATTTCAAGCGAGCATCAAATCATTGCGCTTCCAAGCTTTTGACCTTTACTCCACTCTCGATTTGTTCGGCCAAGGCGTATTGAACGATGACCGTGCCGATAAAGCAACTAAAACCGGTATTCGAGCAGGTATCGCAGGTGCCCGAATGGCTGCCATCGCCGCCGACATGATGAACACTTTCTTCGAGGCCAATGTTATGGATGTCAATAAGCCATCAGCGGCTCGATTGGACCTACCGCAACTGGCTGGGACGATATTACCTTTTCAGAAATAAATGAAATGGGAAAGGAAGACCCGACATGAGAAAAATTACAGCAGTCATACCTTACACCTACGGCGAAGAGATAATTCCGCCCCGCTGTCGTAAGCCCCGCCCGGTGCGCCGTAAGGCAGTGGCCAGGGTGGCCATCAGCGTCGTGGATGCCAGCGAGGCTCCGGTTGCCATCGTGGAGATCAACCACAGGGATACCCGCACCTACCGCTGGTTCAATAAGCGATTGTACGCTCTCAAGCAGATGCGGCAGAGAAACGGCACCCCGAATGACTATGAAGGCCAGACCCTGGAACAATTCGAGGCTGCGCCGGTCCGCGAGCATGGTGCTTTTTGGAGCGATTGCAAGGGTGCCAGACGGAGCGCCCTGGAGTGGGCACGGTCCATTCTGTTCGTAAACAATATGCGGTGGGAGCTCGTGGGCGAGCCCCGCTACGTGGTTATGACCTTTGGCCTGGGATGCAACCACGGCCTGGGATGGGGCACCTGCCTATGCTCCGACAATAGCTACAATTCCAATATTAGCCGTGATCGTTATTTCCGGGCCGACGAGTTTGACCTGGCCGTGGCCTTTGCGACTGCCACAGCCAAGGGGAGGGGAGACACCAAGGCTCTGCCGATCCTTAAACAGAAGCCGACTGCATTTGAGGTTCTGATCCCCGAGGCTATCCGGCTGCGCCCCTCCAAGGAGCACGGCAAGGGCGATCCCTTCATCAACCGCGTTGAAGGCATTATAACGGCAGTCAAGGACCCGGTCCTCGCTGGCCTGGCTGGGACAATATTGGCCTTTCAAAAATAAATGAACATGGTCGTTCATTATTCTCTTGACAAACCTGGCGAGACTCGCTATAATGGGTCCACAAGATGAGAAGAGAATAAAGGAGCCAAACATGAGACGAAGACAACCAAGGCCCACCATCGAACAATTGGATGCGCTGGCTGCCAAGTACAGCGATTGCCAGAGCTTCGATGAGTTCTGCGAAGTCGCGCCGCTGGTGGACGCTAAATGCGCCAACCATCAGCTGGATAGGATCAGGGAGGTCCAGGCTCTGCGACGTGCATACAAATGGCGCACGGGCAAAAACTTGACCCACAGCAAGGGCTACTCCCAGAAGGGCTCCCCGCCGCGCCGGAGAACAATACAGAGGACAGCGCCAAGGACGACCGAGGTGGCAGTTAAAAGGACGATACCAAGGATGCCCGAAACAGCGCCCAGCGGCTACGTGCCTATGACGGTGTCGGAGCAGCCTGAGTCGATGATTAGCGGTTACGTGCCCTTGACGGCGCACGATTCACATTTCGAGGATTGCACAAGGAGAGGATTATGAGGTTTCACCGAGACACGATCAAGAATTTGAACGGCCATCCGATGAGCGGAATATGGATGTTGACCTTCGAGAGTGGACGCACCGTGCCCATCGAAAGCGGCAGTGGTATGCGTACCCTGGCAGGCGTCTTCGGAGCGTCTGAGGGTAGCGGCGACCTTTACGATAAGATCGTCGGCCAGGAGATCGTCTGGTACTACGATGACATGGGCCTCGTTTTCGGTGGTTTCCTCCCGGTGGACGAATGGGACGGAGCCGACGATTTCGGCGACGACGGTATCATGGACTGGGACCCCGAGGCCGACGCTGAGGCCGACGCCGCCGAAACCCAATAAAATATGACAATAGGCCGGGCGACCGGCTTCAAGTAAATCCTACCTGATAATTCCCACCGCCTTCTTCGAGCTCCCCGTTTCCTGCGGGAGGCAAGGGAAGGCACCAAATCCCCACTCTTCTCACTCTCTGTACTGAGAGGAAAGAATCGTGCCAAGCCAAACTGGAATAAAAAATCATGCCAAGTCGAAGCGTGCCGGTGTGGAAAAAGTTGGCCCGGGGGGGTTGCTATCGCGCTGACCCGCTTCGCGCCCGCCGCGCTCGCTCATTTCCGCGCGCGTAGGAGACAGGAAAGTTCAAAACCTTTGCATTGAAAAATTTCGGCGAAATTTTTTCTCGGTGACTAAGGAGACGAAAACTCTTGACAAACTTAAAAGGTTTTGATATATAAGGATCGGAGGTGATTTGATGCGTAATAGAGAGAAGGCTTTTGCGAATCGTATCCCCCTGGCGAAGGACACACCTTTGTGGGAGGATGGACTCCACCATATCCCGTGCTACTGCCTTCCCGTGGACGGCACGACCATGAGCCCCCGCACCTCTGTGGAGGTGTATCAGCGTGGCCTGTACACATCGAGGGCTTTCACCCTGGAGCTGCCTTACCAGCCAGAAGGGCGGCCACCCCAATTTGCTAATGTTGAGTTCATACTGATTGACCCGAGCATAAAGCCTCGCAGTGGTGATTACATCCTGTGGCGCTCAGGCGGCTCCCTGTCGATCC
>Ga0307992_1001621_pt1 | contig 13278 bp, 13 predicted proteins | sample EllFjometagen133_FD_203162 | JGI IMG/M metagenome (GOLD analysis project Ga0307992, IMG submission 203162) | Marine microbial communities from Ellis Fjord, Antarctic Ocean - #133 | ecosystem: Environmental > Aquatic > Marine > Unclassified | place: Southern Ocean | collected 2014-10-08
ATCGTGAAAAATGGCATGGGGAAACCTATGCTTTTTTTATAGGAGAACAATATGGAAATATATAGATATAAGAAATATGAAAATATTTTACAGTTAGAAAAGGTTGTATTTTTAATAAAAGAACAAATGAAAGTTATAAAATCGAAAAAATCAGAAAATGAAATAGAAGAATCATTGAAGAATGCACTTATGAATGACAAAAGATCCTACTTAATCGTTTGTTACCAAACGGACGAACCAATAGGTTTTATTTTTGGTAACATTAGTTCTGGCTTAGAATCAGGTAAAGACTATTTTTGGATTAATGAGATACATGTAAAAAAAGATAGTAGAAGGAAAAAATTAGCAAGCGGAATGATTAAATATTTAGAACAATGGCTCGATGGCAAAGGAATTCAACATGTGCTTACAATGACAAGTAAAAAAAACATAGCATCAAAAGAATTGTTTGATAGACTTGAGTACGATGAGAGTGAAGTTATATGGATAGATAAGTATATCAAATAATTGGGATTAAATTGGGATAGATTATGAAATCGTAGGTTCGAGTCCTATTACCTGGACTAGATTTTATTAAAATGGGTTAATATTTGTACCATTTTCACAATAAAAATATTTGTAAGTCCTTTGTTATCAATTTACAATTATATACAGATTAACAAACTTTAAAGAAGTAAATGTTTCTAGTTAGTTTACTGCTATTTTGCAAGCATCGTAATAATTAGTGTTTGTGTTGCTTTAGATGGTAAAATAGTAATTGAGATAGAATTTAGAAGCATTGGTGTTTTCTATGGCACTTGTCACATTCCTTATTATTGGAAGTTACCAACAAAACTTATAAATCACTAGTTTAGAATTCCTATTTTGGGATTAAGTCTATAGTGTGCTACTATATTACATATTTTTTTAGCAAGAAAGATTTTCAAGGAGGTATAATATGCATAATATTAGATTTATAGATGATAAGAAATTTGAATATAATAAAGACGTAATGAATGGATTGAAATCATATAATAAATCCCAAACGGGTTATAGGGAGAAAGATAATCGAGATTTTTATGTTTTTGAAGAAGAAGAATTAGTTGGTGCATGTCATACAAGACAAGCTTCCGATTGGTGTAAAATAAGCGGAATTTACTATAAGGATATAGATGCTCTAAAAGCGTTAATGAATGATGTAAGAAAATTTTATCGTGGCAATGTTGAAGGGATTCAATTTGATACTGTACTAGAACAAAGAGCACTTGAATTTCAACAAATCGGGTTTAGTGTTAATGGTGAATTGGATGATATGCCTAGTGGTAACAAGAATATTTTTCTGCTTGATAAAGATCTAGTTCACCTTGAAATCATGGGAGACTATCAAATGAAGTCATCTAGTGAACCCATTCAATCATATAATACAGTGGTAAAAGCTGAAATCAAAAAATTCAGAGAGAGTCTTGATTTCTCTGCCGATAAAATTGATTTGCAATATGTTGTACTTGACAATAATCAATTTGTTGGAGGAATATATGGCCATTTCCAGTTTGAATATTTGTTTATTAATGTATTATTTGTAGACAAGAAATACAGAGGAAAAAGAATAGCATCAAAATTGATGCATATGATTGAATCAGAAGCCGTAAAACAAGGTGTGACTAATATATATTTGACAACATTTGAATTTCAGGCGTTAGAATTCTACAAGAAAAGAGGATATGAAGTTGTTATGACGATAGATGACTTCCCTAAAGGTTTTGCAGAATATACGCTATATAGAAAAATCAAACAAGAGACAAAATAAATAAACCTAATATTGAAATACAGATATCATTAATTTATAATCTATTAAGGATAGGATCATATATAAGTAAAGATACATAAGGGAGTGTTTCTATGAAAATCACATGTCTTGTCGAAGATACAAGTAAATATAAATTATTAGAAGCTGAACATGGTGTAAGCTTTTATGTAGAGATGGAAAACCATAAATTGCTATTTGATGTTGGGAAAACAGATCTATTTTTAAGGAATGCAAAACTCTTGAATATCGATTTGACTAAAGTTGATACTGTGATTATATCTCATGGCCATTATGATCATGGTGGAGGTCTTTTGACGTTTATGAAGATCAATCCTACAGCAAAGATTTATATTAGTAAGTATGCATTTCGAGATTATTATTCTAAACGTGAAGAAGATGAATTGGCATATATTGGGTTAGATCAAAACTTAAAAAGTTCTAAACAATTGATTTTTGTTGAAAATCAATTAAAGATAGATCAATACTTAACCATATTTTCTGATGTATCCAGTCAAGATTATTATCCTAGAGGTAATCAAACTTTATATAAAAAAATAGATGGAAAATATGAAAATGACGATTTTATTCATGAGCAAAACTTAATCATAAATGAAAAACAAAATTTCGTTCTTTTTGCGGGTTGTGCACATCATGGCATCGTCAATATAGTGAAAAAAGCATCAGAATTATTAGCTCCCCAAAAACTCACATCAGTATTAGGGGGATTTCATCTTTCAAGTCGATTTCCTGAACTTGCAGAAACAGAAAAAAATATCATAGAAATTTCTAATATCCTTTTAAGCTATAAAGCGATGTATTATACGGGACATTGTACGGGTATTAGACAATATCATATTTTAAAGAAGTATATGAAAGATCATGTTGATTATTTCTCTGTAGGATTTCAAACGACAATATAGAATGAAAAATGAAAATCAAAATATTAGATATGAAAAAGCGATGTATTATCGCTTTTTTGTAGTCTTTGGCATAAAAAAAGTCTGATTTCTCAGACTTCAATCCATAATATTTGTGGCTCTAAAACATGTAATGCGATGAGTTGATATTGGATATTGGTTATGATTGAAATATCATTTTTTAGAAGGACAAGCTCATAAGAAACTATTGTTTGAAACTTCTTTTCTATGATATTTGCTTTATCTTTAAGATATTGATCCATTTGATTAATCAAGGGATAATCAAATTCTATAATATATGATGGAACTATGAGTTTTTCTTGGAATTTCATTTTTTTCATTAAATTAGCGGTTGCTTTTGTATAGGCTCTAACTAATCCGCCACTTCCAAGTTTAATACCCCCAAAGAAGCGTACAACGACACAAAGAATGTTCGTTACGTTATGATGCTTTAAAACCTCTAGGATTGGTATACCAGCCGTTCTAGAGGGTTCTCCATCATCGTTAGCAGTAGCATGTTCGCCCGTCTCGCCAAATATGGATGCGCTACAGTAATGATTTGCTTTTGGATATACTTTTTTAGTTTCTTCAATATAGCTTTGAACATCCTCTTTTGATTCTAAAGGATAGAACACAGCAATAAAAATTGACTTATTGACTATTATTTGATGGCTTGATTTTTCTTTAATATAGAACATAGTATCACCAAAAATAGTATAACATAAATATATTATTTTTTAATATAGGTTAGATGAACGATTTGATCTTCGTGCTCAACATTTTTAAGTTCTAAGTCTATATCGTTTTTAATTTTATTAAATAAGGATCTTCCTGACCCGAGTATTTTTGGTATCAGGGTAATTTGATATTCATCAATAAACCCTTTTTCCATAAATGTAGATGCAAGTTTTCCTCCACCAACAAGCCATATATCTTTACTTGAATTATTATGAAGTTTTGTCATAAATACATTTAAGTCTTCATTTATAAAACTGATATTATGTGTGTTTTCCTGTGGTCTTGATGTTATCACGTAGGTTTGAAGATTTTCATAGGGCCACTTATAAACGAGTTTACTTACAACATCATAAGTGTTTCTTCCCATGATGAGTGTATCGATTCTTTCAAGTAGTTTCTCGTAATTTTCTGTATTGATTTTTACATCATTATAAGCATCTAAAAAATCTAGTTGATCCTGATCAGTGGCAATATATCCATCTAATGTCATCCCAATAAACAATATGATTTTTCTTTTCATTTAAAGCACCTCAATATCATTTTATCACTTTGGAAAGACTCAAACAATTAAAGAGACTTTAAGGCTACTAAAATATACGAACTCTTGGTATAATAGATACGGTGAAGAAAATGAGCACAATTAATAGCGCTAAAAAAGTAATATACGATTTAAAAAAACAAGGATATGAAGCCTATATAGTTGGTGGTGCCGTAAGGGACCATATTTTAAAGCAACCTACAAATGATATAGACATTACAACCAATGCGAAACCGCATCAGGTCTCTAAAATATTTAAGACAAAGCCAACAGGATTAAAATACGGAACCGTCACAATCTTTATGGGTGATGAAACTTTTGAAGTTACGACGTATAGAATTGATGGCGAATACGTAGACAATAGACATCCAGAAGAAGTCACTTTCTGTGAAACAGTTGAAGAAGATGTTAAGCGTAGAGATTTTACAATCAATGGTATTTTAATGACTGAAAAAGGTGAACTTATTGATTATGTTAATGGTAGGGGAGACCTTCAAATGAAGATCATTAAAACCATTGGCAATCCCTTAGAAAGATTTACAGAAGATGCACTTCGCATCATGAGAGCATTTTATTTTCAATCAAAATTAGGATTTCAAATCGATAAAGATACTCGAGATGCAATCACTGAAATGAAAGATAATTTAAAGAATATTGCTATGGAACGTATCATGAATGAAATGATTAAAATCCTTCAAGGTGGATACGTTAAAAGAGCATTGAAATCTATCGTAACAACTGGTGTTCATGAAGTCCTTCCTGGTTTAAAACAAGGGATTGAGTATGCTAGTCAAATGGAAGAAATTCCCTTTGTTGACGCGTTTTTCACACTTTGTTTTACCTTAAATGGATCAATACCTAACCAATGGCCATTTTCAAATAAGCATCGTCATCGTTACGAACAAGCGCGCATATTAGCTGATAAAAATCAATCATTTAATGCCTATACATTATATATGTATGGTATTGATTTATGCTTACTTGCGAACAGAGTTAATTACATGCTGAAAAAAACGCCTAATCTAAAAAACAAGATAGAACATGATTATAAAAACTTACCTATTCAAAGCGATTTAGATTTAAAGCTTAGAGCGACAGAAATGATTGCTATTGCGAATAAAAAAGCAGGAGCATGGGTTAAAAACTTACAAACAGAGATGGTTATAGAAGTACTAAATAGAAGACTAAAAAATGAAAAAAGTGAACTGGAACGATATGTTCTAGAACACATATAAAGAATGGAGAACACTATGGAACTTAAACTAAACGAAGAATACAAACTTATTGGTAAGGTAGATAATATCAATCAAGGTGTACATTTTTGCAATACAACAATAAAGCTAGAAACTGGAGGATATGTCAATCTCAAACTTGAGTTTGAACAACTACCATTAATAACAACTGGAAAGGTGTATCAATTCGAAGCTCAAGCAATTACAAAAGTAGAAGATGAACTTGTTTTAAAGTGTTTATCTATTGTTCCTGCTGAAGATGTATTATCTGATGATGAACTTGCTAAAGCGTTAGAATACTTTTATGTATATGCCCCTATTCCAATGATGGAAATTAAAAAAGGTGTTGAAGGTTTTTTAGGACGCATAGAAAATCCAATATTAAAGCAAATTACTGAATTGATTTATAAAGAAAATAAGAATGCATTCTACATGCATCCAGCTGCAACTAAGTTTCATCATGCATATGTTGGTGGATTAAGCCATCATACATATACAATGCTTCAACTCATAGATCCATTCATTAAGGTTTATCCATATTTAAATCAAGATTTATTATATGCAGCAACCATTCTACATGATATGTCTAAAATTAAAGAAATCAGTGGTGTTGATGGTGAATATACTAAAGAAGGTTTATTAGTGGGTCACTTGGTGATGCAAACAGTTGATGTTGATAGAGCAGCAAGAACATTAGGTTTAGAACAAAGCGAAGAGGTCTTATTGCTTAAGCATATGATCATATCTCACCATGGACAGCTTAATTATGGCTCACCTAAAAAACCACAAACTGGTGAAGCGCTTCTCTTATGGTTTATTGATACGATCGATTCTAAGTTTACTGTTTTAGGTCAAACTTTAGATGATACTCCAGATGGTACATTTACAAATATGGTATCTGTACTTGATAAGATGCGTTACTACAAAACAAACATAAAAAAAGATAAAGAATAATCCGAATGGATTATTCTTTTTTTTACTTTTTTTGATGCATTAAGAAAAAGAAACAAATTTTGTCAATTCATCAAAAAATGAATTACCCGAACACATCGAACCTGTTGCATAAAAAAAGGACTAGTTTCTAGTCCTTTTTGGTTAATCTTTTTTAGCTTTCTAACGTATCAAACCATGAACCATATAGGTTATCATAATTTTGATCGAAGTAACCAGTTGTTGATAATAAATATTCACTAAATTGACGTTTATTGATTTCACGAATTGTATTGAATCTTGCAAGATTAGTAGAATCAGTAAATACTACGCCATCCATAAGTTTAAAGATTAACTCACGTTGCATATAAGTGTTTTCATAACGTGTCATAACAGGAGCTAAGTAATTTGTGATTGCTGTTTGAACAGCAGTTGGTAGAACAACACCTTCATCAGTTGCTGATTCTGTGATGTAATACTCGATTTGTCGAGCAGTAAGTGTTTCAGAGGAAAGATTATACACATCTAATGTTTCATCAGCGTTAATATATTTACCATCATCATCATCAATTGCTTCATAAACAGCACTAGCTTTTTCAGTTACATTAGTTGCAAGAATTAAGTGCCAACCAAATGCTGATTTAACATTTTCTAATGCAGCGTCTGTAATAGCAGCATCATACAAATCAAGGTATGGGAACTTAGAATCATCATCTTCAATAGTTGCTAAAGTGTCATTTAACATCATAGCGCGATCGTAGAAGACTTCATCAAGAACTGTTGAACCAGTAATAAAGTTTGAAGTGTTAGTAATTGGTGAAGAGATTTGTTCATATTTTAAGTAGAAGCCTAGTTGACGGTATTGTGACCAAATTAATTCAGTTTGATAATCATATGGTGGAATGATACTACCACGGTCAATGCGTCCTGAACTATTGAATTCAGTAGCAAGTGCAGTTAAACCAGCACTTAGACCTGTGTACTCTCCGACCTTAGAATAAATAAGTTGAACTAAATCAGTTAAACCAGTTAAAACTTGAGTTGCACCAGCTGCACCTAAAGTATCTAGATACTCTTGAGGATCATCAGGTGAACCATCGCCATTTTCATCAAAATAAACTAATAAGTGACTTACTGTAATTGATTCGTAGTTATTATATTGTAATTCAGCAAGTTCAGCAAGTTTAGTATAAATTGTTTCTACGCCGTTACTATAATGAGAAGCTTTATCAGTTAAGTATTGTTCTCTTAGGTCAGGATATACAAATAATTGATTAATTGATGTAGTATTTGTTGTTGCACCGAAAGCAAGAAGTAAGAAATTTTGTCTACCCATGCTTGCTGGATAACCAGAAGATGCAAAGTTATCAGCTGAGAATTGTGAAATGATATCTTCAAATTGTGTTTCGTAATCCGCCATATCAGTTTCACTTACAACATAATCAGTTTCTTCTAGCAAATATCTGTTAGAAGCAATATCCAATGCTAAGTTGATACCATATGATTGTTCTAGTCTTTCATAGAAATCATCAACAGTAATTGTAACATCACCAAGATCAGCTAGAATATCTCCAGTCTTATCTTTTGTTGATCCTTCATAACCATATGATTGTTCATAGAATGTACGAACAACATAATCATAAATATTTAATGAGCTATCAGCATAAAGTTCGTTAACCTTAGCTGAAATGTAAGTAGAAGATAGTTGAGCATCCTTAATGGTGTCATAAACTTCAGTTTTAGCTGCTTCAGCTTCTGGAGTAGAGACAAACGCTGAAGAATCCGCATCATATATAAGTTCTTCTGATGCACTTTCATCATCTAGTTTGAAAACTAAGAAACGTGATGTTCCAAAAGTTTGAACTCTTGATGAGTAAGGTTTACCATCTGCTGTATCATCAGGGTCTTCCATGGATGCTTCAGCAACCAAAGTTGTATATAGATGACTTCTTAAGCTGGTATTGATTGCAGTTAGGTCATCATAAGTATTAGTAGGATCAAATTCTGTTCCTGCAGAACCAACGATTGAACCATCAACAGCAACTTCAACCATTGAAGCTGGATTTAATAAATTATAAATTGCTACGAATTCTGCTTTAACTTGTGCAGTTGTTAATGCTTCATCGCTTAAACCAGTTGTTCTTGTCGTGCTGATTATAAAAGCTTTATAATAGTTTTCAAAATCTGATATGCTAATTTGATCACGATCGTCATAATTCACACCAAGTTTACCCAATAGCCCTAAGTCATCAAGGATATCTTTAACATGTTTATAACCAGTTTGTGGTGTTTCATTAGTTAAATCGATATATCCATCTTCACCTGGAAGAATGCGAATATCAGGAATTGAACACCATAAGCCTTTTGAATCGGCTTTGATGCTCATCTTATATAAAGCAGCATTTGCTTCATTTAAGTTAATAAATCTAACAACTAAAGCATCTACATCATATTTGCCAAGTTCGTTATTTTGATAATAACTTAAAACATCTTCATCACTGATGTATGAGTCACTTTCTGAATCAATGATTTCAGTTTCAAGAATTTGTTCTGCGTAATATCTTTGAGCAACGCGTAAAGCGTATCTTTCAACAAGTAAACTAATACTTGAGTAACCACTATAAGCGTTAGCTTGAGTAGATGAAAGATTTTCGAGTGCTGTGATAATTGCATCGATATCAACTGAATTATCTAATAAATATAGAGAATCTGCAAATTGTTCAATATTTCTTGCCCAACTTTCAGGATAATTAGTATATAAATCATCAAGATTATCAGCATCTGTTCCACCATGAATAGCGCCATTGACGGTTTCGTCAAAATATTCATTTAAAGCAACGTCGCCATTTTCTAGTAGTTGTTCAACAGTTGTGAGCTGGGTATCGAATACTTTTTCGTCAATCATGGTTGCTAAAATTGAAGCACCTTGCAAACGTAATTGATCATATAAATCTTTTTCTGTGACAGTAACGTCACCTACTGTCATGTAAACATCGTCACCAATGCTGCCATAAGGTGTTGCTTCTTCGCTGCCGCATGCAGCCAATGTAAGTAAACCAGCGGATACTAGCACAAGTATCGCGAGTTTTCTTAAATTTTTTATTTGATTCATGTGTGTTCACTCCTTCAATGTATTTCATACAAGCAAATATAATATAGCATTTTTTTAGGGGTATTGCAACCTCTTTCATTTTATTTGATAATATCACATATTTGTATGATATCATGAAAGAAGGTGATATTGTGGAAGTATTTATTTTGGCTAGCGGTTCAAAAGGGAATATGGCCTACTTAAAAGTAGGCGATATTAGGATATTTATTGATGCCGGCATTAGCTATCAAAAAGTAAAAAAGAAAATGGCAGCTTACGAAGAAAACTTATTTGACGTGAGATCACTTTTAATTACACATGAGCATCATGATCATGTGATGGGATTAAAAATGTTACTTAAACACGCCGCTATTGAAGATATTTATATATCAAAAGGAACATATAATGCGCTACCTGTAGAAGTGGTTGCTCTTTTTGAACGTGTTCATTTTGTGGTTGCTGACGAGCCGTTTACAATTAATGATATTAAGGTTTTCCCATTCATGTTATCGCATGATGCTGCAGAGCCAGTTGGCTACGTCATTGAAAATGATATGAAGAAGATGGTCGTCTTAACGGATTCCGGATATATTGATCATAGTTATCACGAATTGCTTTCTGATGCTGATCTATATCTATTAGAAGCAAATCACCATCCAACAGAACTTATGAAATCCCAGCGTCCTTTTGCACTCAAAAAAAGAATCATGGGTGAGCGTGGTCATTTATCTAATGATGATGCTGCAGAATATATGAACAAATTTGTTAGAAATAAACCTAGTAAATGGATCGTGGCTCATATCTCTGAAGATTGCAATTCATGTCAAGATATTGAAGAATCAATCGTTAAGTTTTTTGATGATCCAACTAAAGTTGAAGTGTTTTATGCTTCACAAGAAAGTCTTCCAGGTATAAAGCTATGATTAAAGTCATTGTTGTTGGAAAAATGAACCAAAAGTATTTAGGACAAGGTATTACTTATTATCAGAAACAAATACCTGTTAAATTCGAATGGATTGAAGTTTCAGATGAATCTTCTATTTCTGGTATTTCAATTGAGGGTGAACGTATCTTAAATAAAATAAAAACATCTGACCACGTGATTGCATTAGCAATCGAAGGAAAGATGGTTGATAGTATGGGCTTTGCTAAGTTAATTGATGATTCAGCAACCTACCTCCAGGGAGATTTGGTATTTGTTATTGGCGGATCATACGGATTAAGCGATCAAGTGATGGAAAGAAGCAATCAAAAGGTATCATTTTCTAAAATGACTTTTCCGCATCAACTCATGCGATTAATCTTAATAGAACAAATCTATAGAGGATATATGATTTTAAAAAATCATCCTTATCATAAGTGAGGTGTTAAAAATGAAATATATTTTTTGGGATTTTAATGGGACAGTTTTAGATGATGCGCATCTATGTTATGAGATCTTAAATGAGATGCTCATAGAAGTAGAAAGACCTACTGTAACCTTTGAAGATTACTTGATGATATTTGATTTTCCAGTAGAATCATATTATGCTAAAGTTTATGACTTAGAAAAGACCAGCTTTAAATTTTTGGCACAGAGATTCATTGAAATATATCAACCAAGAAGCCTTGATCTAAAGCTCCATGAAGGCGTCATCCAAGCCATTAAACATTATGAGAATCAAGGATTTATCAATGTAATGTTTTCAGCTTCTGAAGTGAATAATTTAAAACAACAATTAAAGCATTATCAAATAGATCATTTGTTTAAATATATTTTAGGAACTTCGGATGTTTATGCTAAAAGTAAGGTAGAAGTTGCTAAAAGATTCATTAAAAAACATAAAATGAATCCTAAAGACGTTTTTATGATTGGCGATACGCTTCATGATGCCGAGGTAGCCCAAGAATTGGGCTTTGAGATTGTTTTATACACAAAAGGACACCAACACCCAAGTAGATTAAAAACGTTTAAAACAATCGATAAAATAGAAGATTTATATAAGATTATATAAGAAAAAGGCCGTTGGCCTTTTTTTGTTAAGATATTAATCATTTCTTTGTTCACTCGATGACGTTTCTTTCTTCTAGTAGTTTAATGAAGGATTTAACATCTCTTACAGCATATTCTTCAGATAAATCATATTCTTCTAACAATATATTGACTAAGTCTTGCTCAGTAACATCTTTTGCTAAAGCATCATAAAGTATTTTAGAAGAATGATTGAGTGTAATCATACCGTTAAAATTGATTGCCGCTTTATCTACGGGAACAACAACATATTGATTTGCAACTTGCTTCAATATGAAACCTTGTTTAATTTTCATTTTTTGACCTCCATGTATTTGAGATTACTATTTATTTACTTACATTTAGTATAGCATGTGAAATATCAAGAATAAAGATAATGTTTAATTTGTAGAGAAAATGATAAAACCTGTTTTATCGTCTCTCATAGAGAACCTCTAAATGATTTGGTTTCATTAACTCTTAATATAAAATAGCAAAAATGATTAAAACATGATAAGATACTAATGAATTATAGAGTGAATAATATATTTTTAACAAAGGGAGATAATAATGAGTAAAGTAGCAATTTTAGCATGTAGTAATGCAGGCTTAGACTATTTAGATTACCCGAAGGATATTATTATTTTGAGATCTGCTATCCATTTTGGAACAGATGAATCATATGATGATTTTGTGGATATGGATGCAAAAACATTTTATGAAAGAATCGCGAAAAACCCTGACGATATTCCAAAGACTTCATTCGTCACTATAGGTAAAATGATTGAGTATTTTGAACAATTAGAAAAAGAAGGTTATGATGAAGCATTAGTCATTACTATCTCATCACAATTAAGTGGTTTATTTGAGGCTGTTAAAAGAACAGCGAGCGAAGTAAAAATTAAGGTTACAGCATTTGATTCATTAACTTTAGCATATGGCGAAGCTTATATGGTTTTAGAAGCACATAGATTAGCTGCTGAAGGTAAATCAGTTAAAGAGATTATTCCTTATCTTGAAAAGATTAGAGATAATGATCGCATCTATTTTGCAGTTGATACCTTGCTTTATTTAGTTAAAAATGGCCGCTTATCAAAACTTCAAGGTACTTTAGGAACAATGCTACAACTTAAACCTTTATTGGTTTTAGGTGATGATGGCAAAGTAACATCTTTAGAAAAGATTAGAACAACACACAAGGCGCAATTGCGAGTTTTAGAGAAATATCTCGAAGATACAAAAGATATGCATGTGCTTACTTTCATTTCTCATGCACATAATGAAGAAACTGCTCAATGGTTTAAAGAAGAAATTCAGAAAGTGCATCCAAAGCGTGAAGTTATTGTTGCCTATTTAACACCAGTTGTCGGCGCACATACTGGACCTAAGGGTATTGGTGTGGGATATATCAAGTTATAAACAAATAAATATATCAAAAGGATGGTTCTAAATTATTAGAGACCACCCTTTTTTTACAGTTTTAAAAATTATAGTATACTTATGTTGTAAACAACCTTAGATCTTCATAAAATACAAGTCATGACTTGTTAATTATTGTCACATTCTTCATCTTTTTCTTTCATCTCTTTGAAGATTTTCCTGACAGAATTATAACTTTCTTTATTGTAGCATTTTCTCTGTATATCATTGGTGTATTATTTCTTTTAGCAAAAAAAGAAGAAAAAAAATATAAAGTATATTAATATTGAATTTATTTCATTGTTTAGTAACTCACAATAAAAAACTGAATAAAAGACTGCTAATTGACACTATGTAGTCTTTTATTTTGTCTAATAAATAGGGTAGTGTTATAATATTTATATTAAAGAGGTGAAAATATGAAAAAGTTTTTAGGAGATTTTAAATCTTTCATGCTTAAGGGTAATGTTCTGAATTTGGCAGTAGCTGTGATTATTGGTGCCGCATTCGGGAAAATCATTGCTAGTTTGGTTAAAGATGTTTTAATGCCAGTCATTAGTTTGATTACTGGTGGTAATGGTTTTGAGAATTATAAGTATGTCATTACAGCAGCAAACGAAGCTGATGGCATTGCTGA
>Ga0307992_1001622_pt1 | contig 13278 bp, 5 predicted proteins | sample EllFjometagen133_FD_203162 | JGI IMG/M metagenome (GOLD analysis project Ga0307992, IMG submission 203162) | Marine microbial communities from Ellis Fjord, Antarctic Ocean - #133 | ecosystem: Environmental > Aquatic > Marine > Unclassified | place: Southern Ocean | collected 2014-10-08
TTGCTGTGTGAGCAGGTGATTGGCCGAGCACTGCGCCGACAGTCATACGATCTCAATGAGGAGGGCCTGTTCAACGTGGAATACGCAGATATACTGGGTATCCCGTTCGACTTCACGGCCAAGCCGGTTGTTGCACCACCGCAACCGCCCCGTGAAACAATCCATGTTAAGGCCGTGCGCCCCGAGCGCGACCACCTCGAAATCTGGTTTCCACGTGTTAATGGATACCGTGTCGAATTACCTGAAGAACGTCTCACAGCAGTATTTAATGAAGACTCTGTTCTGGAGCTTACGCCGGATGTTGTCGGCCCCTCTATAACCAAGAATGCAGGGATTATCGGTGAAGATGTTGACCTCAGCCTGGAACATCTGGAAGATATGCGGCGGTCCACCCTATTGTTCCACGTTGCCAAGCGGTTGCTCTATACCAAGTGGCGCGACCCCGGCGAAGATGCAAAGCTCCACCTGTTCGGGCAACTCAAACGGATTACCAGACAGTGGCTCGATAATTGTCTCGTTTGCAAGGGCGGCACCTATCCCGCACAGTTAATGTACCAGGAACTGGCGGACTGGGCCTGCGAACGCATTACCGCAGGCATCACCCGCTCTCTGGTTGGGGAACGCCCCATCAAGGCGGTTCTCGATCCGTACAACCCCATGGGCTCCACCATTCACGTGAACTTCAATACCTCTAAGAAAAATCGCTGGGAGACTGATGCCCGCAAGTGCCACATCAACTGGGTCATTCTCGACAGCGACTGGGAGGCCGAGTTCTGCCGTGTCGCCGAAGCTCACCCTCGTGTCAAGGCCTACGTCAAGAATCACAACCTGGGCCTTGAAGTGCCCTATCGCTATGGCTCTGAGACGCGGAAGTACATTCCCGACTTCATCGTACTGGTGGATGACGGGCACGGAAACGAGGACCTGTTGCACCTGATCGTCGAGATCAAAGGGTATCGGCGTGAGGATGCCAAGGACAAGAAAGCGACCATGGAGACCTATTGGGTGCCCGGCGTGAACAACAATGGCCAGTACGGCCGCTGGGCGTTTGCAGAGTTCACTGAAGTCTACCAGATAGAGGTTGATTTTGAAGCCAAGGTAGAGGCCGAATTTAATAAAATGATCGATTCAGTCGCCGTACAGGCGGCAGTGTAAGGAACCACCATGGCAAAAAAAACAGGAAAGAATAGAGCAAATAAGTCTATCGAAACCATTACCCACGATGAGGCTCGGCGAGCGTACATTCCCACCGTCGAATACCAGTCGGTGATGCAAAAGGATGAACAGAATCCCATCAGGGTCGCTTACGAGCGGCGCAACCGCGATCTCGATCCGCAGCTCGTCTGGCGCGGAAAGGATGAACAGAACTGGTCGGATCTGGTGGTGCAGGCGCCGCCGCTCTACATCCAGGAGAAAGTCCACCCCAAGGTCCTGATCGACGATCTGCTCAAGCATAGCAAAACACAGGAACGGGGAGACATACCACAGCAGATTGATCTTTTTTCCGACTTCAACGGCCTGCCGAGCGAAAGCGCCAAGACCGAGTTTTACCAGCACGACGCCAACTGGTCGAATCGCATGATCCTCGGCGACAGCCTCCAGGTCATGGCTTCTCTGGCCGAACGGGAGGGACTGCGTGGAAAGGTCCAGTGCATCTACCTTGATCCACCCTACGGAATCAAGTTCAACTCAAACTTCCAGTGGTCCACGACGAGCCGGGATGTAAAGGACGGCAAGGTCGATCATATCACACGCGAGCCGGAACAGGTAAAGGCATTCCGCGATACCTGGCGGGACGGGATTCACAGCTACCTCACCTACCTCCGCGACCGTTTCACAGTGGCACGTGATTTACTGACGGAGAGCGGATCGATCTTTGTCCAGATCGGGGATGAAAATGTTCATCGCATAAAGGCGGTGTTAGATGAAGTGTTTGGTGAACAAAATTTCATTGCAAACATCGTCTGCTTAAAAACAAGTGGACAAGCTTCTAAATATCTCTCTGGAATTTGCGATTATGTATTAATGTATGGGAAAAACACTTCAAGTACAAAATATCGTGACCTTTATCGCCTAAAAAGTTTGGGTGAGAGAGGAACGACTCAATATGTTTGGTTAAGAGAGGATAAATTTACCGACCGCAGACTAACGATTGAGGATTCATCACCAGATGAATCCAAAGTGTTTGCAGCAGATAATCTTACAGGCCAAGGTGCAGCTAAAGAACTGACACCTTACAAATACAAAAATACAACCTATTATCCTGCATCATCAAACCATTGGAAACCAAATTATCCCGAAGGGATGCACCGACTTGCCAAATCGCGTAGACTAAAGCCAATAGGACGCTCTTTGATGTATCGTCGATATTTACATGATTTTAATGCAACTCCTATCAATAATATTTGGGATGATGTCCTTGCAACAGGACTGACTGAACAAAAACTGTACGTTGTCCAGACTTCACAAAAACTTATTGAACGTTGTATTTTAATATCCACTGACCCCGGCGATCTCGTCCTCGACCCTACCTGCGGGTCTGGTACAACCGCTTACGTCGCTGAACAGTGGGGACGCCGGTGGATCACGATCGATACCTCTCGCGTTGCCCTGGCCCTGGCCCGCGCCCGCATCATGGGGGCCCGCTATCCCTATTATCTTTTGGGCGATAGCCATGACGGACAGGTCAAGGAGGCCGAGATTAACCGAACCGTGCCGTCGAGCCAACCAACCCGCGGCGATATCCGCCAGGGATTCGTCTACGAGCGCGTGCCTCATATCACGCTGAAGTCCATCGCCAACAACGCCGAGATCAATGTTATCTGGGAAAAGTTTCAGGAAACCCTGGAGCTACTGCGTGAGAAGCTCAACAAGGCACTGAACAAAACATGGGAAGAATGGGAGCCCCCCCGCGATGCAAAGGATAACTGGCCCGATGAGGCAAAGAAATTGCACGCTCAATGGTGGGAGCAGCTTATCGCACGGCAGAAAGAGATCGACGCCTCCATCGCCGCCAAGGCCGAGTTTGAGTACCTCTATGACAAGCCGTATGAAGATAAGAAGAAGGTCCGTGTTGCCGGTCCCTTTACCGTTGAAAGCCTCTCGCCGCACCGTGTGCTGGGCGTTGATGAAAATGACGAACTCATCGACGGAGTCGCGGATCCCAGGTCCGGCTATGGAGAGGAGCAGGACTTTGCCCGGATGATCTTGGAAAACCTCAAGACCGCCGGTGTGCAGCAGGCCCACAAGGAAGACAAGATCACCTTTACCTCAATCGCGCCCTGGCCGGGGCATTACGTATGCGCAGAAGGGCGGTACATCGAAGGAGACGTGGAATCGGGCATCGAAAAACGGGCCGCCATTTTCATCGGACCGGAGTTCGGAACCGTTTCCCGACCCGATCTGGTAGCCGCCGCCCGTGAGGCCGGGGACGCAGATTTCGACGCCCTCATCGCCTGCGCCTTCAACTACGACGCCTACTCATCCGAGTTCGATAAGCTGGGACGTATTCCAGTTCTCAAGGCACGGATGAATGCCGACCTGCACATGGCCGACGATCTCAAAAATACCGGCAAGGGGAACCTCTTCGTCATCTTTGGTGAGCCGGATATCGATATTCTCGATGCCGAAGACGAACAGATCAAGGTGAAGATCAATGGCGTGGATGTGTTTCACCCTAACACCGGCGAGGTCCGCAGCGACGGGGCTGAAGGAATCGCCTGCTGGTTTATCGATACCGACTATAACGAGGAAAGCTTTTTCGTTCGTCATGCCTATTTCCTCGGTGCAAACGATCCCTATAAATCTCTCAAGACCACCCTCAAGGCCGAGATCAACCAGGAAGCTTGGGATACTTTGAACAGCGACACCTCCCGCCCCTTCGACAAACCGGAATCAGGGCGGATCGCCGTGAAGGTGATCAACCATTTAGGTGATGAAGTGATGAAAGTGTTCAGGGTGTAAGGGAGGTATCCCAAAAAGGCAACGCAGCAATGGTATTATCTGAATAATTGAAAATTCTGGTCAACGAGATGCTGATCTATCAATGCATCCTCAATTGTTACAATGGTCCTAAAACATGGGTAAGGTGAATGCATGGAAATAAAACAAGTTGCCGAAGTACTCATTCTCGAAGGTCTTAAGGAGCCAACGCTCAATGCATTGGTTCCAAACGTGGACAATTACACAGTGCTGCTTATGCAGCCACAGGGGCGAATCGAGGCAAGTACCATAGGAGTTCGAAATCAGGATCGCAACCTCGCGCTAAAACAGTATGGCCGATTTCTAACCGATGCACAACAAACCAATGCAGATCTGGTGATAACACCTGAGTACTCGATGCCTTGGGAAACTCTCGTTACGGCGATTAGGGAAGGGACAGTTCCTGAAAAGGGGAAAATTTGGGCTCTTGGCTGCGAGAGCATCCGGGTCAGTGATCTTGATAATTACAAACGAAGTCTCTCTTCAATGGTATCTGTAATCTATGAACAGCTTGACTCAGAATCGTCGCGATTTGTCAGCCCGCTTGCCTATGTATTTAATGCACCACTGGCTGAAGGTAGTGGTGTAAAGACGACATTACTCATACAATTCAAGACGTACCCAATGGGCGATAGTGACCATTTTGAAGTCAGTGGAATGCAGCGGGGTACTCAAATCTACCAATTTGGTGGCAATAACCAGAGTTTAAGACTTGTTTCCTTGATTTGTTCTGATGCTTTCGCATTCGAAGATTCACAGGCCGCACTCATTTATGATCGGGCTTTAATACTCCATCTTCAGCTGAATCCAAGTCCACGTCACGAAGAATTTCATGAGTGTAGGACGAAACTCCTTAGGTACAGTGGTGATGCGACAGAAGTTCTCTGTTTGAACTGGGCTCGTGACGTTTTTGAATGCTGTGGTACGCAAACAAAGTCCTGGAATAACATCGCGGGTACAGCGTGGTACTTGAAATCACACGATTTTGATAAGAGGGACACGACGCTATGTAACAATCATCAAAAGGGGCTCTACTATACTTGGCTTGCGCCTCTCCGTACGCATGCTCTATTTTTCAACTTTGAAGCCGCGACCTATCTTCTTGAAGCAACTAAGGTTTATCACTATGCTGTTAGTGCTCCCACATCAAGACGCCGCGGGCCACAACTCAAAAAGATTTGCACATGGAACCAGGAAAATGAAACTTGGAACGAACAGGCAGCTGCGGACGATGGCTTCTCCGTTGTTGTCAGCGAGAGCGGTTATGCCAAAGATAATATCAAGAGAATTGCTGACAGTAATCCTCTTGAAGCAGAACGGATACTTGCCCTTTGTGCGGGGGAAATTGCGAATACCGATGAATGGCACACAGTTAATGAGTTGGACTCGTGCATCATTGATGCCTCTGAAGTCATTTGTCGATTGACATTTTGCCAAGACACGGACGAACGCGCACATGATTTTCGTATTGCCCGTTTAAAGCGTTGTGGACGGCTGTGGGACATCCTAAAGACGGACGATCAGTTGCCGCCCGCACTTGAAGATTTCAAAGATGGCTTTTATTTTGAATGGTCGCCAAATTCCCCCCATCAGAATGCGATATCAACCAGTGGCAAACGCGCGACGGTAATCTACATGGGCGAAGAGTCCAGCATCGAACAGGTCGAAGCCACTGCGAAGAAGGTTGCGGAGTACATTCATAGGGCATCTTCGGATATTAATCAAAGCCTGTCTGCAAAACAACGATTAGCTGTCTGGTTTCGTGAGAACAACGAGATCATTCTCTACGATTACCTTCGCTATGTCAGAATCGATCAGACGGGGGACACCTCAGAGTTCGACATAGGGAGGGAAACATGACACTAAACATCTCGCAACTCCGCGAGCGCGTGACAGCAGCGCACTTTTCTGATGTTGAACAAGTCGATGATTCGATTATCCGCTTCACAAGGAAGGCTGGCAAACTACCATTTGCTGTATATTACTTCGATGTTGCACAAGACCTGCCGGAAACGCAAGAAACACTTACAAAGTATCAGGATCGAGTAATCGGGGGGCACTACTTCGAAGGCAGGAAGAGTCTTCAATGGAGCAACTATCTATACTTCGTCACAAGCACTAACCGTTTGGCAAGTAAACAAGTTCACCAGGCTAAAGAACTGATTGAACGCGACCGGAGTTATGCACGTAAGTTCGTCATTTCTGAAGAAGAGATTGACGCAGTACTAAAGCCGCCGGTCGTCGAACCCACGGCCCCATCTCCGCATGAGAATATCTTTTCCATTTGGGTGGATCGTCTCGCAACTGCTGGTCTCGATAGGGCTATCCTGTGTGATGATGACCTTCCAACACGGATGAAGTTGATCGAGGATTCAACCAAAAAACCCGCAACGAAGACACAAGTTTCGCGTCCACGAGGACCGGTTGCTGCTGTACCATTTATCCACTCTTTGCAGCTAAAAACATTTCGCGACTTTCCAAGCCAACGGAACTTTACGTTCGGTAAAGTAAACCTCATTTTCGGTGCCAATGGAACGGGCAAAACATCACTGCTTGAGGCACTTGAGATCTTCTTCTGTGGACGGAACAAGCGAAATCCGGCAGCCCGACAGACATATAAATTGGATGCAGTTTTTGCCGATGGCATGCCTGTAATCGTAACGTCGCGACGGAGGCCAGCGCTTTTTAGAGACCGCAACCTGAGTTGGTATGGGCAGTCGGAAATAAAAACCAACAACCTTTACCAAAGCTTTGCACAGTTCAACTTCCTCGACACCGATGCGGCAGTAAGCCTCACTGATTCTACATCTCGGATTGAGGACGACCTCTCCAAATTGCTGGTTGGCCCGGATGCCTCCAAGGCGTGGCGCAATATCGAACGAGTCAACGATTCGTTGGCAGCGAAGCTCCGCGAGCTTCGCCCGTTAGAACGCCAAATCAAAGAAGAAATCGCCAATTTGAACAAACGTGTTGAGACAGCTGGTAGCATTCAGCAGGAATCTGACTCTATTTGCACTCGCCTTGAGGAAATGATTCATCGTGTAGGATGGAGCTTTGCCCAACGAGATAAAGAGGCGTTTGCAGGCAAGCTTGTGGAGTCGCTTTCGGAATTATTAACAGTAGCGGGGCGAACAACTGTGCTTGATTGGGCGGAGTCACCTGTTTCAATCGCAGGTTTGACAAAGTATTGCAGCAAAGCCAACAATATTATTGAGAAAGTTGAACCACATATCGTTGACTTGTATGCTCTGCTGAAGACCCAGAAGCGACTTACTGATAGGGTAATGCATGGACAAGAGGCAAAAGATTTCACAAATCAAGCTAAGTGCTTAATTGATGCGGGAGTAATGGATCGCGCCACAGACCTTAGTAAACAACAGAGTATTATAGCGACCCTATTTGGCTGGCTGGCTGGGTTAGATTCGGATGCCTTAATGGTCCTTTCAGCCAAGGAAATCGGCATGAAGGTGGCCACCTGCCATAAGATCTCTATTTCAGAACGTCGCGCTGCAGAGGCTTTGCTGGAAAGCAAAAAGGATGAATACAGGGACTACAGTAAACTTCGGGGCGAGTCTCTCAATCTTGCACAGGAACTTCTTCAAATCGCTAATAAAATCCTGCAGACCAGCCCCAGCCCCGATAAGTGCCCTCTTTGCCACACTCAGTTTGGAAAGGGCGCGCTGACAATGCATATCAATGAAGGTATCGACAAATATCCAGATACAGTCGGCCAGACACTTCTCACGCAGATAGGGGAACAAGAGGGTAAGGTGCGCAATGCAACTGCTGTTATGACCGTGTCTAACTGGCTTAAGAAGTTTTGTGAACGGGCTGGCCTCGCCGCCGATATATCGGTTCATTCAGCACTAACTGCGGTAAAACGAGCAAAACGAAAACTGGCTGATGCACAAGTCCACCTCCATGAACTAAGCAGCAATGAACGCGAACTTGAATCGCAGGGGCTTTCGATTAAGAAACTAGCAGAGATTTTGTCTCAATTGCGCAAGTTGGGATATCCCCTTACCAAATCATCGCGCGAGGAAGTTGATCAACTATTGTCAGTCATTGAACAAGATTATGCAAATTCATCACTGGCACTTGAAAACGAGAGAAAGAGGGCAGACAAGCTAAAGCATGCAATAGAAGCAAACCTAAGCTTGGCTGTGTACGACGTTCAGGATTTTAAGGCGGCGCTATCGCAACTAAAAGAGAGACTCGCCACGACAGAGAGCCTTTGTTCAAAGATTGACGCCTTTTCTTCGTCCTTCCCTTGGCCCGTGAAGAAACCGCTTGCGAAGCTCGTTGTCGAAGCTGAGTCGGTCCGTATGGTCGCCGTTGAGCTAAAGGGAGCGCTTGCCAAAGAAAGGCAAGCGAGGGACATTTACATCGAGTCAATCCAGCGTAAAGAGCATCTTGCAGGACAACTTGCCGGGCTTTGCCCCCGAATGAAGCGCCTGACTGAGGCGCACACAGCTCTGGAAAGTTTACAAAAGGAACATTCTCTGAAACAGGCGATGAAGACCGCACTTCAACAGAATCGCGCTGGCATTGAAAAGATCTTCTCCCGTATTCATTCCCCGGCGGAATTTCAAGGAATCGGCCCTAATTTGACAACGCTCATTCGCAAGGCTGGTGGCAGTGCGGCACGTTTGAGCGAAATCAGCTCTGGACAGAGGGCGGCCTACGCGCTGGCGATTTTTCTATCGCAAAACGCTCAACTTACCGTGGCGCCTCCAGTCATTTTGATCGATGATCCGATAGCTCATGTCGATGATCTCAACTCTTTGTCTTTTCTCGACTACTTGCGGGATCTTGCATTGACAGGTCGGCGACAGATCTTTTTTGCCACTGCTAACGAAAAACTCGCGACTCTATTCGAACGTAAATTCGACTTCTTGGGTTCGAAAGAATTTCGCAGGGTTAATCTCAAACGTTAGAAGTAGCCAATTGTGTTCGAGATGCAATTCAATTCGTGGAATGCTGGTGTATGTGTGAATCAATGATCACAAGATGAGATATTGGATGTGTTAAGGGGAAATAATGGAATTTCGCATCGCCGATACCTTTACCGACAGCCTTGTCAAACTTACGAGAGATGAACAGAAGGCCGTAAAAACAACTGCTTTCGATCTTCAGGTGAACCCGGCCACGCCTGGATTACAATTCCATAAGCTCGAAAATGCCAGGGACCCCAACTTCTGGTCAGTTAGAGTAAACAAGGATATACGACTGATCGTGCACAAGACGGATTCAAGCCTGCTTCTATGTTATGCCGATCATCACGACGATGCCTATCATTGGGCCGCACGGCGCAAACTGGAAACGCATCCGAAGACCGGCGCTGCGCAGCTTGTCGAGATCCGCGAAACGATCAAGGAAATAACCATTCCCAAATACGTTGATGTGGAACAACCAACGTCTCCTAAACTGCCCTTGTTCGCTGATGTCCCTGAAGATGATCTGTTGAGCTATGGTGTACCTGCCGAGTGGTTGGACGATGTGCGCAAAGTTAGTGAGGATACTGTTTTGGATCTGGCAGACCATCTGCCCGGTGAGGCCGCCGAGGCTTTGTTGGATCTGGCTACCGGCGTGACACCGCACGTAGCACAGCCGGTTGCAGCCGACGCAGATCCATTCGACCATCCCGATGCCCAGCGCCGTTTCCGGGTGATGAACAATGTTGAAGAACTCGAACGGGCCCTCGAATATCCCTGGGAGAAATGGACCGTTTTTCTCCATCCAGCACAACGCCAGTTGGTTGAACGGGAATATAATGGCCCCGCTCGGGTTTCGGGTTCGGCGGGCACAGGGAAAACGATCGTCGCACTCCATCGGGCCGTCTTTCTTGCTCGCACCAACCCCGATGCCAGAGTGTTACTCACCACTTTTTCCGACGCATTGGCAAATGCGCTGAGGACGAAACTCAGGCGGTTGATCAGCAATGAACCGCGCCTTGGCGAACGCCTCGAAGTGTACGCCATGGACGCAATCGGCCAGCGACTCTATGAACTGAACTTTGGACGTCCGCACATCGCATCCCGGGAAGTAATACAACAGATTATCAAAGAAGTTGCCGGAAAAGTCGATGGGCACAAGTTCAGCCAGCACTTCTTGATTACGGAGTGGGAGCAGGTTGTTGACGCATGGCAACTGGAAACCTGGGAGGCGTATCGTGATGTCATACGACTGGGCCGTAAAACGCGCCTGCCGGAGAAGCAGCGTACTGTGCTCTGGTCGATTTTCGATCATGTTCGGTCTGAGCTTAGAGATCGAAAACTGGTAACGTATTCAGACTTATACAGTCGCCTGGCGTCTCAGCTTGAAAAAAACAATCATCCTCCCTTTGAATTTACCGTTATAGACGAGGCCCAGGATATCAGTGTGTCTCAGTTGCGCTTTCTTGCCGCGCTTGGGACTGGGCGACCGAACAGCCTTTTCTTTGCTGGTGACCTTGGCCAGCGAATCTTCCAGCAGCCATTCTCGTGGAAAGCACTCGGCGTCGATATTCGTGGTCGTTCCCACACGCTGAGAATCAATTATCGAACATCGCACCAGATCAGAATGCAGGCTGACCTCCTGTTGGGACCCGAATTGTCAGACGTTGACGGGAATACGGAAGAACGTCGCGGTACCATCTCGGTCTTCAATGGGCCGAAGCCGACCATCGCGGTTTTTGCCTCTCAGGAAGAAGAAATGGAAGCGGTCGGAACATGGCTTTCGGAGCGAACAGCCGAGGGGCTGATGCCTCACGAAATTGGTGTTTTCGTTCGTTCCGTAGCTGAACTGGACAGAAGCCGTGCGGTAGTCGAGGCAGCCGGTCTTCCCTTCAAGGTACTCGACGAAAACGTTGAAACAATCAGTGGATATGTTTCGGTCAGCACAATGCACCTTGCTAAGGGCTTGGAGTTTCGTGCCGTTGTCGTGATGGCATGTGATGATGAGGTTATTCCCCTGCAGGAACGGATCGAGACGGTCTCGGACGACACGGATCTGGAAGAAGTGTACAACACGGAACGCCACCTGCTTTACGTTGCCTGTACCCGCGCACGAGATCATTTACTAGTGACAAGCAGCTATCCGGCATCGGAGTTCCTGGACGATCTGCAGATGTAAGATTTCTAAACATTGCCTTGAAAAGGCCTTGATCCATAACTCAGGATAGAAAGGTGTCAAAAATGAACATCACACCCAACAAACTAAGTATTTCCCAACTTTTTGCAACGAGCAACGAACAGTTTTTGGTCCCCTCTTACCAAAGAAGATATGCGTGGGGGTACAACCAGATAAAAGCATTATATGACGATATACGAATGCTAAAAGAAGGTGATGGGCATTTATTTGGCATGATTATACTGCACAGTGATCTTCATATAGGTGGACTCAATAAACCAGAATTAGTCGATGGGCAGCAACGGCTGATTACACTTGCCATACTTCTTAGGGTAATTCAGCAGCGTTTTAAAAATATGGGCAATAAGGACAAAGAAGATCAGATTAAGAAAATGCTCGCCTGCTCTGGCTATGATGATAAAGAAGTGACCAAGCTGAAATTAGGGGAATTGGACAATAGAGATTTTATTTCCTTAATGAAACAAGAAGAAGCACATGAATACACGAATATAAACATAAGAGATGCATATAATAATTTTAGCCAATGGTTGGAAACGTTTTCTTCTAAAGAACTCAACCGTTTCTTTTTCACCCTAACCAATATGACTGTAATTATAAGATTAGACGTTGGAATGGCTCAAGATGCTTACAAGCTTTTTGAAACCATTAACAATAGAGGACTGCGTCTTTCTCCAACAGACATAATCAAAAACTTCTTGTTGGGTCATGCTGCAAAGATTGGCGGCGATGTTTTAGAAGAAACCAAATCACTGTGGTCAACAATTATTACCAATTTAGATAATATTGATACTGACGATTTCTTTAGACAATACATGTGTTCTGTGCTCCATCGAAAAATCAGCAAGTCCAAGTTAGTTTATGAGTTTAAAAAATATTACTTTAAGAATGTAGATAAGACCGAATTATTGGGCGAATTTGCTTATTATGTGGATGAACTATCTGATGAAGATGAAGAAAAGAATAATAATATTTTAAACGGAGAAGAAAATGAACATATCGAGGAAGCCAAAATCAGTACTAACGATCTACTGAGAGAACTGAAAGAAACATCTAAAACATATAGAAAAATCTCCCTGGGACAATTCGATAATGCAATAATAAATAGACATATAATCTATTTGAACAAAATTCTTTCAACACCTACATACATATTCTTGATGCATTTTTTGCAGAAGGATTTACCAGTCAAAACGGTAGTAGCGGTATTGAAAAAAATAGAGTCATTTATGCTACGCAGACACATTTGTGAAATGAGGACGGGAGAACATGATGATATTTTTGCAAAGATGCTCTACAGTTTGAGCTCTGATGACATAATTGATGCAGTCAAAAAACATCTTGATGAACATTTTCCAACAGATGAGGATTTTAGAATCAGTTTCCCCAAACACAGTTTTTATGGGAGATTGATTAACAGGGCTAAATATGTGTTGGAGCAAATTGAATACTTCGAGCAAGGTAATATTGGAGAGTTAGTAGTGGCAAGCTCTTCAGAGGTAGAGTTAGAACACATTATTCCTCAAACAATCAGTACAAAAAAATCAAAAACAGAATTCGGGAATTGGGAAGAGTATTTAGGACCAAATAGTATTGTCAAGCACAAGAAGTATGTTGATTTGATAGGCAATATGACATTACTGGCTGACAGTTTGAATATCCAGGCATACAATAATCCCTTTGCTAAAAAGAAAAAGAGTTATAGAAATTCGACTTTAGCAATTACAAAAAAATTGGCAAGACAATCTGATTTTAAATTCCATCATGTTGAAAAACGAGGCAAAGAACTTGTCGAAAAAGCAATCAAGATTTGGACAATATAAATGGAGAGTTGCGAGAGTTAGTGAGGTCAGCGAAAAGATGAACAAGGGTCAAGTCTACGATTGACCCTTGTTGTTGGTTGCCAATCGTATTCATTGATCTGGCCAGATCACCCAACCTCTCGCTTTGTATTTGAACTGAGTGAGTCGATTCGTGAAAATATGACATGAGCAGACATTGTCTCCATCTACTAACAAATGATTTCGATCAAAAGGGATTACTGAGGATTACATATTGAAGAACTAAACCGCTTCGCGGTGGTAGATACAGAGGACTTGTGGGGAAATCCTAGAATAAAGAATTATTGACAATCCCGTTCTATCTGTTATTCAGTAGCTCATGTTGTTG
>Ga0307992_1001623_pt1 | contig 13274 bp, 12 predicted proteins | sample EllFjometagen133_FD_203162 | JGI IMG/M metagenome (GOLD analysis project Ga0307992, IMG submission 203162) | Marine microbial communities from Ellis Fjord, Antarctic Ocean - #133 | ecosystem: Environmental > Aquatic > Marine > Unclassified | place: Southern Ocean | collected 2014-10-08
ATCTTTAATTTTTACAATTTCAATACTTCTCTTTGCTTTTTCAAGGCTTTTTTCTAATTCTTTAGAAAGTACCATACCTTCTTGATATAGTTCAATACTTTTGTCTAATGGAGTTTCATTATTTCTTAAGGCTTGAGCTATTTCTTCCATTCTTTTTAACTTTTTTTCAAAATCCATTAATTACCTACCTTTGCACTTGTTTCACCATCTACAAACATAATACCAACAATATCATCTTTGTTTAAATCTTTTACTGAACTTATAATTTGCTTGTTTTTATCTTTTATAATTGCATAGCCTTTTTTCAATATAGACTTGGGATTTAATGAGTCAATTTCTACCTTTGCAAGATTATATCTGTTTTCAAAATCAATAATTTTATTGTTAAGGGCTAATTCAATATCATTAGAAGCATTAGCAGCTCTAAAGTACATATTATCAATTTTAGACATCACAAAAGAATTTAGATTTGTAACATCATATCTCAAGATTCTTTCTTGAAGATAATAGATTTTATTATCTAAAGCACTCTCTATATTAGCTGTTAATTCTTGACTTTTGCTTTTTATATCATTGTAGCCACTGCTAGCGAGTTCAGCTGCAGCAGATGGAGTGGGTGCTCTCAAATCGGAGACAAAATCACAAAGTGCAAAATCTATTTCATGGCCCACACCACTTATAATTGGTATTTTGCTATTTAATATGGCTCTTAAAACAATTTCTTCACTAAAGGCAAGTAAATCTTCAATTGATCCACCACCTCGTGTAACTATGATTTGATCACATAAATCAAAAGTGTTGGCAACCTCTATTGCATTTGCAATACTCTTAGCAGCTGCTTCTCCTTGAACTACACAGGGAATGATTAATACATCTAAGCTTGGAGCTCGTCTTGCTAATACTTGCAGTACATCTTGTAGTGCTGCAGTTGTGGGGCTAGTAATGACACCTAATTTTGTTGGAAATTTGCATATAGGTTTTTTTAGTTTTTCATCAAACCAACCTGCAGCTTGATAAGCTCTTTTTCTTATCTCTAGCTGAGCTAATATATCACCTGTACCAACAAAACTTATACTCTCACATTTTATTGAATAAGTTCCCCTCGGCGCATAAACATCTAAATTACCAAGAATTTGAACTTGGTCTCCTTCTTTTAAAAGTCTTTCTACTTTCCAGGTATTATTTTTAAACATAACAACTGATATAGAGGCACCCTTATCTTTTAGAGAAAAATACCAATGGCCAGTTGAGGACGGTCTAAAGTTTGATACTTCTCCAATAATATTTAAATGGGGAAAACTTTCACTGAAGGTTTGTTTAATTAAAGAAGTTAAATCACTTACACTTAATATTGGTATATTGCTTTGCTTCACTGAATACTCCTAATTATTCTTAAATAATATAGGTCATTTATTCTTTTGTCATCACCTTTATTACAAGTAATACTAAATAATAATTATATTATATGTAAGCTTAGGCTAATAAAAGGAGGCTAAAAGGTCTTTTAGTACTCGATTAGTTTCGGTGAATAAAACAATATAAAAGCAGATAAAAATAAATAAATATTTTCATAAAAATTCATAAAACTTACTTTTATATAATGCTTTGTATAATTAAATTATAGATTTGAATATAAAAAAAAAGCAAAAAAAATAGGGCCGTAAATAAAAAACAGCCCTGTTAAGATTATTATCTTAATTAATTGTAGATTAGTCTGCTAAGATTGCACCTGTAGGACAAACTTCAGCACAAGCTCCACAACTAATACATGCATCTGCATCAATTACATAGATATCGCCTTCTGTAATAGCTTCTACTGGACATTCTCCAATACAACTTCCGCATGCAACACAGTCATCAGTAATTCTATAAGCCATGATGTTACTCCTTAATCGTTTATAATTTATACATTATTTTTAACACCAACTTGTATAGTAGTCAAGTATTACAAACTTTAGAATTTCTCTTTATTAACCTTTTCGCCGACTATTTGTCTAGAAATTTGGTAGTTAGTTTGTCTATTAAGGTTAACAAAAAAATCAATATTGTTAGAAAAGTAGAACAAATAACTTGGTAATTTTCTACATAAATTAATTTATGTATTTTAAAATTTTTATAAAAAAATTAATTTATCTTGTAAAATGTATAAATATAACTTATCGTTTTTTTAGATTATTAACGAGGGAAAAGGTTATAGCTTAAAATGAATATGAAATTAGTATTAGCAGAAAAACCAAGTGTTGCAAGATCTCTAGCCAAAGTATTAGGCTGTTATAAAAAAAATGATGGATATTTGATTGGCGATAATTATATTGTCACTTGGGCCTTAGGTCATTTGGTAGAATTAGCACAACCCGCCTATTATTCACAGAGCTATAGAAGATGGAGTTTCAAATCTTTACCAATTTTACCTGATAATTTAAAACAAGAGCCAATAGAGAGAACTTTAGATCAATTTAAAATAGTGAAGTCTTTATTAGAAAGAGCTGATGTGGATACTTTTATAATAGCCACAGATGCAGGAAGAGAGGGAGAGTTGGTTGCAAGATGGATATTAAAATTATCCAATTATGATAAACAAGTTAAAAGACTTTGGATTAGTAGCCAAACCGATCAAGCAATAAAGAACGGTTTTAATAATCTTAAAGATGGGGATGATTATATTAATTTGTATCAAGCTGCAGTTTCTAGATCCGCAGCTGATTGGTATGTTGGAATGAATGTTAGTAGAGCTTTAACAACTCACTACGATGCTAAAATGTCTGCAGGCAGAGTTCAAACTCCAACACTATATTTAATGTGTGAAAGAGAAGAAGAAATTGAAAAATTTAGTGGAAAGTTTTATTGGACACTAAAAGCCGATTTTGGATCTTTTAATGCCTCATATTATCCCTCTAATGATTCTATTAGAATAGACAATGAAGACGATCTTAAAAAGATTAAACAAATTATTAAAAGTGCTACAGTGGCTAAAATAATAGATATAGAAGCAGTTGAAAAAACTGAACAACCTCCATTAGCTTATGATTTAACTGAGTTACAGAGAGATGCTAATTTACAATTATCCTTTAGTGCTAAAAAAACATTAGATGTACTGCAAAAACTTTATGAGTATCATAAAATTGTAACCTACCCTAGAACAGATAGTAGATATATAACAGACGATATTGTTCCAACTATTCCACAACGATTAAAAGCTTTATACAATAGTGAGTTTAAAGAAAATGCTAATAAGCTTTTAAGCAAAGAGCTACATATTACACCTAGGCTTGTACAAAATGAATTGGTTAGTGATCACCATGCTATTATACCTACAGAGCAAAACGTATATATAGATAGGTTAAGTACTGATGAAAAATCTTTGTGGCAATTAATTGTCAAAAGATTTATTGAAGTATTAGAGCAAGATTATATATATGAAACTACCACTGTCAATTTACAAATTGACTCATTAAATTTTAAAACAAGAATTACAAAAAAGATTCAAGAAGGGTGGAAGGCTGTTAATAAAAGTCGAAATTTAAGTGATGAAAGTAGTGCTTTTGATTCACTAAAAGTCAACCAAGATATTACTTTAAAAGATTATAAAATCAAAAAATTAGCTACTGAGGCCCCCTCTAGATATAATGATGCTACATTATTGTCTGCTATGGAGCATGCAGGTAGGTATGTGGATGATGCACAATTAAAGAAAAATCTTAGCTCCGGTCTTGGAACTCCTGCAACTAGAGCCGATATTATCGAGAAACTAATTCGCAATAATTATATAGAGCGATCTAACAATAATGAATTGATACCAACCTCTATTGGCAGAGAGATTATTAGACTCGCTCCACCGCTACTAAAAAGTCCGGCACTTACAGGCAAATGGGAAGAGCGTCTCACTAGTATATCTAAAGGAAAAGAAGAGTCAGAAACTTTTATAAATGATATAAAACAAGTAACCAAAGACCTGGTTAAAGAAATAGGGAATTCCTATGAAAGTTTTGCGCCAATTTACAAAGAGAGTAAAAAATGTCCTTTCTGTAATAGCTCAATGATGAAAGTTGTCGATAATCTTGAAAGAGTCCATTATATTTGTCAAAAACTTTCTTGCTCTTATGAAGAAATGGAAGTACAGAAGAAAGTACTTCTTACAAAAGAAGAGTTGGAAAACAGACCTAAAGCTGTGGTAAAAAGAGTGGTTAAGGTAAAAAAAACTGTAGTTAAGGAAATGCCTCAAATAAAGATGGCTGCTAAAGTTTCATCTTCAGCTGCTTATTTTCAAAATCTACAAAAAACTCAAGCTTTAAAGCCTAAGGTTAGTGTAAAAAAAATAGCTGCTAAGAGTGAGAGTCTCTACAAATTTGAAACAGTAATCGAAGTTGTTAGAGATAGTAGACTAAATAGACGAAATTATTCTAATAATAATAACAACAATAATAACAATCAAAATTGGAATAAAGAAAAGTTTAGTGCAGAAAAAGAATCTAGTGGTGGGACTTTTGCTGACTTTATCAAAGCAAGTGAAAAGAGAAATAAGAAAAAGAAGAAATAATTAAATCAAAAAGACAGACATCAAATTAATAGATAAGCTATTTTATTTTTATAGGATAAAATAGCTTTTTAAGTAAGGTCCTCTCTTATTAATTCTACCAGTTTTTCATCAATAACTATTTTATCCAATTGTTTTTTAAGAAATGAGAGATTGACTTGTTCTTCAATATTTGAGTTTTTGGATTTTTTATTTATAGGCGCACTTTCGAGTTGTCTTGCGATAGCTAAATTAGCTACTTCTTCCTCAATCTTTACTTTGTTGAGATATTGCTTAGACAATATTGAGCAAATTTCTTTTTGCTTTTGTAAACCATTTATTCTAAAATAATAGGCTAAAATACTATAAAATAAATATAATTCTTGATTAATATTAGAGATATTAAGTGTTTCTAAGGCCATATTTTTAAAAGAAGTATTTTCAAAGGCTAAGGCCATCTTTGTAATCTGTGGAAAAAAAGAACCTTTAAATGCTTTTTTATTAAGTGTTAATAGCATTTTGTCTTTTTCTTTGATAAGGGCATTTATTCTCAACATATTCCAGGCAGTTAAAACAAATCTAGCTTGTATTGGTAGTGGAGTTCTGTTACTATTTTCTTTATCATCTAATAAATTATCATCAATTTGAGCCATCTCAAATTCATCAATATTTATTTCGCTTTGATTTAAAATAGACTGGATAATCTTTTCATCCCTTTTATATAAAGCTTGAATTAACTTGGTATTATCTTTTAATATATTTTTCACAGCTTTGTACGATAGATAATAATTTTTAGGTAATACATATTTGGGACTGTATTCAAAGGATATACGCATTTTAGCAAAATCTTCAAGAATTTTATAAAGATGAAATGATTGGCGTATATTCATAAGTTTTTTTATCCTTAGTATTATATAATCTTTTATTTTTTTAAAAAAATCAACAACAAATAAAAATAGCTCTCAAAACAATATAGAGGGGTGTTATGATATTATTAATAGTGTTAATATAAAAACATTCTGTTATTATATAGACAATGAATAATAGTTTTGCTATAGTGTAGAAAGAGGTACAAAATGGACATTGCATTAGTTGGATTTGGAAAGATGGGTAATATGATAAATTCTCTTACTGAAGTCTCTGATAAAGTAGTTGCTATAGTTGATCCCTACAGTGATAGTGCTCAAATAAGTGCTAAAGAATTAACTATGAACAATTTAAATAATGCCGAAGTTGTAATTGATTTTTCACACCCCTCAACTATAGAAGATAATATTAGATTCTATATTGAAAATGGAGTTTCTTGTGTAATTGGAACAACCGGTTGGTATGAACAAATAGAGGATCTTAAAAGTTTAGCCAAAAAATATAAATCTAGTAGTTTGATTTACAGTGGTAATTTTTCTCTAGGTGTAGCAATATATAGAGAAATAATTAAATTTGCATCAGCTATTGTCTCGAAAACTGCCATTTATGATGTTTTTTTAAATGAGATACACCATAAAGAAAAAGCTGATTCTCCCTCTGGAACAGCACTTTTATTAGCAGCAGCTGTAAAAGATCATTTTGATGGAAAAGATAGTATTGTAACTCAGGAATTAAAAAGAAAAATAAAAAGCAACGAGATTCATTGCTCTTCTACTAGAGGGGGTTATATTACCGGAACTCATAGTGTGGTTTTTGATTCTCAAGCAGATAGTATAGAATTGGTTCATAGAGCTAAAAATAGAGAAGGGTTTGCAAAGGGAGCAATTGTTGCAGCCGCATGGATAAAAGATAAAAAAGGCTTTTATAATTTAGATGATTTGGTTAGCACCTTAATAAAGTAAGATAGGAGAAAATTATGAATTTTAATAGATTTAGTGGAGTACATACAGCTTTAGTAACACCTTTTACAAAAAAGGATAATTTAGACACAGAGAGTTTGAAAAATTTGATTGAATATCAAATTGAAAATGGAATCAGCGGTTTAGTTCCTTGTGGAACTACAGGTGAAAGCCCAACTTTATCTCATGATGAGCATGATAGAGTAATTCAATTAACTGTTGAATATTCAAATAATCGAGTTCCTGTTATAGCTGGAACTGGTAGTAATGCAACTTCAGAAGCAATTAGACTTTCTAAACATGCACAATGCGTGGGTGTTGATGCAGTTTTATTGGTAAATCCGTATTACAACAAACCAACACAAAAGGGTTTGTATCTTCATTTCAAAGCTATTGCCGATAGCCTAGATATTCCATGCATTGTTTATAATATTCCAGGTAGAACTGGAGTTAATGTTGAAACAGCTACTTTAGTAGCTCTTGCTAATGATTGTCCTAATATAATTGCGGTTAAAGAAGCTAGTGGTAATATTACTCAAATGGAAAATGTTGTTAATAGATCTCCAGATGACTTTCTTGTATTAAGTGGTGATGACAATATGGGTTTAGATTTGATACAAAGAGGTGGAAATGGTATAGTTTCAGTAGCTTCAAATTTGTTCCCAAGACAAATGAGTCAAATGGTTGATTTAGCACTAAATAATAAAATGGAAGAAGCAAGAAAAATTGAATCAAGCTTATCAGCATTTTTCAAAACTTGTTTTATAGAAACAAATCCAATCCCAATTAAAACGGCTTTAGCTCGTTATGGTTATTGTTTAGAAAGTTTTAGACTTCCAGTTTGTACATTAGAAAGTGAAGAAAATAGACAACAATTATATAATGTCTTAGATGAATTAGAAAAAAATCCTAGCTTTGATAACAGCTGGAGAAGGAGATAAGAGTAAAATGGCGAATATTAATAATAGCTTTGGCAAATTGTCTGCAGGTTATTTATTTCCTGAAATTGCAAAAAGGACAAATTCATTTTTAAGTGAAAATCCTGGTGTAGAATTAATGAAATTAGGAATTGGTAACACAACTGAGGCTTTGCCCAAAACACTTGTTGAGGCTATGAAAGATAAATTAGATTTATTATCAAGCAGAGATACTTATTCCGGCTATGGGGACGAACAAGGGGATACTCCCCTAAGAGAAGCCCTAACAAAATATTATCAAAACTATGGTGTTGAATTAGAAGCTACTGAATTTTTTATAAGCGACGGGGCTAAAGCAGATGCTGCAAATATTCAGCAGTTATTTAGTTGTGATAGTAAAGTTGCTTTTCAAGATCCAGCTTATCCTGTATATGTTGATTCTAATGTAGTGGGAGGAAGAACTCCAGGCTACGATACTAAACTTCAAGGTTATACAAATTTTGAATATTTACCTTGTTTAGAATCGAATAGCTTTATACCTCAATTGCCTAAAACAAAGGTTGATTTAATTTATTTGTGCTCACCAAACAATCCTACAGGATCTGTAATGACTCATGAGGATTTGAAATCTTTTGTTGATTGGGCAAATAAAAATAAAGCTATAATTATTTTTGATAGTGCTTACAGTGAATATGTAAGAGATCCTTCTTTGCCAAGAAGTATTTATGAAGTTGAAGGTGCAAAAAGTTGTGCTATTGAAATCAATAGTTTTAGTAAAAATGCGGGGTTCACTGGTGTTAGATTGGGTTGGACTATAGTTCCAAAACAATTGGTTTGTCAGGATAGTGAAATTGGAGTGTTAAATTCTATGTGGAATAGAAGACAATGCACCTTTTTTAATGGAGCTTCAAATATTTCACAAGCCGGTGGTATAAGTGCATTAACCATTCAAGGCTTAAAAGAATGTAGAGCTTTGGTTGATTATTACATGGATAATGCTAAAATAATTAAAGATGGTTTAGAAAGTTTAAATATTGTTTGTTTTGGTGGAGTTAACTCCCCATATATTTGGGCTAAAACTCCAAATAACCTTACTAGTTGGCAGTTTTTTGACTTTCTATTAAAGAAATGTCATGTAGTTATTACCCCAGGTAGTGGGTTTGGACCTTCAGGAGAAAATTATATAAGAGTTTCTTCCTATGGACACAAAGAAAATGTTATAAAAGCAATGGAGTCAATCAAGGAGAATTTTAAAAATGTCAATTAAAACTATACCTTTAGGAGAGGAGAAGTTATCCCAATTAATTAAGGATATTCCAACCCCTTTTTATCTTTATGATGAAAAAGCTTTTATGGATAATGCTAAGAAGTTTAATGATTTATTCTCATGGGCTCCAAATTTTATAAACTATTTTGCTGTAAAAGCGTGTCCTAATCCTAGTATCTTAAAAAGATTATTTGATATTGGTTATGGAGCAGATTGCTCTTCCTTACCTGAATTGGTACTTGCAAAAGCATGTGGCTTGGAAGGTGGAAAAATCATGATGACAAGTAATGATACACCTGAAGAAGAGTTTGAATATGCTAATGAAATTGGTGCAATTATAAACTTGGATGATATTACTCATATAGATTCGCTTGAGAGAGCTGTAAAAAAACTTCCAGAGACTATTTGTTTTAGATATAATCCTGGAAAAGAAAGAACTGGAAATGCTATTATTGGTAACCCTGTTGAAGCTAAATATGGTGTTACTAGTGATCAAGTTGTAGAATGTTATAAAATTATGAGAGACAAAGGTGTAAAGCGCTTTGGTCTTCATACTATGATTGCTTCTAATGAATTAGAAGGTGATTATATTGTTGAAACAGCTAGAATGATTTTTGCTTTGTGCAAGAAAATTTATGATGAAGCTGGCATAAGAATTGATTTTGTTGATTTAGGTGGTGGAGTTGGTATTCCTTACGCTCTTGATCAAGAACCTATGGACTTGGAAAAAGTCAGTGCACAAATAAAAGATTTGTACGAAACTATGATTGAAAAAGAAGGCTTAGCCCCTATACAAATTTCTTTTGAACTTGGAAGATATATTTTAGGTCCCTATGGATATTTAGTTACTAAAGCTCGTCATATAAGCACAAAATACAAAGACTATGTAGGTCTTGATTCTTGTATGGCAGATTTGATGAGACCGGCTTTGTACGGTGCTTATCATCATATTACTGTATTAAACAAGAGTGGAAAGAAACACATATATGATATTACTGGTAGTTTGTGTGAAAACAATGATAAATTTGCAGTGGATAGAGAATTAGTTGAAATAGAAAAAGGTGATACTTTAGTAATTCATGATACAGGGGCACACGGCCATGCTATGGGCTTTAATTATAATGCTAAACTTAGACCTGCTGAGTATTTATTAACAGAGGACGGTGATATTAAAATGATAAGACGAAGACAAACTATGGATGATTATTTTGAAACATTAAGATTTGATGAAGCTGAGGTGAAGATTTGATAAATCATATTTACTCTCAAAGAGTTTATTTTTCAGATACTGATTGCCAAGGAATTGTTTATCATGCTAAATATTTAGATTTTGCTGAGCATGCAAGATCGGAGATGATTCGTGAAGTTGTAGATCAAACAAAATTACTTGATGATCATGTTGGTTTTGTTATAAAAGAATTAAATATAGTTTATAATATTCCAGCGAAATTAGATGATTTATTGACTGTAAATACTACTATTGAGACTTCTAAAACTTTTAGCATGGTTTTAAAACATGAAATTAAAAGAAATGATGAGCTAATTAGTATTGTTAAAGTTAAAGCTGCTTGTATTGATTTACAATCAAATAAAATTTTGAAAGTTAGTGATTATCTATAATAAAATAGATTTTATAGCATAAAAAAAAGGTAGTGTAAATTATTTGCACTACCTTTAGCATTTTCTTATAAACCCAAAATGGTTATTAGATTTTTAAATTGTTTGTGTTTTTATTATTAGCTATTTTTTGCTTAAACAATTCTGCAAGTAGCATTAGGGAGAAAATAAAGCAAACATATGCATAATAGTGCAAATTACCAAAATTCCCCAAATATTTTAATCCCACAAGCATACTTAATAAGTATAAAACGATTGAAACCATTGCAATCCTTCTTTTAGTTGAATTTCTATCTAATAAAATGATTATTCCAACAATTAATAAAAATAAGGCATAGTAAAGATCTACTGTTAAAGTAAATTCAGAATTATAAACCTGGGTATTATAAATATTAATAACAAAGGATTGAGCACAAATAAGCACGCACAAAACAATACTCGTAAGCCCTATGATTATCTTCATTTTTCTCATAGAAACTCCTTCTTTGTATAAATGATATATAAACATAAACACATTAGCAAGAAAAATGTTACATATTTTTTCACTATTGTTACAAAAATAGTTATTTAATGTATTATTTGGTATAGTTTTAAATTCAGATATTTTATATTTGATAGATTAAAATTTTATTATATTTTTTCTTTAGTGTTTTTTTTACAGTTAACACTCGCAAGATCTTGCCATTTAGTCGTATAGCAAGGCGATAATTTTTCTCTTTTTTGCAAGTTGTTTTTCTCTAAATTATTAGTAGCAGCGCTTGAGATTGTTTTCCGGCCATAGGTTTGAGATATTTCATTTACCACTTGAGCAAGTCTGTCCTGCTTTTGTAATTGTGCATTGTAGGTGTCATTATTAAATAGGGTTAACTGCCTATATCCCGATTTGGTTAAATTATTTGCCCAAACTCTGCAACCTTTATACTTATCTTCTCTGTATATTTTCTTTAATATCTGTTTTGCGGCTATTATTATTGTGGGAATATAGTCGGTGGGTTCTTGTAAATAAATTGTAGAAATAGGAGCAATATAATTTTCTTCAAACCTATTGGTAAAAATATTAAGACTTATAGTTTGAGTTACCAAATTTTTTTGAATTAATTTCTCTCCTAATATTGTGCATTGGCAGGCTATTGCTTCTTCTAATTCTTCATAAGTGGTTCTGATATGAGAGAAGGATATCCCGCTACAAAAGTTTTTAGTTTGTGGATTTTCCACATTTATACAGGGAATACCTTTCAGCTCTTTTACTGTTTCTAGTGTTGTAATGCTTAAATTTTTTCTTATCCAAAGTTCATTTTTTTTAATTAAATCTGCAGCATTATTTATTTCATGGCTGTGTAAAAATTGGGTTTTACTTCGACCTATTCCCCAAATATCTTCAATAGGGGTTTTATAGAGAGCCTTAGCCTCCCATTCCTTTTTAAGATATAAGCAATTTGAATCTAGGCCTTTACCTATATGGTTTGCTATTTTGGCTAAAGTTTTAGTTCTTGCAACTCCAATTGAAACAGGCATTCCAGTATTTTTTGTTATTGTATCTCTGATCTCTTGTGCACTAATGTGAGAGGGCATTTTAAAAAAAGCTTCATCAATAGAATAGGGCGTAATTATGCCAACCAGGTCTTTTAAGCACTCCATAACTCTATCCGATATATCTTGATAGAGGGTATAATTGGAAGAAAATATTTCAACATTATTTTTTTCAAGCAAACTTTGACATTGAAAAAAAGGCATACCTCTTTTTATATTTAATTCTTTAGCCTCTTTAGAAAGAGCTATAATACAGCCATCATTGTTTGATAAAATAACTATAGGTTTATTTTTTAAATCGGGTCTAAATAATCTCTCGCATGATGCATAAAAATTGTTACAATCACACAAACCTACCATCATCTTAAAGTCCTAACAACAGCTGTTATTACACCAAAAATTGAGAAGTTATCAAAATTAGTAATCTCAATATCATCAAAATCATTATTTTCAGGGTGTAGTGAGACGTTTTCACCACTAACTTTTAATCGCTTTGCAGTAAACTCACCCTCATATTCTGCTACAACTAGATCATTATTTTTAGCATTTAAACTTTTGTCTACAACTAAAATATCTCCATCAAAAATTCCACTTTTCTCTAGACTATCACCACTTGCTTTTAAACAATAAGTCGAAGCTTTATGCTTAAGTAATAAATCGTTAAAATCTAAAGGGTTTTCTCTACTATCAGCTGCAGGGGAAGGAAATCCACATTTTATAGGGATTTCCATTAAAACTGTTGGTGCTTGTTTATCCATGTAGACAATATGAATTTCTTTTACTCCTTTGTCAATCTAAATTAAACTAGTAAAGAAAACCAATATATTTATTAATTACAAGTTACAATAATTTTTGTACTTCCGAGAGTCCCAGATATTCCATCAATATAGGCAAACATGTCGTAACGGTGCTCTCCTTCTACTGGTGCAATAGTTAGAACATTAGTACTTTCTCCTACAACTTCACTTCCATCAAAATACCAACAATATCGAATTTCATCTGCAGTATGTCCACTTGGTAGTGTAGTTGGTGTAAAAGTTAGGCTTAAGTCTTGATTTGCAATTATAATCTCAGGTGTGGCAGTTATAACTCCTCTTATTGGTAGATGAGTATTACAGTAAAAATTAATACCATAATCAAGAGTAGTATCACCTATTACAAAGGTATTACTTCCGACTGTGGTATGATTAGCTAAGACTCTAACCTCTTGTGCTAAACCAGACATTTCTGTTGGTCCACTATATAATTTACAAGCAAGTAAATAATTTCCTGCTGCTAAGGTGGTTGTTACATCAGCATGCCCTGTTTCATAGGTTTTATCATCTGTTATTACGTATTCAGTAAAAGTATTATTATCTAATTTATAATAGGTAGTTATAACTCCTACTTTAGTTGAATCTACTTGATCAGTATTCCAATAAAAATCAATATCAATGTCTCCATCTCCTACCAAATAATCTAAGTTGATATCAACAACTGATAGGCTGTTAAACAAGTAGTAGGTACCACTACCTTCAACAATAGCTTCCTCATTTACATTATATCCAACAACACTTATATCCCATTTACCTTTTATCAAATCAGTTAGTTGTGTTGATTCATCT
>Ga0307992_1001624_pt1 | contig 13273 bp, 11 predicted proteins | sample EllFjometagen133_FD_203162 | JGI IMG/M metagenome (GOLD analysis project Ga0307992, IMG submission 203162) | Marine microbial communities from Ellis Fjord, Antarctic Ocean - #133 | ecosystem: Environmental > Aquatic > Marine > Unclassified | place: Southern Ocean | collected 2014-10-08
GGGGACAATCCCACCGTACCGGGCATGGATTTCTACCTGAGAAGCAATCTTGTTGGATAATATACTGGCGCCGTCCTCAACCACCGCAGCCGCCGTCTCGTCACAGGAGGTCTCAATACCCAGGATTTTCATACTCCCGAAATTATAGCATAGATTCCTCGAGTTAAGACAATATCCCATTTTGACACCCCTAATAGCCAATGCTATGATGAACTAAAAGGGAAAATGGGAGTTATGAATCTGATTCTAAGAGCGGGGTGATGATATATGAATAGCACAGAAACATTATATCTGGTAATCCTTATCGTTTGTCTCTTACTATCCGCCTTCTTCTCCAGTTCGGAAACAGCCTTTACCGCCCTACAGAGGATAAGGGTTGAGCACCTGATCAGCACCAAGGTGCCCGGCGCGGTACGGATAGCCAGAATGATGCGGCACCCGGAGAAGCTGCTCTCTGCCATCCTGACCGGCAACAACCTGGTCAACACGGCAGCGGCAGCACTGGCTACGGTGCTCGCCATCTCTGTCTGGGGAGAACAGGGCATCCTGATTGCCACGATAGGAATGACCATCATCCTCCTGGTATTCTGTGAAACGACCCCCAAGATCATCGCCGCCCACAACCCCGAACGGACAGCGATAAGAATGGCACGGTCGGTAGAGGTAGCGCAAATGGTGTTTACTCCCGCTGTACTGGCGCTGAGCTCAATAGCCTCAAGGCTGAGCAAAATGGCCGGAGGGGAGCCGGTATCCCGATCGCTGGTCAGCGAAGAGGAAATCCGTACCATGATATCGGTAGGACATAAGGAAGGGACAGTGGAAGAAGCTGAGGCAGAGATGCTGCACAATGTTTTCGACTTCGGTGACCGACCGGTCCATGAGGTTATGGTACCCCGTCCGGAGGTAGTCGCCATAGAGAAGGGCTCAACAGTAGCTGATTTCCTCGCCCTCTACGCCGAATCACCACTCTCCCGCTTCCCGGTATACGAGGAGAACATGGACAACGTGGTCGGTATCCTTTCCATCAAGGACTTGCTAATGGCACTAGCCAAGGGAACTATCGATAACCAGAGCGTCATTGATGACCTCATCCGTCCCTCCTACTTCACTCCAGAGACCAAGCATATTAACGAGCTCTTTGCCGAGATGAGGGACAACAACTACCGCATGGCGGTAATTGTAGATGAGTACGGGGGTACCGCTGGCGTGGTCAGCCTGAGCCGGCTGGTCGAGGAGATCGTCGGTCAGGTCGGGGATGAGCTGGCCAGTGTGGAAAAGGAATACGAAGCGATTAACGAATACACCTTCCAGATTGACGGCAGCATGCGTATCGAGGAAGCCAATGAAGAGATAGAGCTCGAGCTGCCTGAGGGCGAAGACTACGAGACCGTAGCCGGTTTCATCCTCAACCTGTTGGGGCACATCCCGAGACAAGGCGAACAGCTAAAGTACAAGGGCTTAAAGATAGTGATAACCAAGATGCGGGGACTGAAAATAGAAGAAGTCCTACTAACCAAGGAAAAGCAGAAGCATAATGTACCGTCTGAGGGTTAGGTTTAAGCGAGGGAAGGAGATAAAATTCATCTCCCACCTTGATTTGATACGTCTATGGCAGAGGGCATTGCACCGGGCAAGGCTCCCGTTGGCCTATTCAAAGGGGTTCAGTCCCCACCCCCGAATATCACTGGCTATGCCGTTAGCCATCGGAGTAACCAGCGAAGCTGAGCTTGCCGACATCTACTTAGACAAGCAGGTCTCCCCCCACTTCTTCAGCGCCGCCTTAAGCCAGCAACTGCCGCCGGGTATCGAAATAGTGCAGGTGTACCCCATTCCCCCCCACCAACCCTCACTGCAATCACAAACCAGCTTCGCCGAATATGCGGTTACCATAGCAACGAACAAGGAAACGAAGGAGATAGAAGAAAATATCGCCGGGCTGCTTTCCACCGAGCACCTGCCCTGGCAACACCAGAGGGACACCGGCATGCGTAGCTACGACTTAAGAGCACTAATCTCCGACCTGCGGCTGATAGACCACCCCCATCCATACTGTACAATTGGTATGAGGCTGCGCTGTGACAACAGCGGTTCGGGAAGGCCGGAGCAGGTTACCCTCGCCCTGGGTTTCAGCGAGCGGCCGCAATCAATACACCGCACCAAGCTCATTCTGAAGACCGTCTAGGTAAAGCAGGGGCAAATAGATGAGGGAAAGCGAAGAGACTAAAGTACCACTGGAGCAGAGGGTACTGGACTTCATCCGGGAACACCACCTGGTACCAGGAAAATCCTGCCTGCTGGTGGCGGTATCCGGCGGCCCGGACTCAGTCTGCCTGTTGCACACCCTGTTCAGACTGAAGGACGAGCTGGGTATCACACTGCACGTAGCCCACCTCAACCACCAACTGCGTGGCACTGAGTCTGAAGCTGACGCCCGTTACACCGGCGAGTTGGCCCGGCGGCTCGGCACCCCGGCTACAATAGCAAAAGGTGAGGTAGAAAGATATCAAGCGGAAAAACGCATCTCGCTGGAGGAAGCCGCCCGTGAGGTGCGCTATGCCTTCCTGGCCGAGACAGCCAGGTCAGTGGGGTCGGACCGAGTGGCGGTGGGGCACACCAGGGACGACAATATCGAAACGATTCTGATGCACCTGGTGCGGGGAGCGGGTACCACGGGACTGCAGGGGCTAAAGTCATATCTTAAGTGGCGGCCGGCCGGTGGCGACTTTGCCGTAATCAGACCCCTCCTTACTGTAAGCCATAGGGAAACAGCCGGCTACTGCCAGGAGCACAACCTCAAGCCCAGAATTGATACCTCCAATTTTTCACTCCCTCCCCTAAGAAACAGGATACGCCATCAACTGCTACCTCTCCTCAAGAGCTATAACCCCGGGATAGAGCAGGCAATACTAAGGACGGCCCGCATCGCCGCCGGTGAGGTCGCCTTTCTGGAAGAAGAAGGTAAACGGTTATGGGGGAAAATTGTCTGGAGTCAGGAGAACACAATTACCCTGGATAAGGAAGGCTTTCTCAAGCTACCCCCCGCCCTCAAGCGACATCTCTTACGAATGGCTTTCGAAAGGCTACTGGGCAACCTCAAGGACATTGAAACACGCCATATTGAAGAAATAATGGAGGCCCTGACCAAGCCAGCCGGGAAAAGGCTTAATCTACCCGGCGGCCTGGTCTTCTCGATAGAGTACCGCCGCTATCTGCTCGGTAAAGACCCCTCGGCCCTATCCCCCCTCCCCACCCTGAATGGTGAGTGGCCGCTAAATCTACAAGGGGAAACGATACTGCCCGGCTGGCATATCAATACGGAAGTCATCGACCGGCAACAGATAGCAACGGGGGAAAAAGACAACCCGTTTAGCGCCTACCTTGACCTGGACAAGACCGTCGATAGACTGACAGTACGCAGCCGCAAGCGGGCAGACAGGTTCCAGCCACTGGGGATGCGCCAGCCCAAGAAACTGGGTGAGTTTATGATTGACGCCAAAATCCCCGCCGCATGGCGAGGGCAAGTCCCCCTGGTCTGCTCCCCTGAGCAGATACTGTGGGTGGTTGGCTGGCGCATAGATGATAGGGTAAAGGTCACCGAGAGCACCAAGCGAGTCCTGCGGCTAAAGTTTGAGCAGAGCTAAGGCCACAAGTCAAAAGATTCTAATAATTTAGCGATACCTTGGTTCCCGCCGAGTTGCCTGCTCGCTCCTTGCCGATGTTGAAACCCGCCGCGGCTGTTTCTCTTCAACAACTATCGGTAGCTCAACAATGATAGTAGCCCCCTTACCCGGCCGGCTTCTGGCATATATCCGGCCGCCGTGTTCGGTAACAATCCGATGGCAGAGAGTCAAACCAAGGCCAGTTCCCTGACCAACCTCCCTGGTAGTAAAGAAGGGGTCAAATATCCTCGTTAGATACTCCCTGGCTATCCCCGGCCCGTCATCCTTGAAGGATATCCGTATCCCGTCATCCACCCTCTCGGTCTTAACCACGAGCCTCCCTCCACCATGGGCCAGTCCCATCTCCTCCTCAGCATTCAGAATAATATTAAGGAACACCTGCTGAAGCTGACCAATATCAGCTATTGTCCGGGGCAGGTCGGGAGCAAGCCGGGTAGCCACCTTGATATCGGCAGCCTCCATTTCATAAGCGCGCAGGGCGATGGCAGCCTCAACCAGATTGTTGATATCGGTGTAGACCCGCTCCGGCTCCTGCTGGCGGGCAAAGGTAAGCACTCTGCCTACGATGCCAGCGGCCCGCTGCGCCCCGTGATAGATGGTCCTGAAACTTTTCCCGACGTCCTCAGGGAGATCCTTCTGCATCAGTAAATAGGAGCAGTTGACAACGGCAGTGAGGGGATTATTTATCTCGTGGGCAAGACCGGTTGCCAATTGGCCGAGTGAAGCCAGACGGCTGGTGATCTGTGCCCTTTCTTCCAGTTCAGCCTTCTCTGCCTCAAGCTGCTTGTGCTCGGTGATGTTGGTTATTATGCCATCAAACCTTACTACACTGCCTTTCTCATCCTTAATCGGAATACCGTGATCCCTTACATAGTACACCTGCCCGGTGTCTTTATGAACTATCCGGTACTCGAAGACGTACTCCTTCTTCTTCTGATAGGCCTTGACATAGGCCCTGGTGGCCCTGGCTAGGTCTTCAGGGTGAACGGATTTCGGCCATGCCCTCCGGTCACGGTAGAAGTCCTGCGGAGAGTACCCGGTCCAATCCCGCCATCTATCCGAGATGAAGACCATCGTCGCTGTCTCATCGGGTAAGGCAGAGTATATCGTAACCGGGATGTTCTTGATCAGGGTCTCGTATTTCTCCTTACTCTCCCTTAGCTCCTTCTCCATCTGTCTGCGCTCGGTGATTCTACCCAGCCGCCCGGCAATGACATTGATCAATATCCGCTCTTCCGCCAGGAAGGGCCCCTCATCACTTTCCGATCGCTCCTCCAGATAATAAACCTCGATGACGCCAACCCGGGCACCGTTCACTTCAATCTCCGCAGACTGCTGCCACTCCGTTTCACGGAAGTTCTCCGTCTTGAACTCCCGGCCGCCAATCGTAATTCTGACACAGGTGGTCTCCGGGTACTGCCAACCGCCGGGAAGTCGCGCGACGACCTCTCGATATATCTCGTCTAGCATAATACCGGGGCGGTCAACAATCTGGGCAATATCATAGACACCCTGAAGCTCCTTGATACGTTCTCTTAACACACGCGCCAGCTTCTGCGGGGCCTGTTCCGCTGTCTCCATCTCAACGACCCTCCGCCGGAGTGTACTCAGTTCACCTATCAGTCGCTCTTTTGTCTTGTCCGTGTCTTTCATACCCCACCCCCGGGAAACCAATGATATTTATACCGGCCACCAACGCCAGCCCGCTACACCTAACCTGTTATTTACCACTTCCAGCGATATAAATCAAGCCCGCACCTCACACTGCTACAACTTGACACAAAATATGATGCCAGGAACACACATATCAATTCTGTAAATAAAGATCAAAAAACTATGGCAATTAGATACTTGACACACCAATACTTATGTGCTATACATAGAGTATGTATATGGGGGTAGTCACGGGAAAGTCTGCTGGGTTAGCCATAACCCTTTTTTCTCCCCGTTCCGTGTAGCTGGCAGACCTGTAATCGGTGTCTGGCTACCCCCGCCAGAGGTGAGAGATATGAGTACAAAAGTAAACTTCCAGTCGGTATTAAGGTGGAGTGATGAACAATGTAGGGAATACTTAGAGAAAATGCGTTGGCCTGATGGCCCACATTGCCCTAATTGCAATACTAATCATCCTTACATCATCACCCGCAAGAGCGAAACCAAGAACAAAGTTAAGAATATTTATCGCTGTCGTGAGTGCAAGAAGCAATACACGGCGACTATAGGGACAATCTTTGAGGCCTCACACATTCCTTTAAGCACTTGGTTTGCGGCAATATACTTGATGTGCGCCTCTAAGAAAGGCATCAGTGCTCACCAAATCCATAGGCAGTTGGATATCACCTATAAATCAGCGTGGTTTATGTGTCATAGAATCAGAGAGGCCATGCGAGATAAAGATACGTTCTCGCCTCTAACGGGAACGGTTGAGGCGGATGAAACATACATCGGCGGTAAGGCAAGAGGACACTGGACACTAAAAGAACGTGAGCGAGACGAGATTAAAATGGGGCTGAGGCAAAAGCATAGGCACCCACGTATGGACAAGGCAGTTGTGTTTGGTATGCTGGAACGTGGCGGTAGAGTTAAAACTAAGCATATTAAAGAAATGAACTCTGCTACTGCCAAACAGGTACTAAGCGATAATATTGATTTTGAAAAGTCCAGGCTGATTACTGATGCTCACAAGGGTTATAACCAGATAAAGAACTATCTACCCCATGACGTTATTAAACATGAAGAGACTTACGTTAGGGGGGATATTCACACACAAGGTATTGAGAACTATTGGAGTATCCTAAAACGTGGTTTGTATGGGGTGTTTCATCACGTTGATGCTAAATACCTGTCTAATTACCTGAATGAGTTTGAATACAGGTTTAATCACCGGAAGATTCCCGATGAGGAACGCTTTGAGGCTTTGATGTGTCAGACTCAGGGGCGACTTCATTGGTATTGCCAGTCTCCCCAGCCGGAGAACCCCCACGCTTAGGGGTTTTGGCTAACTCTTGTATAGCCTCTTCAAAGGATAATGGGTGGAGGGAGAGGGTCGTGTCATTGTGCTTCTTCTTATCCATAATACTATTATACTACAAACATCGGTTAGGTGATGCGGTTGTATCCACGTATTGGTCAGTAGGGGATATTATTGGCCTGATATAGTAGCATTGGCAAGAGGCTTCAAATCATAGAACAGTATTTGTGTATGTCCCTTATCAGCTTTATTTTTGAGTTGAAGAAACCCATTCTTATGATAGAAATTAAGAACCCTATCATCGTTATAAGCATCGACTGTGATGAAGCGGCATCCTGTTCGATTATTAGTAATAAAAAACCGCCGCACCATATTTAAGGCCTTCGTACCAATACTCATCCCCTGCAACTCCTTTAGGACACCCAAGCGAGTCAATTTGACGGCAGGAAGGTTGTGATAATGATAATCATACTTTGTACCTATATCGGGATGATTAGCTTTCAGTTTATCAAGGTTTATCACATCATTACAGAAGTCTAATAGGGCAATAATCAATCCCGGATACTTAGATAATTCCAAAGAGAAAGTTTGAGTTAGAAGGTCTTCCCTATGCTGAACAGCATCTATGTGGAAGTACTCATTTAGGTCGGTATCACCACAGTCAAAAGCATCACAAGTATTATTGGCATCTACTTGTTTAAGTACCCAAGTCCTGTCAGAGAACGAGTTTCTATTCGCCTTCTGCATACTTCTTTATTAGTTTGCATGCCTTAGCCAGCTTGGGAGTGGGTGGTAGACTAACGGTCTCGTGGTTATTTTTGAGCAATTTGGCTAAGAATAAATCAGCTTCTTCCCCTCTTAGGACAGGGGTGGGTCTAATAGGTAATGCCATCACCCTCCTCCTTTCAAAACCAGATAATTCCATTCCTTACCAGTTATTACCATTCTAGCATGCCTTCTACCACTCATGTCAATACCCTAAGATAAAATCTTCCCTACCCCTCAAAATGATACACCCCCCCCCATTGACATCTATTCTTAAGGTGTTATAATCAACCCAAAAGGAGGTGATGTTATGGCTCTTACTGGTAATATATATCCGTTCACGCAAGATAATGTTGACAAGTCACCCACAGACAAAGGTGTATACGCCCTTTATGATGAAGATATTACTATTTACATCGGCAAGGGTGATGGCGAAAGTGGGATGAGGACTCGCCTCCAATCCCATAAACGTGGTGCTGATGGTTCTTGCACAAAGGGGGCTTCACATTATCGCCGAGAAGAATGTTCATATCCCAAGACCCGTGAACAGGAGTTACTCCTAGAATATAAGAACACATACGCTAAACTACCCCGATGTAATGATGTAATGCCGTAATCCCCTTAATCTCTAAGGTCGCAGAGTTTGGTACCAGTTCCCGTGCCTGCCAATACACCGTTTGTATCAAATTGGAAGTCACGATTACCAAAGGGCAAGTCATCTCCAAGTATGTGCAACCGAGCCTCCCCATCTGGCGTTACCCTAAACATAAGAGTAAGGTTAGTAACCAAGTCGTTAATTACTTGTTCTTTAATATAAAGCGTTTTGCCATTTTTTCTAAGCATATATGTTACTCCAAAGGGTAATTACCCCTCTCTATTTTTGTGTGTTAAGTAGATAATTCATAAAACTATTGACAAAAATAAGATTTGGGTTTATGATGTTCCCCAATCTTCAGTAACTTAAGTATTAACAACTTAATACATAGAATATCCCCTAAATCCTGACTTGGGCAATTGAGTGCAGGGGCTTAAGAGTTACGATGGGGAATCTATCATTAGAGACATCTTGTACTAAAAGTGAGCGACCTATGCAGTACGCACAGGTCTTTTTTGATGCGGCCAAGCGCATCAGTTCCTCTCTGTCAACCGATGAGGTGCTGAAGGCTATTGTAGAAAGCACCGCCCGGGCTATCAACGCCAAGGGTTCTTCGCTGCTACTCTTAAGCCCGGATAAGAAGCAGCTAGTACACAGCGCTACCTACGGACTCAGTGACTGGTTTATCAAGAAAGGGCCACTGTATGCCGATAAGAGCTTCTCCCATGTCCTAGAGGGCAAGCCAGTACTAGTCTTGAATGCTACGGAAGATAATAATGTCCAGTACCACTGGCATATGAAAAAAGAGGGGATTACCTCTATCCTAGCCGTCCCGGTTATCTTTGAAAATGAGGTGATTGGTATGATGCGGGTCTATACTGCTGAGCCGCGACGGTTCTCCGATGAGGAAATCAGCTTCGTAGAAGGCGTAGCCAGCCTGGGCGCTCTAGCCCTGCAGAAGGCCAGACTACACGAGGCGGTCAGCAAGGACCTCCAGCAGTGCAACATTGACCTCTCCAGACTAGCCAATGAGAGACAGAACCTCTTTCACTTTCTATCTATGGCTGCCCACGACCTGAAGGCCCCCCTTTCTACAATCCAGACCTACTTCGGGGTACTGCTCGGCGGCTTTACCGATGAGCTGAGCACACGGCAGACTGACATACTGGAAAGGTGCAGCACAAGAATCACCCAGCTACTGGAACTAATCAGTGACCTCCTCGACATCTCCAAGATCGAGTCAGGGCAGGTCGTGACCGAGATGAAGGAGGTCCGTCTAAAAACGATTATTGACGACTCTGTGGAGACAGGGCTCACTCTGGCGATAAAAAAAGGGGTCGAGCTTAAGGTCGATATTCCGAAGAGACTACCCCACCTATACGGCGCCGGCAGCCGACTACAGAATGTACTGACTCAGCTAATATCCAACGCGATAACCTATACTGACCCGGGTGGCTCGGTCAAACTAAGTATAGTGAACAGCCTGAACGCCGTCCGGTTTGAGGTCTCCGATACCGGAATCGGCATTCCGGAGGAGGAGTTGGATCAGGTCTTCAAGGAATTCTTTCGCGGCAGCAATGTCAAGACGAAGGGATCGGGTCTGGGACTGTCCATCGTCAAGGGCGTTGTTGCAGCCCACGGTGGAGATATCTGGGCGGAGAGCCCCTGTCCTGAGACTGGAAAGGGATGTAAGTTTATCTTTACCATACCGAAACAAGGAAGGGAAAGTTGATTGCAGGTCACTACAGCACAATAAATGTAGGGAGAGGAAATGGCAGATAAAATACTGGTGGTCGATGATGATTCTGATATTCGCGAAGCACTAACTATGGTTCTTGAGAGCCGGGGCTACCAGGTGGTTACAGCTCATGACGGAATAGAGGGCTTGGCCTGTCTTAAGACGGAAAAACCGGACCTGATGATTCTCGACCTGCTGATGCCCAAGATGGATGGCTTTGGCGTAATGAAGGAACTTCGTGACCCGAGGTGGGCAGAGTTTAGCGAGATGCCAATCTTAATTCAAACCGCAGTGAGCAAGGAGGCCAGCCGCCGACGCTATGAACTGGAGACCGGGGTAGAGCTGGGGGCTGATGATTATATAGAGAAACCAGTTTCTCCCGATATCCTGCTAGCAAGGATCAAGAAACTTATCAAAAGAAAACAAGAAGCCTAGATCAGGTCGGGCAAGCCTGGCAAATTTAAGAAAGGAGTAAGCAAGTATGGAAAAGAAAGCCAAAATTCTGCTTATTGACGACGACCATGACTTTATCGAGGCAACCAAGACCATCCTAGAGAGTAAGCCATATGAGGTCATCGTGGCCTCCGCGGGTGATGAAGGGTTGAAAAAGGCGAGAACTGAGAACCCAGACCTGGTCCTCCTCGACATCATAATGCCGGGAACAGACGGGTTTTCCGCTGCCGAACAGTTCAAGAAGGACCCCGAGCTGAGCAAAACACCGGTGGTAATGCTGACCAGCTACGCCGAGAGAAGAGCTGGAACCGGCATTCCAGTCAGTAAGGGCTTCCAGCTAGAAGCCGAGGACTATATTGAAAAGCCGGTCAGTCCGGAGGAGCTATTTGACATTATAGAGAAAAACCTGAAAAAGTAAGCCCTTGGACCATCTAATGCCCTGAAGAGGTCAGGCAAGTTCAGGACATAGAGTAAAAAAGCTAACCACCTTGACAACAGGGAAACGGGAGCTATATAATCACCACCATCTACAAGTAGAATCGGTTTACCTGAGCGCCGGGCCAGGGAAATCAAAGCTCACCTGATCCCCTTAAAGAGAGGGTTGGAGTTGGATATCGTCACTATTAGCCTTAACGGGCGAGAGGTAAGCGGTCATCCCGGGATGACGGTATTGGAACTGGCACGCGAGTCGGGGGTGGATATCCCAACACTTTGCCACGATGTCCACTTAACCCCGGTCGGTGCCTGCCGCATCTGCCTGGTAGAAGACGAACAAACCGGCGCCTTGATGGCTTCCTGTGTCGCCCCGATAGCCCCGGGAATGGTCATCAATACCCACTCCGAACGAGTTATCGCGCACCGCAAGACCATCCTTAACCTGATGCTGGCCAGCCATCCTGATTCCTGCATGGTATGTGACAAAGACAACCGCTGCCAGTTACGCCAGATCGCTGCCGATATAGGCATCGGTCTGGTAGAATTGCGGAGGCTACCACAGATGGCCTCCATCCAGGAAGTGAACCCCTTTATTGAGAGAGATTTAAGCAAGTGCATACTATGCGGTAAGTGTATTCGCGCCTGCCAGGAGCTTGTCGTTGAGGGGGCCATTGACTACTTCCAACGCGGGTTTACCGCCAAGCCAGCTACATTCGGCGATTTTCCCCTGGAATCTTCCGAGTGTACCTTCTGCGGCACCTGTGTCGCCCTTTGCTCTACCGGCGCCCTTACCGAGAAGGAAAAGACCTATCACGGGACAACCAGAACCGCTGTTGAAACCACCTGTCCCTACTGCGGCTGCGGCTGCAGCATCTCCCTGGAAGTCAAGGACAGTCAGGTAATTCGGGTTACCCCCGGCAAGGAGGATAGAGTAAATCAGGGCGCGCTCTGCGTCAGAGGAAGCTATGGCTACGACTTTGTCCACAGCCCGGACCGGCTGACCAAACCCCTAGCCAGGACGGAGGACGACCTCAAAGAGGTCTCCTGGGAAGAAGCGCTGGAACGAGCGGCCGGAGAGCTTAAGCGAATAAAAGAAAAATATGGGCCCGACAGTCTGGCCGTTCTCGGCTCACCAAGGTGCACCAATGAAGAGAACTACCTCCTGCAGAGGTTCGCTAGGTGCGTGCTGGGCACCAACAATATTGATAACGGGAGCCGCCTGTACAGTTCCGCTACTGAATCAATCCCGGCCTTAGCTCACAGAAGGAACGACCTCAGTACCCTGGAGCAATCAGACGTGATAATGGTCATCGGGGCCGACCCCTCTTCATCAGCCCCTATCGTGGAATATGCCATAAAGCGCGCCGTCAGGTTCAAAGGGGCTAGGTTAATACTGATCGACCCCCGGCGAACAAAGCTCGCTTCATTCGCCCACCTCTGGCTACGCCCACGGATCGGCACCGATGTCGCCCTGTTGAACAGCCTGGCTGAAGTAATCATCAATGAAGGCCTGCTCAATAAGGAGTTTGTCGCTCAAAAAACCGATGATCTTGAAGCACTGGTCAAGTATTCTACCGATTACGCCGGGGCTATTACCAGCATTCCGGCTGAGGCAATTACTGCCGCCGCCCGCCTGTATGCTAAAGCAGATAGTGCAGCCATCGTCTATGGCTCCGGAATCACCCAGTACTCATCGGGGACAAACAGCCTGAAGGCATTGGCCAACCTGGCACTCCTGACCGGCAATATCGGGGGTGATGGTGAGAAGGGCGGCGTCTACCCGATTATGAAAGAGAGTAATGCTCAAGGCGCCTGCGACATGGGGGTACTACCCAACTTTCTCCCCGGCTATCAGAGCGTGGTCGACGCCGGGGTAAGGAGGAGGTTTGAAGAATGGTGGGGGGTGGACCTGCCGGCCAAGCCCGGACTTACCGCCGTAGAAATAATCGAGCAGGCGAAGGAAGGAAAAATCAAGGGACTTTACGTCGTCGGCGAGAACCCCGTGTTAAGCTTCCCCAACTCAAGTCTTGTCAGCGAAGCCATGTCTTGCCTTGAGTGCCTTATCGTACAGGATATCTTCCTCAGTAAGACAGCCGAACTAGCCACCGTAGTCCTGCCAGCGGCGAGCTTCGCTGAAAAAGAGGGGACCTTCACCAACCTCGAGGGGAGGGTAAACCGACTACGCAAGGCAATCGAGCCGGTCGGGGAAAGCCTATCCGACTGGGAGATAGTCCAACGGCTGGCTGAGAGGATGGGATATCTGCTACGCTTCTCCTCTCCCCAACAAATAATGAATGAGGTCGAGGAACTGGTACCTCATCAAGCTGAGTTAGAGAGACCTCTTCATTTCTCCCCTGTTGAATATGTCCCGCTGTCAGACGGAGCAAAAGAGGACTATCCCTTTGTTTTACTAACCGGAACCACACTTCATCACCATGGTACCGGCACCAGAAGCTCAAGGGCCAGGCGGCTGGTGAACTTCTCCCCGCAGCCGTTCCTGGAAATCGGTGCCCCCGATGCCATCAAGATTGCCATTACCAATGGTGACCGGGTCAGAATTACCTCACCGACCGGTGAAGTGACCGCTAAGGTCAAGATTGCTGATACACTACCGGAAAGAATGCTCTTTATGTCGG
>Ga0307992_1001625_pt1 | contig 13271 bp, 17 predicted proteins | sample EllFjometagen133_FD_203162 | JGI IMG/M metagenome (GOLD analysis project Ga0307992, IMG submission 203162) | Marine microbial communities from Ellis Fjord, Antarctic Ocean - #133 | ecosystem: Environmental > Aquatic > Marine > Unclassified | place: Southern Ocean | collected 2014-10-08
TTTTTTCAAAAATACTCTCGTCTATTTCATATTTTTTAGCCCAACAGCCCGCTTTTCTCGTCGTTATTTTATTTTTTTGTAAAATGGAAATGATTCTTTGCCGACAAATATCAAATTGTTCGGCAAGTTCTTGTTGTTTTTTACCCAAAATGTATAATTTACATATTTTTGTATTTCGTTCTCTCATTGCTTTTCTGTTCATTGTGACACTCCTTATAATGTGATATACTATACATTTTATGGTGATAAAATCCTTTAAAAATAATTTTTAGTATATCCCCCCGAAAAGTGAAAAAAAATTGTGTAGAATGTAAAATTATGGCTTTAATACGTTATACGGAGAAATAGAATGTGTCTTTATTTATATAATGAATCGACGCCCTTTTTGAGAAAGCCGGCGAAGCATCATAAACAACCTATTGCTGGTATTAGTAAATTAAATGAGAAATTGGGTGATGAAGAATTCATCTGTTGGAAAGTTTATTCATTGGGAGAAAATAAATTATTCGCTCCTTGTCTGTGGGCTATGTTGAAATATAGTAATATTTTTTGGCGTCTTTGGAAAAAACTTAAACTCCTATTTGTAAAAGGTTATGTAATTAAAAAAGCTGGGAATGTTAAGTCGAATAGACGATCATCTCAATTAAAGGATAAAGAACTGTCTACGGGAGAAGTGATAAAAGGAATACATGTTTTTACAACAAAAAAAGAGGCAGATTACGCTCTCGCCTCAAGCTTTATAGATGGTACTTTTGTTTCTATTCCTGTTCTTTGTAAGATGGAAGATCTTGTTGCCGAAGGGACAAACGGTTGCCAGGCAGTTTTTACCAAGATTAGAATAACAAAAGAAACTTGGAATAAAATTTTCCCCGAAAATTGAGTAAAAATTGTAGAGAATAACATACTGCGAGATGGCGATCTCGGTAGACGCACCGGAAGCCCCGGCTAAAGTTAGGCACGAAAGCAGGACGACCTATTGGAGTGCGCACAAAGATAGGAAACGCTGATGAGTAGAGTAGACCTTTGTTGTAGGTTCGAGTCCTGCTCTCGCAATTAATCTAATGAAAGGATTTAATAATGTGTACTTACATTGATGGCGCGGCCACAGAGAAAATGGAGAAGAGATTAAAAGGTAGGAAAGCATCTTACGCTTGGAAGGTTGTCAGGGTTAGTAGCTATGACTGGTTTGCTCCCTATCAGAGAACTCCCCCCTTTCCCTATTCACAACATAACAGAACATATGAATGTTGCCGGCCACTTTTGTCTGTTGTTGATACTGATCCTGATCCGGTAGATGCAACACGCCCTTGCGTAACAGATGGAGCCTTTCATTTATCTTTAACTCGTAAATCGGCCAGGGCTATTTATAACTATATAAAGTTCTATTCTTCATCTGATAAACATAAAGTCGTTAAAGTCTCGTTTAAGCCAAAAGATATGCTTTACGTTGGCGATTGCGGAGTAAATGCTAAAAAGTTTTATGGAATGTCTGTTGGACCTGATACAGTTTGTGTAAAGGCATTTAGTTTTGTTGATAAAATTAATTTGAAAGGAACAAAATGAAAGCATTAATCGTAGTAGATGTGCAAAATGATTTTTTATTAAATGGCAATTTGGCAGTCAAAGATGCTAATAATATTATTCCTGGGATAAACAATCTTATAGCGTCAGATTTCACTGACGTAATTGTTTTTACTAAAGATTTTCACCCAGCGACACATAAAAGTTTTGCCTCACAGCATCCAGGCCGGGCCGTATTTGATGTTGTCGATTTAGGGGGAGTAGATCAGACTCTTTGGCCAGATCATTGTATCCAAGAAACAAGCGGATCTGAGTTTCCTCCAGATTTAGAAGTCCCAGAATGGAGTCATCTTATCTTTAAAGGACTGGACAAAGAAGTTGATAGTTATAGTGCGTTTTATGATAACAATAATAAGAATCCTTCTGGTCTAACAGACTATTTGAAAGATTTAGGAATAACAAAAGTAGCAATTTGTGGGCTTGCTTTTAATCTCTGTGTAATGTTCACGGCTCTTGATGCTAAAAAAGATGGTTTTGAGGTAAGTGTCATTGAGAACTTATGTAAGAGTGTTATAATAAATCCAGGGGATCACGAAGCAGCAAAAAACACGATGATAGCAAACGGAATAGCAGTTATAGAAATTTAAAGAATTATTTATTTTTTAAAAGGGATATGCATCTACAAGATGTATCATAAGTGTAGGAGAAATAAATGAAAAAAACGATGATTAGAACGAATTTATATTTAACTAGAAAACAGCACGAAGTAATAAAATTAGAAGCAGAGTTAAAAGGAATTGGTTTCTCCGAAAGATTTAGGCAAATTATAGAAAATTATTTGGAGAAACGAACTAATGGCAAGAACAAAAAAAATACCAAGTAATAAAAATGTATTTTATGTTTATGTTTTACTAGACCCGCGAAAACCGGGGACTTATAAATATGGAGAATATTCTTTTGATTATGAGCCATTTTATATCGGGAAGGGAAAAGATAATAGGTATCGGGTCACTGTATCGGAGGCAAAAAGAATTAAAAAGTCGAATAGATTTGTAATAAATAAGATTAAAAAAATAATTAAAGAAATAAAAAAAGAACCTATTATCCAAAAAATTATTAAAGATATCATTGAGGCGAAAGCTTTCGAAAATGAGATAAAGGCGATAAAAGTAATAGGAAGAAGCGATCTTAAACTCGGGCCGCTATGCAATCATACAGATGGGGGAGATGGCGGTTCTGGAATAACAGAAAAAGAAAGAAAACGTAAGTCGAAAAAAATGTTGGGTAAAAATAATCCGAATTATGGAAAACATCATACTCCAGAGATAATAGAATTTTTAAGAAAATTGGCCACAGGAAGAAAAAAGAATAAAGAAGAAATAAAAAAGTTTACAAATAGAATAAAAGAATCCTGGAAGCAAAAAGGGTGGAGAGAGAACTTTCATAAAAAAATGGCGGGAGAAAATAATCCGATGTTCGGTAAAAAAGGAAAAGATAGTCCTAACTGGGGATTAAAAAGAACTAAAAAGCACAAAAAAAAATTGCGGGATTTGCATTTAAAGAAATATCAAATAATAACTCCCGACAATAAAAAATATATTGTAGATTATGGAATACCTGACTTCCTAAAAGAACATACTGAATACAAAATAAGTGACAGTACTCTTTATGATATATCTAAGGGTAGAATTAAAAAATCAAAATGGAGAGTTCAAGAAATATTTAATGAATGATAATGAAGATATTTTACTTGCGAATATAGACGATATTAAACCGATATTAAGGTCTAAAATCTATAGAATCAAATGGTTAGTAGCTATTTCAGGAGAAACTGTTAATGATCTTTCTGAAATGGCTATTTCCTATATTTGGGAGAACTTATCTTCTTATAACGATAAATACGATTTTGTGTCATGGGCTGTTAGAACAGCGATAAGAAGAACCATAGATCAATATAGAATAAGAGATTATGATGAAAATGTTATGGCTTTAATCAATCAAATAGCCATAGAACTTCATTCAGAAGGATTAAAGACTACTCAAGAAAATATCATAGATAAATTAGAAGTACGTCTCGGGAGTATAAAAAGAGCGAAGAACGCTTATTCTCGTTATATATTTATGAATAAAATATTCTTTTCTTCTTTCGGTGATAATGAAGAAAACCGAGAGAATATGGTATTTGAGCCTGCTTGTGAAGATAAGAATTTTTTGGCGTATGAATGGCAAGATTTTAAAACATCTTTTATTAAAAAACTTATTGAAGCGTATGAGAGTAAAGAGATAACCAGAATACAGTTAGATGCTGTCCTTAATGTTTATTTGCCTTTGGCAGAAGATGATAATCGCTTATCCTTTGTTGACCTGGCTAAAAAATATAAGCAAACAAAAGGAAGGATTTCGCAGATATTAAGCGAAGTTAATTTTAGAAAAAAAATCAATCAAATCTTAATATCGTTAGGATTTGACTCTTAAAGGCTATAATATGTCTGAATCACTAATTATTAAATCTTTTCCTTTTAAGAAAAAAACTGTTGGCATAGTTATCTCTATAGATATGGCTGATCCATCAGATGATTCATTAAATATCAAACTTTATGTTTTAAAGGAAAATATTGAGTTTATTGATGATAACCTTATAAGGATTTGGGAATATTCTCAAAAGCAGTATTATCATTATGATGATAGATTCGTGGAACGGCGTTTGTCTACGGCTTATAAGTTTCCTTTTTCTATATGCTTTGTCAGACCTTGGATTTTACCTATAAGTTCAATTCGATATATTGAAGAATTAGATTTTAATCCTATTTGGTTGAGGACGAAGTGGGTAGCGATGAAGGAATGTCATAAACTCGTTGAAGAATATGAGGAAAATAAAAAAAGCTTATGGACGAAGATAAAAACATTAATGGAAAAAAAGAAGTCTTAAAATTAGATAAAAATGAAGTTATAACCCTCCTGCCAACGACTTTTGATGCTGGGTTCCAATATTCAGAGTTTATTATCGGCCAGTTAAAAGAGTTCTGTTTTTTAAAGGGATATCCCCTTGACCATTTAGATATTGTTCATAAGCTGTCTTATGATCTTAATTTAAGTGCTATAAATCATAGTATGAAGAGTACAGGGTATTTGACTGTCTATGAAAAGGATGGCAAATTTACTGCTCTATTCGAAACGAGTTCTAGACTGTATAACGGTTGAGGTTCAAATGTCTTATAGATATTATTATGGCAATGATGTTTCTAATTTCTCTATTAAACGTTTTGGAGAGTCTGTCCAATATGCTAAAAGTATAAATTCTTTAAGGGAGTGGGATAAAAAAGGTTATTTGATTTGTTCAAAGCAAGACGACTCAATTTTTCTTTATCGTGGAGAAAAAGAAGATATTAAAATCAAAATAGATAATAAAATGATAAAAAACGTTTTGAAATATTGGGATAAGGGATATCGTTTCAAACGAAAAAAAGAAATACAACCTCATAAGGAAAAAATTAAAGATACTCTGACTCAAATAGCAGAGGTTTTAGAACCAACAAATGCTCAAAAAGCAAAATACTTTCGAACAACAGTTCCTTATAAATATGGAAATTGTTATGCCATAGATTTCCCTTCCGATTGCAACGACATATACAAGGTTGCAGAAAGATACAAGACATTAGACAAGCCCAGCAATATTATTACGTTGTATCACGGAACAAGTATTTATAACATTCCTTCAATCATTAAACGGGGATTACGTCCCGGTAGGCGTGGTGGTTTGCTTGGAAAAGGGATATACGTCGGTAGGAAATATAAAGCCCTCCACTATAGCGATTTGATTGTTTTTGAGGTAAAAGTTCTACTTGGAAACTGTAAAGAACTGGAAGACGTTGAAGAATTAGATCATAAGAAAAATATAAAGTATGACAGTCTACATATAGGGGCAGGACAATACGGTAAAGTACATAAAGGCTTTTTGTATAATGAAGAATGGATTCTTCGGACAGCAAAGCAAGTAGAAATAACAAAATTATTATGCCTTAAAACAGAGCTGAGGGGGTAATATTTTTCTCCCCGAAAATCTGGAAAAAATTGTAGAGAAGTGTAAAATTAAAAGGATAATAACATGCCAAAAATTCAATTCGATATCCCAATGTACTCTCTATTAGTAAAATGTGCTTCTTGCGACCATCAACATATTATAGATTGTAGAGCTTGGGACATGTACCATTATACATGTTTATATATCGAATGTCCGAAATGTAGTTCTGACAAGAAAAAATATCATCAAGTCCTTGATGCTCATTTAGCTAGAGATAATGAACCGCTTAGACAAGGGGAGAAAGACCCAAATGAGTCTATAACTTATGCTATTAAGTTTATTAAAACTGGCGGTTGGCTTCAAAAAGGTTATAATTTTCTTGGAAGGAGTATTAATTCTAGTTATAGTAATTCTTGGGGAGTACTAGCTGGGACTCCTTTTGTTGCAGAGTTGGCTGCATCGCGTAGATTTACTAGCAAACGTGCTGTCAAATCTACAATTACTCGTTATATTAATCGTAGTTATAATAAACTAACAAGAAGTGATTTCGAAGTATATGAGATCATATCTAAACCCTTACAGAAAGTAGTAATTTTATGAAAATTAGTTATAAAATAGTAATGGGTTTCTCCATGACTAAAAATTTAGTTGAGTTAGAAATCTATCAATCTGTTATCTCTTCTAACATTTTAGAAGGGAATAACGTTTGTCTGATTATGGATTATGGGGATAGTTCGTTGGCGTATGAGTATATGGAGATAAACACAGAAGATAGTAATGTTATGGTAATCTTATTGGGAATATTGTTAGAGAAGATGGAACTTCAAACGCCTGTTTTAGATACCAATTTAGAAAAGATGGGATTTGAGGTTGAGGATTTTACTTCTTAATTTGCTGATACTTATAAGTTCTTCTCTTTTGGTTCTGTTTATACCACCAGCAGGGTCAATCACTACAAATAAAATAGTGCTTAATATTTTATTATTTATTATATTTATTTCTTTGCACCACGGAATACGTTTGTGGAAAAAAGGATTTGATGATGATTTATTGGACAATTAGAAATACATTTCAAGAATCCGAGAATATTGTCGAGGAAGAACTTTTATTCTGTGGAGAATATACTCCTGAATATTATAAGGCCCGTAGACGGTATGGCGAAGGTAAAAAAGGAAAATGGACAGAGGACTGGCTACCTATGAAATTCGCTAATGAGCGAATAAAAGCTATATCAATGGTTCTAATCAAAAACAATGAAAAAACCAAAGAAGAAATAGATGAAATAGAAAAGGAATAAAAAATGAAATTATTATATGAATATTTTGATGCACAACAGAAAATCTATGATTATTTTGGATATAATGAAGATTGGACAATCCCCTTGTCTGATTGCACAGAATATCAATGGTTTCTTACTGGCGAAGAACATGGAGGTTCTGTTATCTATGGAGAAAATTTAACAGTAGAAAATGCTAGTTTGGGAGATTATTACCGAGCCGAAATTTATACTCAAAGACATTTGCCAAAATGGGTATATCGCAAAGAAGATTATACTATGGTATGTATGGACACTAATTGCGATGAAAATAAATTTCTTGCGATTTTTGATAATTCAAAAGAAATTAAAGACGAAAAGGTTGCTGACGCTGCTAAAAGCTTTTTTTAAAAGAAAATCTCCCCGAAAATCGAGAAAAAATTGTAGAGAGTATCTAAGCGAAGGATGAATAAATGTCAAGTATAATCGAAATAAAGAAATTTTGTATGAGTTCTATAGATGTAAACTCTAACAAAATATGGCTCTATGAACTTTATGATGATGATACTGTTGTTTGCAAGTGGGGACGTACTGGAAAAGGAATGCAAGAGAAATCTTTTTCCGGCGGAAAATATTTTGCAGACAAGAAAGTACGTGAAAAAATTAAGAAAGGCTATAGAGAAGTTGACGTAGTAGCATCTTCTAGTACAAGTAGCAGCGGAATAGTTGTAGCCAAAAATACCCTTAAAGATATCGCTACAACACAAATCCAACACTCCTGCCCTACAGTAAAGAAGCTTATCGAGTATCTAACGAAAGTTAATGCTCATAATATTCATACAGCTACTAGCGGTAGGATTACTTATAATGATACTACAGGGCTATTTCAAACGCCTGTAGGAGTTGTGTCACAAGGTAGTATCGATGAAGCAAGAAAGATACTTGTTTCCCTTGGAGATTGTGTATCAAAACAATCATTCGATAGTGCAAAGATGCGTCATGCTGTTGAAGATTATCTAATGCTTGTTCCTCAAGAAGTCGGAAGAAAACTGACTACTCAAGGTTTCTTACCTGACTTGGTTGCTGTTCAAAATCAGAATAGTTTGTTAGATGGTCTTGATGCTTCATATGCTTCTGTTATGTCTGGACAAAACGAACTCCCAGATCAAGATGAAAAGGCTCCAGATACTCCCAAGATTTTCAATGTAAGATTAGATAAATTAGAAGATCGAAAAGAATGGGATAGAATAAATAAAAAGTATATAAGTACACAACAAAGGATGCATAAGGCTAGTCGCTTAAAAATAACAGATATTTATAATGTTGAAATAGCATCAATGGCCCAATCTTTTGAAAAAGGAAAAAAAATTGGGAGTGTTATGGAATTGTTTCATGGAACAAAAGCGAGTTCATGCTTATCGATTCTTAAATCTGGATTTCTTATTCCGCCTGCGTCATCAAGTCATTGTACAGGCAGAGCTTATGGAGATGGTGTTTATGCTGCACCAGCTAGTTCCAAAGCTGCAAATTATGCTACTTCTTATTGGGGCGGGAATGATGAAGGAAGATACTTTATATTTCTTGTGAATATGGCAATGGGCAAGACTTTTGTTCCTAAAAATTATTATGGGCGTTATCCAGTTGTAGGATACGATTCAACGTGGGCTAAAGGGGGAGTTTCTGGAGTTATAAATGATGAATGTATTGTATATAGAGTGAATCAGCTTAACCCCATATTCCTTATGGAATTGTCATATAAATAATTTTTAAGAATAATTAAAGGATTTTTTTCTTTCTGACGATAAGTATATTATAGTCCAAAGCAGAAAGGCAAATATGCCTAAAATTAAATATCCAGAACTATTTGACAAGAAATGGCTTTTACAGAAATATAAATTAGAACGATTATCATCAGTTGAGATTGGCAAAATCTTGGGATGCAAGGCTTCTCAGGTTTTAAAAGCATTTAATAAGTTTAGTATCTCAACGCGGAATTGTAGTAAAGCCGCCAAAAATAGAAAGAGAGGTTTTAAATCCGAGAAATTGAGAGATAAGAGATGGCTAAAGAAAAAATATGTTGATGACAAATTGAATACTTATGAAATTGCCAAGTTGGCAGGAACAAATCAGCATTCCGTAATGGAGGCTCTTAAAAAACATAAGATAAAAACCAGGACGAATAGTGAAGCCAAAAAGCTTTCTCTTCAAAAGAATCCAGCAATTTCGAAATATAATGAATTAAATGATAGAAATTGGCTTTATCAAAAATATATTAAAGAAAAGACACCTACCACTAAAATAGCAGAGATATTGGGTTGTAATAATAATCTGGTAGCGAATGCTTTGCGAAAGTATAAAATTAAGTTAAGGACGAATAAAGAAGCAAGAGAACATGTAGAATATAAATCGCATCTATATGCTAAATTAAATGATAAAGATTGGCTTGAAGAACAATATATTTCAAAAAAATCAAGTATAAACAAAATATCTGATTTCATTGGTGTGAAAACTTCTAATTCTGTGAGACAATCTCTTATTAGAAATGACATTGATGTCAGATCTATTAGTGATGGGCTTACTTGTAATAGAGTGGAAGATTGTTTTATTTTAGATATGCCCGTTATTGAAGGATGTCTTTTGGGCGATGCTTCATTAAGTACTTTTAATAAAAAAAGTGAGCTATCTTATCCTTATTTTCATAAGGTAAATAAATATTTAGACCACATAGAGTTTGTGGCAAAATTGTTATTTAATAAAAATTATGAAAATAGAATATTTTCATCTTGGGATAAGAGATACCAGGTAGAATATTATCGCTTAAGTTCACTTTGTCATAAGGAATTAAAACCAATTTATAAAGATTGGTATCCAGAAAGTAATAATTATAAAAAACTTGTACCAAAAAATATAAAATTGACTCCAGAAACTTTATTACATTGGTTTTTAGATGATGGTTATTCTTGTTTTAGAAAATTAAAAACAAAAACTATTGTCAACGTCGGTTTCTGTTCTCAATCTTTTTCAAAAAATGATAATGAGTGGCTTCAGGGGCAAATGAAACGTATTTTTGGACTCAAAATGGGTCTAAGAAAAGTCAATAATGGAACAGGGTGGATGTTAAATATCTGGAGCGAAAGTGTTCCTAATTTTTTTGATATAATCGGTCCACCGCCGGTAGCGAGTCTAGCCTATAAATGGAAGAACTCCCCGAAAATTGAGAAAAAATTGTAAAGAATGGTATTATAAATAAGGAAATATCTTATGACCAAAATAAAATTTAAGCCAAGAATCTCACTTTTTGAAGATTTTGAAAACGAGGCTTTTTTGACGGGGCAATTAATAACTTACATAGGGAATAAGCGGAAGCTTTTGAATTTTATAGGCGGCGTTCTGCGTCTTATCCAAAAAGATTTGAATAAGGATAAATTAGATATCTTAGATGGCTTTTCTGGCTCGGGCGTTGTTGCTAGATATTTTAAGAAATATTCAAAAAAACTTTATGTAAATGATTTAGAATTATATTCTGAAATAATTAACAAATGCTATTTATCTAATCAACCAGAAATAGATTTAAAAATATTACAAGAGAATATCGATTGGTTAAATTCTATAAAATTAAAAAGTAGAAAGAAAGGTATTATTGCGAAACTCTATTCTCCAAAAAATGATAAGCAAATCGAAATAGGAGAGCGTGTTTTTTATACAAATACTAATGCCAGGATTATCGACAATATAAGAGCGGCGATAGACAAATTTCCTACAGCGGAGCGTCATTTATATCTGGCCCCGCTGTTATCAGAAGCATCAATTCATGCTAATACTTCTGGCGTTTTTAAAGGATTTTATAAAAACAGCGAGACTAGTAAAGGCCAGTTTGGGGGTAATGCAAAAAATTGCTTACAGAGAATAACTAAAGAAATCGAATTGCCAGTTCCGATTCTTAGTGATTTTAATTGCGAGTGTCAAATTTTCAAAAAGGATACTAATCAATTAGTAAAAGAAATATCAGAGATCGACGTTGCCTATTTCGACCCACCTTACAATCAACATCCTTATGGGTCAAATTATTTTATGCTGAATGTAATTGCGGATAACAAAAAACCAAAAGAAATTAGCAATGTTTCGGGAATCCCTAAAAATTGGAACAAATCTTCTTATAATTCGAAAAAGAGCATACACGAATGTTTTGAAAATTTAATTGCGGCAACAAATAGCAAATACATTGTCGTATCTTATAGCAGCGAGGGATTTCTTAATAAAAAAGAAGTCGAGCAACTATTGAAAAAATATGGATCGTTTAAGATAGTAGAAAAAAATTACAATGCCTTTAGGGGTAGTAGAAATCTTCATAATAGAAATAAAAGTGTTAAAGAGTATCTTTTTGTATTGAAAAAATGAAAGGACAAAAGACGAAAATGAGTAATTCTGATAGATTACGTGAAACTATAGGTAATAATCCGATTGGGAGTGAAGCTTCAAAAGAAGAAGAAGCAAAGTTAAAAGATGTTGTTAAAAAAGTATTTAAAGACTTAAAGACACTCCTACCTGAGCGAGATTTTGTTTTAAAGACGCAACTTAAAAACAAAGAATTACTTGATATTAAAAATAATGTCTTTACTGAATTAGGCTGTTTAGAAGATGGAAAACCTATTAAAACTGTTTCAGATAATATGAAGACTTCAATTAGGCCAGATGGGGGAATAATATTTATGAAGATCGCCGGGGCCGAAAGAATTGTTTTAGTCTCCGAAGCAAAAATACAAGGAACAAACATTAAAAGAATTGCTGAAGGCAAAAAACCTCAATCTTTAGGGAATGCTATCGAAAGAGCGTCAAAAAACATTATGCAGATACAGCAGTGTATGAAACTGGAAGATATTCTTCCATATGTCCTTTTCGCCAGCGGTTGTGATTTAGGAGAGGGCTCTTATATCATCGAAAGAGTTCGATGTTTTGTATGGAATATGGGAATTAATAAAGAATATGTAGATAATATCCAAACGAATACTGGAGAGTCGCTGCAAAGAATTTCTCTTTTTGCGAGAGAAGAGAGATGGACTTACGATGAGATGTATGAGATACTGATAAGTGTCGCAATTAAGTCTATCAGCCATTATACCCACAAATATGAGCTAATAAGAGCGGCGTTATGAATAATGAAATGATTGTATTCAGAACCAGTCAAATTAATCTTAAGTATCTTGTAGAATTTAAATAAGGAATAGATAATGGATGCTTCATATTTAGTCGGCGGTGCTGCTATCGCTGCTGTCGTAGCTTCGTGGCAACATATTAAAGGATTTCTTTATAAGATATTCAGTTTATTAGTCGTCACTGTTAGATTAGATGGTGGTCCTATGGGCGAAGGAACAATTGCCTATTGTTTTTCTAAATTAAAGAGGCTCTCTTGGGGAGATAGGTTCTTTTCTTCTTGGTATATGTACGTTAAGCAAGATAAAAAAAGAAGATCTGTAGCTTTCGAAGATCTGACTAAACGTTCAGGATTATTTTTATATGGTAAGGTTCCAATTCTTTTAGGGATTAAATCAGAAAGTGTTAATGGTGGCGATTCTAAGGAAGCATCTTTTTCCTATATTAGAGGAACATTAAATCTTGAAAAATTTCTCAGTATGTCTCATACATATTATAATGAAAAAAGTCAAGAAAATATTACGCAAGAAAAATCTCGTTTTCGTGTTGTAAGGATGTCAGGAGCAGGCTCTATTATTGGTAGAAGGCATCAAAATAGCGATAGTGGCGATCCGCCGGCAGAAGTTTCAAATTCAACAAGAGAAGATACTACCACTTTTACTCTTGGTAGTCGAAAACTCATAGATTTAGTTCCAAGTGATATCGGCATAGATGTTATAGATAAAGGTTCCGCTTTTGAAGCTTTAGCGTTTCCCAAAGAAATAATTGATGTTTATGATGAAATATGTAAGTGGAAAAATTCTGAAAAATGGTATAGAGATAGGAATATACCTTGGCGTAGAGGCGTACTCTTCTACGGAAAACCAGGGACAGGCAAAAGTTCGCTTGCTAAAGCTCTTGCTTATGATTTAGATGTTCCAGTCTATGTTTTTGATTTATCAACAATGTCTAATGATGAACTTGTAAGCAATTGGAATAGAATGAAAGGTTTTGTTCCTTGTATCTCTCTTATAGAAGATATAGATGGAGTTTTTGAGGGCAGAGATAATAAACTTAAAGATTTTGGTGGAGGATTGACATTCGATTGTCTCTTAAATTGTTTGAGTGGTATCGACAGTAATGACGGTGTTTTTACTATTGTGACTACTAATAGAGTTGATACTTTAGATGAGGCTATTGGAGTCCCAAGAACTGACAAGCATATAAATGGAACATTTATATCTACCAGACCTGGACGTATTGATAGGGCAATTGAATTATGTATTTTGGATGAAGAATGTCGAAGGAAAATTGCAGTGAAGATTTTAGATTGTTTCCCCGAAT
>Ga0307992_1001626_pt1 | contig 13269 bp, 14 predicted proteins | sample EllFjometagen133_FD_203162 | JGI IMG/M metagenome (GOLD analysis project Ga0307992, IMG submission 203162) | Marine microbial communities from Ellis Fjord, Antarctic Ocean - #133 | ecosystem: Environmental > Aquatic > Marine > Unclassified | place: Southern Ocean | collected 2014-10-08
GTCCATCAATTGTACTTGTCATATTGGAAATAGCAGCATCACTCATTCCAGCCGCTGTGTATATTTCATTATATTTAACTTTTCCATAATCAGAACTAGTTGGATCATCATCAAGTCTTAATATATTATACAAACCTTGAATATCATTTAATATTAACTGAAATTCAGGAGTTGCAACTGTTGCTGGGCATAATGAGTTCATACAGGAAACCATACAGTCTGCATCTTTTAATAGGTCTCCAATTTTATTACTATATGGTAGTCCTAATCCAGCTCCATCAACCATCTGATTTAATATATTTGCAACTGCCCCAGCTTGAAATTCTGGGTATGTTATTTGCCCGACATAATCATTAATTTGGTCATATATTCCAAGTAGCCCACCGAGTATAGCACCAACAGAACTTTCACCGCTATCTTCTGTTCCAAAGAAACAATCACATCCATCAACAAACAATTTTACTTCTCTTACAGCATCAATTGTATCTTCTGGGATTAAAGCTTTTGTATTGGTTTCTAAATCGAGTAATTGGTTAGCAATTTCTTGTGTAGTTGAAAATACCATACCTGATAACATAACTTCCAAGTCATTTAATTCACTTACAAATGCATCTTTTATTTTATGTATGGGAGCAACCATTGACCAATACTTTTGAACAAATGAATTACACAAAGCTGTATTTGTTGCTGTTATTTCAAATGCCATTATTTATTTCTACCTCCAATTGGATTCGCATCGGTTGCATCACCTGCTTCTCCTGCACTCGGAGATACACCTGACTGTTCGTTTAGTGAAGTCCCGTCATGAGACATAACTCCGCCAGCTAAACCACTTACTTTTGCAGATGATGAATATTTAAAGTCTCGTTGTGCTAACAAATCTAAAGTTCCACCAGTAGATTGTTTCATAGCATCGGCTGATTTAATGTTCATCTTTCCAGTTGTTGCTTGAATATTAACATCTCCTGTTCCTGATTTAATGTCGATGTTTTCTTGAGCTGTAAGTTTAAATGATCCATTCGTTTTTATTTCAATATCACTTTCAAAATCGATCATCAATTTACGATTTTCAATATCAATATTTATAAAATCGCCTTTGTGTGTTCTTATTAAAAGTTTTTCTTCCCCATCTCTTTCATCGAGTAATATAGTTGTTTGATTATCATCAATTTCATAAACAGATACTGTATCTCCAGAAGGAGGACTTTTTAGTTTTCTTTTCTTTCCTGTTATTTCAACTCTTACATCATCTGGATCATCTGATATTACAATAGTTCTTCCAGCATGACTTTTGAATATTACCCATTTATCTTGATATTCTGTTCCTAATCTATTCTCTGGAAGTGTTGTTGTGTTTTGTAAATCAAGAGCTCCAAAGTAATATGGTCTATTTATATTTCCTGTCTCAAAGAAAACCCAAACCCAACTTCCATTTGCTGGTATAAAAGATGTTCCCATGTAATAATTTTTATCTGTGCCTTCTTGTTTGTTACGTCCACCAACAGGGTTATTAGCAGGTCTTGCCCATATTCCATCTTCATCGGATATACCTTGCATTAAATCTGGTATCCAAACAAGGACTCTGCCAAATTGTTCTTTGTCTTTGTTTAATACTACCTTTGCTCGATAGTTTCCATATAGTTGGCTTGTTACACCTTTATCCATTATTCTTAAATACCCCACTTACATAAGTTGATATTTTTTTAAAGCTACCATTTTTTAATATCTGATTTAATTTATTTGTTTTTCTTAAAATAATTTCTATACGTTTTTTTGTTGAAGGGTGTTCATCTATTGCATCACTTATCTTTCTTTGTATTTGACATATCTTGTCACATGGAGCATTTGATTTTTTACTCTTTGCCCATTTTTCCATTTTATTAAAAGCACTAATTAAATCATGACCATACCCATGTATAGTTGCAAACTCATCAGCCTTTATTTCGTTTCTTCGTCCTATCAATCTTGCATAAGCAATATTAACTGATTTTTTTAATATATATGCAACAAGAAATGCGAGACCAGGAAATATAGTAATTGTTGATGTTATAGAAACAAATACAATTAAATATACAAATGATGATTCAACACCTACTTGTTTCCATGTATGAAGAGATTTATTATGAAATGTTTCATGTAGTAATGCTGCGGTCTGTTCTCTTTCATTTAAAAGTTTTATAAGACCAGTTGTTATAAAAACATCGTTTCCCTTTAATGCAAATGCATTTGGAGTTGCATCTTTATATTTATGAACAACCCAACGATTTCCAGATTTTAAAATATTATTAATTTTTTTACTTAGCAATGGATCTACTTTTATACTTTTATTAAATAATGAGGCAGCAAGTAGAATACTAGTAATAAGACCAATAGTATATATAGTTCCAACCCCTAATGCTACTCCGCCAGCGATCGGAATTATTAAAGTTGGATCTATTATCTCTTGAATTTCTTTATTTTGTTCATTAATATTATCTAAATAATAATCAAGAATGTCCATTAAAACATCCTCCTCATAATTTCAATTAATTGAAAATATTCTGTTTGATTGTATTTAAATAAATATTTTGGAACAAGTCTATTACCTGGGATACTTGATATTAAAATAACTGAGAAAAATCGAGAACAATCTTCAATAGCAGGAAGAATGTTAATTCCAAAAAATCTATATAACTTGGATGTAAACTTAGTTACTGTTAATCCAGGCATTACTTTTAAATCTGAAACTGCTTGAATGAATTGTTCTATGTGATAAAAATCGTATTTTTTCAATTGCTCAAATTCATCAGTATATAAATATGGAGCAACAGATGATGCTTTTTGCATTAGAGCTCTATTTGATTTAACTCCAAAGAATGCTGAATAAATATAGCAAGCAATTAAAAATTTTAATTTTGGAATACCAGAGGCATATATACCAACCAGTCCATATTCTTTACCAAAAATTTGAACATAAAATGAAAGCAAATACTTAACAATTATTTTTGCATACTCTTCTTTTATTTTATATTTTTTTGTAACTAATTTTTGAAATGCATATGCATATACAAGAGAAGCATATAAATCATTTACACTCATACTTGACACTTCATCAACTGAAAATGGTTTTAAATTTATTATGTTTCCTTTTGTTGGAGGGTTATATGTGACAGGTAATGGATAATCATCGACTGTAACAATATTAATCGATTCTCGTTTGTCTTTATTTGAAACCCATTTAAATATAGTATTAGTTGTAAAATGGGTAATGCTTTTCTTTTTTAATTCCAGAATTGCAAAAACATGTCTCGGACTGTTTTCTTCTTCTGAATGTTGTTTAATGACTGATGCAGATACATTAATGACATTCTCGACCCCACTAACTAATCTAAATTTATCTTTAACTATCATATTTATATCCTCTTACCAGGCAATAGATTGTAAATCTTCGGGAACTGGAATTTTAAAACTATCTTGAATTATAAATGTCACAGCTTCTAACGAAGGCACCACAACAGTATTCAGATCAAAATCTTCAAGTGAAAAAACATTATTCACATACAAAAGCATTTCCCATAGTATTACTGTTCCATAATAATCATAACTTAGATAATCAGGTTTATATTTATATTGATTTTCAAATGGAACTTCCTCTGAATGTCGCAATAGATAATATAAGTTTTTATCCAATGTTAATAAATTCGGATCAGGAAATGTAAATAAACCATTTTCAGTCTTCCATCGTTGACCAAATTTTTCAATGTCTAAAGGCGATTGAAGGTTTTGAACTGCCTCTGTTGAAATTAAGTCCGCCATTTATTACCCCTCCGCTGCTAAAGGGTATTCATCCCTTGCCCATGTGCAATTACTTTCATTAACAGCGAGTCGTGCTTGAATTGTATCTATATCTAATTCATCTATATATCTTGAATATTCATCAAGAAAATATTTAAAGTCTCCTTTTATAAAGCTTACAGGGATTGTTAAATATCCATTGTGAAACTTTTCATGTATTGATTTTATTAATGTTGTATAGCCAATCTTATTTTTAAAATGAAGATTGATAGCTTCTTGCGCAATATCAAAACTACAAAAGTCTTGATTGTTTTCTATTTTTTTATTTACTAATGCTGATACAAGAGTGAACATCGATGGGATATGATGATGAACGTCAATTGATACTTGGTCAATTGATTCATGAGTAACCATACATGTATTTACTTGTAGTACATCAACAATATAATTTCTCCATAGTTTATACTCACCACATTTTCTAATTAACCCTTCACAATTTCGTACAAACTTTTTATATGTAGTTTCATTCTCAAAATTTCTAATTCTTAATGATAAACGAAACGGATGGTTATCACTAAATAATTCCAAATTTTTAACATTTGATTTAATTTCATCACTCATAATTAACCCCCCCACCCTTAAATTTCACCACGAGCTTTAAGTACAAGAAATAAAAAAACTAAAGTTAATCCAATAACAAAAATATATTGTAATGATCCACCTGTAATGAATGTAGCAATAGCTCCAGTAACAACAAGTGTACCACTAACTACTCCAATTGCCAGTGCAGATGCCATACAAATAATAACCCATGCAACTGATAGATCTGCAATATCACCTGGTGTCATTTTTGATTTTGACTTATTTTCTTCATCACTATAGTCTTCACCAAATTTTCTACATTTAGTAACAAATTCTTTAATATTTATTTTTAATAATATTTTAGGATCTTTTTTTGCATCTTTCTTTTTTGTAATCATTGACGAAAACGCTAAAAACCCACTTGCGACATCTAACATTTTTGGACTGATACCTGGAAGTGAATTTTTAATAACGGCGGATGATGTAGATTTATATACTCCAAAATTTTTAATTTTTTTATTCAAATATGTATTAACTTTTGTAACAGAAGTTGATTTTAATCCTGGAGGAATAATTTTTTTAATTTTTTTCATACTTTCAATTGGTTCTTTTTTATCGATACTTTTATATATTTTTTGTACTAATCCTTTATTAACACTTGGAAGATCAATTCCAATATCTTCTGAAAGACGTTGTGTTTCATTTAGTATATCAAGATAAATATCTATTTTATTCATTGTGGTTATCCTCATTTAATTGGCTATATTTGTAGAGTTTGTTTATAACTCTCCACTCACCTAAAACTTTGCTAAATCTTTTACCTACTTTAAATATTGAGCTACTTGCTTTCTTTGCATCTTCCATTGTTTCATATGCTTTTGATTGACCAAGATATTGATACATCATTGCATATGGAACTACATTACACATACCTTTAAATTCTTTCATACAAAAATATGCAGAACGCCCAATATCATCTGCTATAACAAAATTACCCCATCCCATATTAAACAAACGATTTATTTTTTTAATGTTATCTAAGAACAGTTCATCAATATCTTCTTGTTTACTTAAAACGATAAAAGTCCGACTACCCTTCCCAAGTCCAGTTCTTCCCATAAGAATATCACGTCGTGGATCCCCAGATGGAGTTATACCACCACCACCGAATCGTTTAGTCCATTTATCAAATAATGTATAAGTTTTTCTTAATATCCATCTTCCAAAAGTAACAAGTTTTGCATTTAAAAATTTTAATTGTGTATCATGAAGTAAAAGATGTGATAGTTTGACATCTGATTTTACTCTTACTGGAATTACTTTAACTCCAATGAAAGAGGATGATTTATTTCCATATTTATCATTTTTTTCAACATTGATATATGTTGGATCTAAAGTAATAGATTTTATATCCTCAGCTTTAACAGCTACACTTGCTTTTTTAGCCAATTGTTTTTCCAGTTTTTCTTTCGCACTGTCGGTTGCTTGTTTTTTTAGTTGTTTTATTTTTTCTTTATAATATTCTTCTTCTTTATCTGATTTAGTTGAACTAGTAGATTTGGGTGAACTAGTTGAACTGGTAGATTTTTCTTTACCTTTTGTCCCAGGAGTTGATCCTGGAGGGCCCGCTTCCAAAAGATCCTCAGATTCTTTTATATGAAGATTACCTTTGCTGTATGATATTTTTCCAAATATCTCACTTTGTCTTTTTATATCTGTATTGTTAATAATCATATCTTGAAAATTAATTATAATGTAGTTTTCAATCATTTTAGCAATTCCTGGAATTGCATTTTCAGAAACAGCTCTTGAAACTAGCATTGGGAAAACGATTATCATTTAACTTACCTCCGCTTTACAATAAGAAAGCTGTATTCTTTGAATCTTTTGGTTTCTTCACCTTTGTTTTTTTAACTGATTTTTTTGCTTTCTTTAAATATGGTGGCAACAATTCTTTCGGTTTATCATCCTGGCATTGTTTTTTATACAAGCAATATTTACATGATTCACTTGTTGCACCAAATGGATCTGGTACTTGTGAGGTTGCAAGAGAAGATTTAAGAATTGGTGCATGACTTAAAATGGATTCTGCAAGCTTTTTATCTAACGGCAAATCATAAGCAACTATTCTCTTAAGACTTCGCATAACATAAATGATTGTAATTGTATTGATTTTATAATCATATTCTTCATTGAGAATATAAGCATAAATATTCGCCTGAATATAATGATCCTTAATATAAGTATTTTTAAACTTATCATCTGCAATACTTTTAATTTCACATAAAAAGTTCTCACGAATCCCATCAATTCTTCCTTTAACTTTAAACCGCTCACTTAAAACTGTTTTTTCCGTTTCAGAAAAATCATATAAGTTTTGTATAACTTCATGAATGTCATTTCCAATTTTTTGTATTATATACAAAAATGGATAATTATAAAGTTTGTTTAAATTAACAGGGTATCGCATTCTAACATAATAACATTTTCTTATACAACTACACAGCTCTGAAACTGAAATATAAGGTCTTTCATAACTTTGAAGTTTTTTATGTTCTTCAATAAGTTTTGTTCTCATCATTGTTGTAAACTTATTAACACTGAATCCCAATGATTTTGAGTCAATATTAAATTTATCATTGGGAATGTAACTATGAATCTTTGAACCTTCAATTAATTTTTTTGTATCAGGTATTTCTTGCTTCGCTTCTTTTTTCGCTTTTATTTCCTTAGCAGGCGTTTTCTTTGTTGGTAATTTTTGGCTCTCTAAATAATGTAAAAGTTGGTCATATTTATTACTCAGCTGACTCATCGTATAAAATCATCATTGCTGTTTCACATAAATTATCACGTAAAATCTTATATGAATCTTCGATGATTTTCCCTGTCCATTCATTCATTGATTTTATGTTTTTAGCTTCTGTCAACGCTCTTGCTACTAACAAATTATCAATAGCTAGTCGATAAGCTTTTTCACGAATCTTTTCTTCAACAAGTTTATTAACATCTGCTTTAGAATTTTTACTCAATGCTTCTTTTAATTCAACCTTAATATCTTTTCGAGCTGCTTCTGTCGTTACGATTTTTTGTGATGCAAATCTAGATCTTTTTGCGCTTTCTCTTGCAAGTACCGTTAATGTTTTTGAGTTGATTTTTTCTTTTATTTGTTTTGGACTATGTTCCATAAGACGTAACATTTCTACAAAAACTGACAGTAACGCGCCTTTAATGGATACATATTCTTCTTTAACCACTGGGCAACAATTGTTAACTTTTCCAAGCGGTTTGCCGAAGAAAACATAATCAACCCCATAAAAATTTTCAAGCACTCTAATTTTACTCTCTTTTGATAACATTTTAATGTATCCTCCTTATTACTTATACGAAAAACTTGTGTCTTCATCTTCAAGAACTTCTAACAAAACACGTCTTGAGTCCTCTGGGAAGGTGGTATTTTTTATTGCTAAACATAAAACTTTCATTGAATCGATTGTTCTACCTCGCTTTCCAATGATTTTTCCACAGTCAGTCTGTGCTACTTTAATTTGTAATATTACTGCTTTTGTTGAAATAGATGAATTTACAAAAACATCGTTTGGACTATCAACAATCTGTTTAGTTGTTTTTTCAACAAACTTCTGAAGTATGTCGGACATTCCACTCATAATTTTTCTCCCTTTATAAAATTTCGTTATTAACTTTATCTTTATATTTTGTTCTAATTATAACTTTGTATTAGTCGACCTGTGGATTATATTTTTCAACAATTTCTGTTTTTATTGCTTCTTTGGTTGCTACATCAAATGCTTGTTTAAATACAGCATCCGTTTTATACAGGTTTAGAGCGTGTTTAGTTCTAAATTTTTTATCAGGTAAAGACACTAAATAATTCCAAGACCCTGCATTTAAACGTTTAGTTTGTTTTAAAAAATTATAATTAGTCCAAAAATTTGAAAACCCTGTTGTAAACGAACCAACAACTTGAACCTCAACATTGGGCGGAAACAGTTTATTTTTGACACATTTCAATGTTACAATAACACCTTCAAACCCATAATTATCTGATTTTTCAGCAGTTTTTTCTGAAATTGCAGATTTTATTTTCATCTCAACTAATTGAAATGCATTGAATTTTAAAACATTTCCACCAGGCATATCTTTTGTTGCAGACATAAATTTCAAATCTTTAGGTGGAGCGAATTTTCCAAGTGCTATAACATCGCGAAGTTGATTAACAGCTAACAAACAAATATTATGTTGAGCACATTTTGCAACATATTTAGGAACTAAAATTGAAAGTAAACGAGCTTTATATCCAATAACTGTATTTGGATCATCTGTCTCTCTTTCTTTTTGAGATAATGTATTTGCAATACTATCCCAAACAATAACCGATGGATCAGAAATGATTTTCTTTTGTTCTTTGAAAACACATAACCCTTCAATAAACTTAAAAACTTTTTCAACTGTAATATCAACATACGGTTTTAATTTTGGAAAACGAACTCCTAAATTTGAAAGTCTTAAAGTTGTTGTTGCTTCCTCAGAATCTAAAAATCCTCCAATTAATTTTCCATCATATTGTCTTTGCCCTTGACCAAGAGTTTGCATTGCTAACATCGATTTACCACTACCTGGTTGACCAACAATAATATTCAATGCGCCAATGGCAAATCCACCACCAAGGATTGCATCAATCAAATCAATCCCTGTTGATATTGTTAATTTTACACCTGTGTCTTGTTTTATATCTGCTTTGTTTTCAAGGAATGATGAAAACTCATAATATAATTCTTTTGTCAATTCTTCATCTTCAGCAGATGGAACGTCTTCTTTTAAAACTTCAACATCAACTATTTCACTTTTAACCTCGTTTTCTTTTTTGGGTTCTTCATTTTCGTCATCTAAATTTAAAGAAATTGTATTCATGATTTCATCTACATTTACTTCTATTTGAGGTTCAATATCTTCAGAATCTTTTATTTCATCAGTTAGTTCATCAGTCATCTTTCAATCTCCTTCCTGTTGTATCTGTTAATCCAGGAATTTCAATTTTTGCATCAACAGTATTATTCTTGATAATTTTCAATCTATTTTTTTGAATTTTGCCATGGTCTTCTTTGAATTTATCTATTTTTGTTGACATACTTCGAACATCAATCATATCTTCAATATCAATTGATTCATCATCATTTTTTATTTTTCTACGAATTTCAATTTCATCTTTAACACTTTTTGCAATTTCTTTTCTCATTTCAAGTAATGAGATAAAAAGAGCTGTTACTGATTTGACTTTTTCTTCAAAGAATCTCATATATCTAGCATCAAGCTGATCAGGAATTAACCTATCAATTTTCACCCTGATTTTTTCAAGATCCACAATCATTTCTTTAATTGCATCACGATGATCATCATATTCTTTAAGAAGAAAATCAATTCGATTTTGTTGTTCATCCTCTATTGTATTTTCATTATCTTTCATCTTTTACTCCATTATTACTTTCATTTTTCCAGTTTGATCTAAAGGATTTCTAAATCCTGGATTTTCAACAAGTATGCCATTTTGTACATATTCACATACAAATGAATTCGGTCTACTTTTTATTAATCCCTGACACAAATCTCTTTGCGGGCATGTATCTCCAAACCTACAAACTTCACCTGCTTCTAATATCATATGCATAATTCAACCTCCTGTATTGTATTGTTTGTTCTAAATTTCACATGACCCTGTTGCACATTTTACTTGTTCTTTATCAAGATTATTGTCAATTGAATTTGTTAAAAGATGTTTTTTAACTTGCTCTTCTGTTACTTTATTAAGTATTTGCCCTTCCCTTGACCCATCACGATAGACTGTTACACCTTTAAGATCATGGATATACTCTAATAATAGATTACTAAGATCTTCATTTGTAGTCTCTTTTGGAAGGTTGATTGTTTTGCTTACAGCTCCATCACAAAATTTCTGGCAAGCAACTTGTGTTTCAAAATGATCTTTTGGTTGTAAATCAAATGAGTCAACAAACCATTCTGGAGTTTCTTCATTATTAGTAATCATTTCCTGATATTGTGGATGAATATACATACGTTCGCTAACCCTATCTTTACGCATCATTGCTTTTGCAAATAGAGGTTCAACAGCACTTGTATAATCAGCAATCAATGAAATTGTGCCTGTTGGTGCAAGTGCCATTAATGTACAATTTCTAACTCCACGTTTCTTAATATCCATACGAAGCTGTGCTGGAAGTTTACGAATAAATGATGCTTTTCCATATTGAACTGGATCAAACATTGGGAATGCGCCTTTTTCAATTGCAAGTTCAAGAGAAGCTTGATATACAGAATCTCTAATGAATCTCATTAATCTTTCAGTTTCACTTACAGCTCTTTCACTACCATATCGTACTTTCTTTGCAAATAAATATTCAGCAAGACCAATAACTCCAATGCCAACACGTCTTGATTTATGAGCATTAATATCAATTTCTTTTAATGTATATTTATTAACATCAATTACATTATCAAGAAATCTAACTCCTAATTTAATAATGTATTGAAGTTTTTTCCAGTTTGTATTGATGTTACCTGTAATAAAATTTGGTAGAACTAATGAACCAAGATCACAAACACCATATGGACCAAGAGTTGTTTCCCCACAATTTCTGCTGTTTATAAAATGATTTTTAGGTTTACCAGCTTTAGTTTTATCTTCGCCAACATATACATAATAATTATGATTGTCGTCAACTGTCCCATTATAAACATCTTCATGGCCATCAAATTCAATAGAAACAACTCTAAAGTTATTTCCAACTGCGTGTTTGTTTCCAATCAAACTTTCTTTTTTAGAATCACTTAAATTAAAACATAGTCTTGAGCAAAAACATCTTTCCCTCAAATCCCACGGAACAATAATTTCATTGTCACAATTCTTATTTTCACAAACTTTTCTAACTTTAATTCCATTATCAAAAAATACATCAAGATCAGTTTCATTTTTAATCTCTAAGAATTTTTTATATGATCTTAACATACTTCCTTTATACATAGAAACATTAGCTTTATTACATATATATTCTAAAAATTTACCAATTGTTTTAAATGTTTGAAGTACTTCTGCTGACCAAAATGGAAGTCTATTGTTTTTACAATATTCTTTCCATTCATCAACAGTTGGTTTTCTATCTATTTTCTTAAAAAATAAAATTGCAGCAATCTCGATTTCATTTAATGTATATCCTTTAGAATTTCCATTTTCGATACCAACATATTTATGATATTTAAAATGATTTTTCTCAGGAAATCTATTCATTGGATTGTTTTTACCCATCATATCTTTAGAATGAAATATATCATGATCTTCTTTTTTCATAACTTCCAGATTACATGGAGTGTTATCATCATGAATATAATTGATGTGATGAACTATTTCATTTGTCTTCAATGGGCGTCCAACTATATGTTCTGCAACAATTCTATGTTCTGCATAATTTTTACCGAAGCCAGTATTAACCCATACATAATCTCCAGATGATGTGGCATTTATATTCATAGGATTCATAGATGAAATATATTTGACCATATGATGTAATCTATCATTTTCTTTTAAATCAACTACACGTTTAATTGAACCATCAAACATGCTTATTTTATGTGTTTTATTACATCTAAAAGACATTCCGTTATCAAGATTAACTTTGTAAATTTTTATTCGTTCCCCTGTTTTACGTGGGCGTCTCATCATTTTTACTTCAACTAATCCTGTCTCATCATTTTTACTAAATACTGGCACATCTTTATCTTCTTTTGCAAGCTGTTTGAATGATACTAATTGTCTGCCGTCTGCAACCGAGACCAAAGAATCGCCAGTATGACACGGGTTAGTTCCTAAAACAGGTTCAAAATAATATGAATTGTTTTTTGAAAAATTTGACCAGTTTAAAAGCCCTGGTTCTGCACAATTAATCATATTGGTAATAATTTTATCCCACACATCTTTTGCTTTAACTTTACCATATTCTTTTTGTTTAAATTTGAATACCCATTTATCGTCAGCTTCAACAGCCAATAAAAAATCTTCATTTACTGATACTGAAATATTATAATTTGATAATCTTCCATGCTTTAATTTTGCATCAATGAAATCAATAACTTCTGGATGTGATACATCAACAGTAGCGATAGCAGCTGCACGTCTGGCACCACCACTTTCAATTGTGTTCGCAACTGAATCTGATGCTTCAATAAAACTTACAAGCCCAGATGAATGTCCACCTTTTCCCATAATAGTATCATTTTTTGGACGTAGAGGTGAGAAGTTACATCCAACACCACCACCTTCTGACCATAGAATAAGCGAGTCTTTAATAAACTGCCCAATTTCCTCAATAGAATCTCCTATGGGTAAATGATAACAATTAAACAATGACCCCCTTGGGCGACCACAATTTCTAAGAATTCTACCACCAGGTAAGAAATTCATATTGTAAATCATCTGTGCAAATTCATCTCTTATTTTGTCCCTATTTATTACTTCTGGGACTGAAATTGTATTAGCAACACGCTCAGCGCAGCCCTGCCAATCTTCGTCTTTTTGAAAATATCGGCTTGTGGCTACTTCTAATGCATTGTTAGATAATTGTACTTCTCTCATAATTCTTTTTATCTCCTTAGTAATCTGTAGTGATTGTAAGATGGAATGGATTTATTGTTTTATGTCTTTGTAAAAAAAAGAATGCATCTACTTCTGCTACATTCCATCCTGTAAGTTCACATAGTCTCTTTATAGATAATATTGTTGCCGCACGAATTTCACACTCAGCTATTGAACCAGATGCAATTGGACTACTATATTCAATGGCACCTTTAAGAGAATCGTCGTATTGTATACAACCAAAGTATTCGAGC
>Ga0307992_1001629_pt1 | contig 13240 bp, 6 predicted proteins | sample EllFjometagen133_FD_203162 | JGI IMG/M metagenome (GOLD analysis project Ga0307992, IMG submission 203162) | Marine microbial communities from Ellis Fjord, Antarctic Ocean - #133 | ecosystem: Environmental > Aquatic > Marine > Unclassified | place: Southern Ocean | collected 2014-10-08
AAGAAGAACAAGAGCAGAGGATAGAAGAACAGCAAAGTGAGTTTAAATTCCCTAAATCTAAATAGTGAGGTTACCCCCTATGGGGGTTTTCCCATGCCACCTTCTTAGAAGGTGGTTGTTGACTTCAGGACTGGCAATACCGGTACCCTGGATGCTGAAATCAAAGGGGTTTTCATCATCGTCATCATTGGCAATACTCAAACTGGCTGTTCTTAATCCAACGGCTGTGGGATTAAATGTGACCGTAAGGGCCACTGAATCACCAGGCGCCACCGATGTTGCGGCAGGTTGACTACTAACCAGGAAATCTCCTGCATGGGTACCGCTAAGGACCACAAGAGGAGTGCCGTTTAGAATCAAGACACCACTTCCGACGTTTTTCAAGTAGAAGGTGTGTTCTTGTGTGCCAGCCAGGATATCCTTGCTTCCAAAGTCGGTATTATCCGTTTTAGAGGGAGAACTATCACCATCAGAAAGGGAAACACCATTTCCAAAAACAGACACTTCTGGTGTTGCCAGACCGATACCCTGAATGGAGAACGTATAGGGATCTTCATCCAGATCATTATTCGCGATTGAAAGGGTTGCCGCCCTTAAGCCGGCTTCGTTTGGATTAAAAGTGATGGTAAAGGTGGTTGAATTGTTTGTGGCAATGGGTGAGGATGGTGCCGTTGTGACCGTAAAGTCAGCAGCATGATCACCTGTTATAGCCACGTAAGTAGATGGGTTTGACAGAACCAGGTTGGCATTTCCTGTATTAAGAATGGTAAAGCTTTGTGCCTGGCTTCCAGTAAGAATGTCCTCTGAGCCAAAATCAGTGAAGTCAGAAGCCGTCGCTGTGGTATCACCATCGGCAATAACATTCCCATTTCCACTCACCTGAATTTCTGAAGCGAGACCAAACCCTCGAATATCAAAGGTAAAGGGATTTTCGCCGGAATCTGTATTGGCAATTAAGACGGTTGCCGATCTCAAGCCTTCGGCTGCCGGGATAAAGCGAATATCAAAACTGGTGCTGTCGTCTTCAGTCACGGTTTCAGATGGTTGTACTTTCACATAAAATTCATCAGCATGCGTTCCAGAAATAGAAACTCGAGGTGTTCCATTAAGGGTTAATGTTGCCGCACCAGCGCCGTTAAATATTTTGAAGGTATAGATTACAGAATCAATCTGAGCATCAATTGAACCAAAATCTGTATGGTCTCCGGTTGAAGGAGAAGTATCACCATCAGTGATGTCCACATTGTTGCCCTCGATGCTGATCTCTGGTGCAGACTGTTGGTAAACACCGACATCAAGACTTGAGACAAAGACATCTGAACCTATAACCAGAGCGTCAGATTCGCCGGTACCATCATTAACATCACTATCAATGGCATCATCACTACCGGCATCCTGGGCAGAAAAAGCATAACCTGCCGGTAATCCAGAAAAGATAAGTCGATAGGTTGCAGGGCTGATATTTGTGAAAGAATAATAGCCATTCGCGTCTGTTGTTGTTGTTGCAACGCTTGCGCCACCATCAATCTTAATTTCTACATCAATCCCGGGAACTCCAGATTCACTGGCATCCTGAATGTCGTCATCATCTTCATCGAGCCAGACAAAATCTCCTACACCGGTTGTTTTGAAACCAGCGTCACGAGAATTGTCTGTTCCGCTTATACTTAGAGAGAAAGTAGATGTTTTGCCGCTGTTGGCTGGGTCAGCATCACTATCAAGGGCGTCATCACCCCCTTGATCTAATGGAGACAGGACAAAACCAGCGGGGGGATTGGTAAAGGTTAGATAATAATTACCTGAAGCCAACCCTTCAAAAGCATAGGAGCCATCAGCCCCGCTCACAACTGAACCCAGGGGATTGTCCCCGGAATCAAATAAAGATACAGTTACTCCAGCCATGACACCATCGCTAGCATCTTGAATACCATCGCCGTCATTATCCAGCCAAGTCAGATCACCAATAACACCGTCAGATGGACTGGTACCATTACCTTGAATATTAAAGGTATAGGGGTCTTTGTCAGGATCATTATTGGCTATAGAAATGGTTGCATTGCGAAGACCAACACTGGAAGGGTCGAATTGAACAACAATCGGCGCACTACTTCCTATGGCTATGGGCGATACAGGTGCCGTTGTTACTGAAAAATCACCTGCATGAGCCCCGGTAAACGATATGCTGTCCTGGGTAACACCCAGACCTACATTGCCACTATTACTAATCGTGTAGGTCACGTGGTGTAAGCCTGTGGTGATATCCACATCACCAAACTGAGTGCTATCAGATAAGCCAGGCGAGGCAGCACCATTGGCGATAGTCACACTGTTACCTGAAACGCTCATTTCTGGAGTGGTGACGCCAGTTCCGTGAATGGTAAAGGTGTAGGGATTTTCAACTTCACCACCCTCATTCGTCCGGTCACTGTTTCCAATGCTGATAGTCGCTTGACGCTCTATTGTTGCGGAGGGATTAAACATAATCGTGAAGGCTACCGAACTATTGGGAGCTACCAGAGTCGCTGGGTTAGAGCTAACAGTAAAGTCACTGGAGCCAACAATGGATATGATAGGGTTGTCGCCTAGAACCAGGTCATCACTACCGGTGTTGTATATGATAAATTCCTGGGTTTCAGTAATGCCACCAATAACCTCAACATTCCCGAATTCGGTACCATCTTCCAGGTTAGGGTCAGCAGAACCTGATAGAATTGTCGACATATTTCCTGATACACTAATCTCAGACAGAGAGTTTTGATCATAAGCTCCTGTACCCTGTATGGTAAAGGTATAGGGGTTTTCATCAGAGTCATCATTTTGAATATTTACAGTGGCGTGGCGCATACCCAGAGCAGCTGGTGTAAAAGTGACTTCAAAACTGGTCGTGGCACTATCTAGGGCTACAGCATGAGCAGGGCTCGTTGAAATACTAAATTCAGCAGCATTTGTGCCAGTAAATTCGATATAGGGTGGTGGTCCCGTAAGGTTTAATGTAGAATATCCATTGTTACGGATGACAAAGGTTCTGGCTTGAGGAAGGGCAGAAATGAATGCGGTTCCCATATCCGTGAAGTCATTGGTCGTGGGGAAAATATCTCCTGATTCAATGACCTGTCCATCGCCGAGTAGTTCTATTTCTTCATCGAGGGTGGATGTTCCCAGGCCTTGAACGGCAAAGGCGAACGGGCTTTCATTAGCATCGTCACTTGAAATCCTCACTGTGGCCTGTCTCAGACCCGTGGTTGTTGGATCGAAGGCGACCTGAAAGGTGATAGAGTCATCGGGAGATATCGTAGAACCTGAGGGTTGTTGAGAAACAACGAAGTCACCGGCATTTGCTCCTGAAATCTGCACCATAGGCAAGTCGGTCAAAGACAAGTCTCCTGATCCATCATTCTTGATTGTGAACGTGTGGGCGATTTGTGCGGCAAAAATATCATGGCTTTCAAAATCAGTGGAGTCGGTAGTTGATGGAGTAATATCTTCAAAATCAATTTCATTCAAGTTGCCAATCAGAGTGATTTCAGGAGCAGCGGTTCCGGTTCCCTGAACATTAAAAGTGAAGGGGTTTTCATCGGGATCGCTATTTGAAATTGAGAGGGTGGCCACGCGTGAACCAACGGCAGTTGGGTCAAACTGAACGGTGAAGGTGGTAGAGCCGCTTACAGCAACGATCGCGGATGGGCTTGCTGTAATAGAAAAATCAGTAGCGTGGGTCCCACCGATGGCAACCTTTGGATTTCCACCTAAACTGAGTGTTGCTGCTCCAGTATTCTGAATAGTGAATACGGTGCTGTTGGATCCCATATCTATATCATAGCTACCGAATTCTGTATCATCTGCAATTGATGGTGTGTTATCACCGTCGACAATATCTAAAGCGTTACCCTGTACAGCAATTTCGGGAGCAACGCCTGTTCCTTGGATATTGAAATCATAAGGGTTTTTGTCAGGGTCATTATTTGAAATGGAGATATATGCCGACCTTAGCCCATTACCACTTGGGTCAAAAGTAACCGAAAAGGTTGTGGGGCTACCGGAAATAATTGAAGTCGCCGGTGCAGAGGTTACTGTAAAATCTGAAGCATGGGTTCCACCAATCTCAACCACAGGTGAGCCGTTTAGGGTCAAACTTGTGGCGGACGTGTTTTTAATGGTAAAGGTCACCGTCACATCACCGCCTGCTGCGGACACTGCGCCGAAATCCGTAGAGTCAGCTGTCCTGGGTGTGACGTCTCCATCTAGAATATCAGTATCAGGATTACCACCGGAAACACTGATATCAGGTGTCGATGTTTGCTCAATACCGGCATCAATAGATGTATTAAACGTATTGGTGCTTATCGTGAATTGATCAGAGATTCCCGATGTTTGATCAACATCACTGTCAACATAATCACTGGCACCGGAGTTTTGGCTGACAAACTGATAACCACCAGGCAGGTTGAGAACTTTGATTCTATAGTTACCAGGATCAACGAATTTGAAGTGGTATGCGCCATATGAATCTGAACTGGTTGCATCAATAACCGTGGATGTGTTGGCGGCATCAACGAGCTGAATAGTCACACCGGGAACGCCAGGTTCGCCATCATCCTGATCATTATTGCTATTGAGATCATCCCATATAAAGTCACCAACGCCTGTTGCCTTATAGCCGGCATCTTGACCTTCAAGGATGTCCCCGACACCAACAAAGAAATCATCAGTCTGTCCGAAATAGCCAGTTACAGGATCTTGGTTAGGATCTGCATCACTGTCGCCCCCATCATCTCCACCTTGGTCCTTGAGTGTAAGTGAACAGCCGGCTGGGGCACCTGAGAATACGAGGTAATATTCAGAGGGCTCTAAGCTGGTGAAAGCGTATGCTCCGTTTTGGTCTGTAATCGTAGAAGCAATTAAACTGTTATCAATACTGTACAGGTCAACCGTCACACCTGGTGCACCAGGTTCATTGGCATCCTGAATTCCATCGGCATCGCTATCAACCCAGACCAAATCACCGACTGAACCGGTTGAAGGGAGAGGCGCAGGAACCAGTGGACATGAAGCGCCGTCAGATTTGTTTAAATCAGCTTCACCCTGCCCAACATAGATACTTAAGCCAGAGGAAGCTATCTTGTACATCTTCCCGCTTTGGCTGTTGGTCGTATAAATAAAGCCATCCTCTGCAGTCCAGCACGCACCATAATGATCACTATTGATGTTGTTTGCACGGTCATCACTCAACCTCCCTGTAATCGTAGTGGTTGAGACAAAATGTGTACTGGGATTGTATTGATAAAGGGTTGTCTCATGTATACCGTAAAAATATCCATCAGCATCCAGAAAAGCCATATCGATAGGAGTAAAGGCAGTTCCGCTGGTTGACTCGTATGTTACGGTACCTTCACTGGCGTCGAAAATGCCCACTTCAGTACCTGCTGAATTCCAAAAGTACATGTTGCCCGTAACATCAAAATCAGCTCTCCAGGACATATAGTTTATAGCTACAGACAACACCTCCACGTTATAATTTCCATCGATTCGGATAATCTTGTTGCCAGAAACATCCCAATCCTGCTCAAAGGCATAGAGCATTCCATCTTCAAGGTTATATCCCACGCCATTGATCGTATATCCAACAGTTTTTTTGATATCATAGACATATGGGTTAACCGTGGCGTCCATGGCGGCAATATCACCATCATTACCCCAGATATGGAAAAATCTGGATATACAGGGAAAGGGAGTTCCCGCCACCTTGCCATATCCTGTTAGCCAGAAGTTGTAAGGTGATTCATTATTGTCATTGTTCTCAATGGAAACAGACACATTGCGGACGCCAGTCTGGGCGGGATCAAATTTGACAGTAAAGTCAGAACTTCCTCCAGCAGGAATGGAAGCGGAGGGCATACTCGTAACTGTAAATTCTCCAACGGCTTCGCCACCCAGAGCCACCAAGGGATTGCCTGTTAGAACCAGACTGGAGTCACCATTATTATATATTGTATAAGTTGTGTATGTTTCCACCAAAACAGGGTGAACATCACCAAAGTCAGTACTGTCTGAAAGACCAGGAGTGGTGTCACCACTAGATATAATGTTGTTGTTACCTCGAACCTCAATCTCGGGATAGGTTAAACCAAACCCTTGTATGGAATAGGTGTATTGGGACTCATTGTTATCATTGTTTTCAATATTGATAATAGCAGTCCGCAATCCGTCATGAGAGGGGTTGAAAGAAACATTAAAAGGTACGCTACCCGATGGGGCCACAGGTGAACTGGGGTCCAAGGTTATAGAAAAATCATCTGGATGCGCTCCAGAAATGGTTATCAGGGGTAAACTGGTTAAAAGGAGATCCTCAGAGCCAGTATTGTGTATCATAAAGGTCTGTGAAAGTGTACCGCTGGTTAATGAAACGGAGCCAAAATCTGTTCCATTCGATGTGCTGGGAGTGACGGCTACATTATCATCAATGTCATTCAATTTACCCTGAATATTAATCTCACACGTCGTGGGGTTTCCACCACTGCCTCCAGTGCCCTGGATTCCAATGGAATAACTTCCTTCGTCTGGATCATTATTGAGGATGGTTAAGGTCGCTGACCGAAGCCCTGAAAGAATCGGGTCAAAACCAATCTGGAAGGTTGTGCTATCGCCTGTTGGTATGGTAGAGCTCGGAGAGCTAAAGACACTATAGTCACCGCCATGCGTGCCACTGATGGTAACCAGGGGCCAGGATCCTGTGAGGTTCAGGGCGGCTGGACCTGTGTTTTTAATTGTGTAGGTGATGATATGTATTGAATCGCTAACAGCTACTTCACCAAAATCTGTAGAATCAGCACTGGAAAGCGTTGAGGCACCACTGATAATTGAAATGTCATTACCAAGGATGTTTATCTCAGGGGTGATGATTCCCGTCCCCTGAATATCAAAGGTGTAGGGACTTTCATTGGCATCATCATTGGTGATAGAAATTGTAGCCTGGCGTAATCCAGTTGTAGGAGGGTCAAACGTGATCTCAAAAGTTTGAGTTCCACCCTGTGCAGCTACCGTTGCCGAAGCAGGTTGCTGGCTAACCGTAAAGTCGGAGGCGTGAGAGCCAAAGACGGTTACTCGAGGTGAACCACTCAGGGATAAATCACCGGAACCGGAGTTACTAACGGTAAATGTATGAATACTTGATTCGCCATCGATATCTGTATCTCCAAACTCTGAATCATTTGTCAGAGAAGGTGATGTGCTTCCATCAGCAATGGACACAGCATTTCCTGTGATATCCATCTCAGGTGTGGCAGAGCCAGTCCCTTGAATATTGAAGGTGTAGGGGTTTTCGTCGGGATCATTGTTAGAGATTGAAACAGTAGCAGTTCTGCTGCCTGAAGCGTTGGGGTCAAAGCTGATGACAAAGTCATCTGATCCCCCGCTGGGGTTAACAAGAGCTGCTGGTTGAGTTGTTATTGAGAAATCAGCAGCATGAGAACCTTGAAGAACAACGACAGGAGACCCGCTTAAGTCAAGATTGCTGCTTCCGCTGTTGGTAATAGTAAAAGTATGGTTTACAACGCCAGTGACAATATCAGTGCTACCAAAAAAGGTGTCGTCAGTAACGCTGGGGGAGGAGTCTCCATCAAAGATGGATGTGCTGTTTCCGGAAACATCCACTTCAGGAGGACCGGACCCTGTTCCCTGAATGTTAAATGTGTAGGGGTTTTCATTCAGGTCATTGTTCGTTATTGAAACGGTGGCACTACGAACACCAACAGCCCCTGGGTCAAAGGAGATGACAAAGTAGTCGCTTCCACCACTACCTGTAATGGTGCTTCCGGACTGTAATGTCACAGAAAAATCATTAGCATGGGTTCCCGTTACATTGACCACCGGAGTACCAGTTAGAAGCAAGTCACCGCCACCATTGTTATAGACGGTAAAAGTATGTGAGCTGGAACCAGAGACACTATAAACGAGTCCAAAATCAGTATCGTCTGAAGTGTTGGGCGACGTAGCGCCATCAGCAATATCAAGAGTATTCCCTTGAATATTCATTTCGGGACCCACAACGACGTTGACAGTATAATCTTCTACCTCGCCATCAAACCCGGTTTGACAGCTGGTTGGATAGCCATTCCATTTTGTGGATACACGCATGGTGGTAGAGCCGAGAGTTGCGGCTGCAGGTATAGTTACGGAGTAGGGTGAAGCACTTGTGAGGCCACTCTCAATATTGGTGGCGGTGCCAAGAACATAGGATTCTCCTGAATCGTCAAAATCATCATCCTGGTTCCAGTCAATCCACACCATGGTGTTCACAGTATAGTTTCCGTCCGTATTCACATAGATACTCAGATCATATGAGAAGTCTCGCGAAACGGTTGTCGATATTCCCGTGAAATCTGAATAAGCATTATCGTCAAGCCCTGTTGAGTTGTTTATGGTGTTAAATATGACCTGTCGAGTTAGAGTAAGGTAACCATCTGTGCCATGACCTGTTGAAGTACAAACCTGAGCAGAGAGCTCTGTACTCGTGCCAAACAAGGCAAACAGCAATAAAAAAGCCAGTCGATGAAAAGCTCTCGTGCTTGGGAGATTAAATAAAGCACTTAGAGAAAGTGTTGTACTTTTAGAATGATTGGCTTGATAGGTAGTCATATTATTGAGGATCCAGTTTCGTTGCTGAGGGTAAATTTTTGTTCGGTACGGCCATGCGATAAACTGAGAGCGTCATGGTTATAGCTTGGCACAACAGTAGGAAAAATAAAAATAAATTTGTTAAATATTCTTTTCATAACTTCCTTTATATATGTCAAAGGTCATGCCATTGAATTAAAACCACCTTATAATATTGATAATATTTAAGATATACAGTATTTAACAAGACAGTTGTTTAGAGGTGGTGGCAGGAAAATCTGACGTGTTTTTTCGATTTGTAATATTATGGAGACAGTAAATGACAAAAGCAATCAACGAAAGTGAGGTGATGCTTACCAGGCAAATTGATAAACAGGGCAGATCGCCAAAGCTATTGACAGGGAATTGACTATAGATATTCAAACGAGACCATGGGAAAACAGATCGTTGAATTATACGGTTATTTCTACCAAAAGTCAGCTGACCCCAAGACGCTTCTGCTCTTTTTTACTCATACCCTTCACCACCAGAAGATAGGAATCATCAATGAGTTTTTTTACGAGATCAACCTCTAGATTTCCATCAAGAATGACCGTATTCCAATGGTCTTTGTTCATGTGATAACCTGGGATGATTGCTTTGAAATGAGACCTCAATATTTGAGCATCATCAGGATCACATTTGAGATTTATTGAAAGTGGGTTTGCATCCAGACTCACCAGGGCAAACATTTTTTTCACCACCTTGAAAACTGGCGTTTTATCATCAAAGGGAAAGCTTAAAGAAGCCTCGTTAAAAGCTAACAGGACTGCTTCAAGTTCTTCATATTTCATCAAGTGGATTCCTTTTCGTGATGAACGAGATGCATGAAGAGATCAAGCTTTTGCTTATCCAATTTTCCCTCAGTACGAACCCCGCTACAAAGATCATATCCGCTGGGTCGAACTGCACGCATGGCAGCAATTATATTGTCTGGCTTCAGCCCACCTGCCAGCAACACAGGGGCTGCACTTTGGTCACAAATTTCTCGACTGATACGCCAGTCATGTGTTTGGCCAGTGCCCCCAAGTGTCTTTATTTTCGCCCCAGGATTTCCAGAGTCTAGCAAGATGGTGTCAACCAGAGATTCTAAAAACAAGGCCCGTGAAATGGCACCACCGTCCTGCACATGAACAACTTGAAGCAGGTGTGTTTCTGGGAGTGTTTTGCGGAGCTGTTGTAGCTCTTTAAGGGGGATATTATCTACCAACTGAATTCCCCAGGTTTTGACCAAATCATGCTGGTGTAAAACGTCACGACAAGATCGCTTACTGGAAAGCAAAACTGTCTTGGTGTTTTTTGGAAGTGCCTTGTCAATTCTGGCAATATCACCCAGGGAGATTATGCCAGGTCCACTGGGCATTTCAGAGACCAGACCCAACAGGTCGGCACCAGCGGTAAGCGCCATTTTTGCTTCAGTTAAAGAACTGATGCAACACACTTTAACCAGGGGTCGTATCATACAAAAGCGCTCCATGTAAAAAACTAATTAATTTTTACCAATTCCCTAAAAAGGTCATGTAATAAAGTAATAGTAATCATTATTCATGTAAAATTAAGACCTAATGTGCATATTATGGAACCTAAATATCATGAGAGAAAAGGTGTTTTTTAGTTAAAGTGTCGCTTTAAGTGGGCTGAAAGCGGCTTGGGAAGCGTCGTTTTTACCCCGATATAATAGATGTTTTGCTCAGCACAGAATACAGGATCCAGCTTGATAAAGTCCTTTTGTGTGGTGATCCAATAATCACAGGGATTCTTCTGAATTTCCGCTCGTTGTAAGGCTGAATATTCAGCATGATCGGGAAATGATATTTTGACGCTGGCAGTTTGATGAAGGACCTCTATCTCAGAGAAAAAATGCCCTGGTTTTCCCAGGCCAGCGAAGAGTCCAAAATTACCCTTGAGATCGCTCAGAGGGTGTCTGTTATTTGCATGGTCAAGAACATCATTATCCAAATAAAAAAGCAGGTTGTTTTCCTCGTTTTTTTGCAGGCCGTTTTTACTGTATACAACAACATCAGCTCGTGAAATATTGCGGGTGCTTTCTCGTAAAAATCCCCAAGGCAAAAGACGTGGCTTTTGTGAAAACTGAAAATCAATAATGAGGATATCAAGATTACGATGCAAACGCTGGTGCTGAAATCCATCATCCAGGATGATTACATCTGGTTCAAAACTATCCTCAAGAAACTGAGCGCCCCTGACGCGGTTTTCAGAGACAACCACGGGTACACCAGGAAAATTTATGGCAATCAAAAAGGGCTCATCTCCAGAAACATCGAGAGATGCTTTTAAGCCATTTTTATCTGCCACAACAACGAGACCACTGGATGATCTTCCATAACCCCGGGATAAAACAGTAGGCTTTTTATCCTCGCTCAAAAAGTGTTCAAGAAGTGCTTGAACCAAGATGGTTTTGCCACTGCCTCCAGCTGAAATATTGCCCACAGAAATGACAGGAGTTTTAACCATGTGAGTTTTAAAAAGCCCTACATCATAGCAGTGGTTTCTCAACCAGACGATGAAGCCATATTTGATGGATAGTGCAACACGGAAAGGTAAAAACCAGGAGGCGCGATGGAGGTAATTTAATAAACTCATGAGGGTAAGTTAAAACGAGTTGTCCAGATCTTCCTGGTGTTCTTTACAGAGCAGGCTGGCCTGCTTGAGGGCCTTGTCCAATTCTTTTCCCCGGAGTTTCGGGTTCACTTTTATGGGTTCACCGAAACTTGCAATAGCTTTTGAGAATGGCAGGGGGATGGCAAATTTATCCCAGCCTCTAGCCCGCAGTGCCCACTTGGAAGCCGTCGCCGTAGGAATGATATAACCATCAAGATGCTGAGCCGCTACAAAAGTTCCCGGTTTCATTTCACGGCGAGGACCCCGGGGGCCATCAGAGGCGAAAGCTGAAATCTTGATGTCTTGTTTCCGTAAATAGCGAATCATGCCTTTGTAGGCTTTCTGACCACCTCTCGTGCTGGATCCACGAAAAGTCACATAGTTTAAACCTTCCAGGACAGCACTGGCAATGTCACCATCACCGGCCTGGCTGACAATGGCTGCTGGCTTTAGCGGTGCCGTCAAATACCAGGCGATGAACATGTCACCATGCCAAAATTGAAAAACCAGGGGGGAGCCGTTCTTCGCGAGATGTTGAAACCGAGACCATCCCCGAATTTCCAGCCTCAGACTTTTGCCGATGATATTGACTATGTTTCCACCAATCCGATTGGCGATACGTGAGATACGTGTCTGGGTTTTTCGATTTAAGCTCATGACTTAATCTAAATCCTTTTGAATTTCTGCAGCAATGATCTTTGCGCAACCCGGTTGACCCAGCAGTTTTTTCAGTGTGTCCAGCTTGGCCAGCATGTCAGTTCTGACGGAAGCATCTTTCAGTAGTAGTAAGGCTTCACCCGCAATGGTTTGCCCGTTACACTCACTTTGGATGAGTTCTGGTACAGCTCGATTCCCAATGATGAGATTTGGCATGGCGATATGTTCAATGTTCACCAGGAGCTTGCCAATGAGGTATGAAACGGGTGCAATCTTATAAATAGCTACCAGGGGCGTTCCAAGATAGGCCGTTTCCAGGGTCGCCGTACCTGAGGCCACAATAGCCACATCAGCATGGGCCATCATGGGGTAGGGTTTATCCCTGATAATTTTGACATTGTCTATCCTGGAAAAGGGAACATAGTAAGACTCGGAGAGTGAGGAAAGACCCGCTAACACAAATTGAAGCCCAGGTTGTTGCTGACTAAGTATTGAGATGGCATCCAATAAGGGTTGAGTATGCCTTTCCATCTCATTGCGCCGACTGCCAGGCAGTAAGGCTATCAGGGGCTTGTTTTGGTCCAGACCATGCTGTGTATAAAATTCTGATTTCTCGGGCAGATGAAAATTCTGCTCAACGACAGGGTGCCCAGCAAAGGTGACGGGGATACTCTGTTCCTTGTAAAAAGCTTCCTCAAAGGGGAAGATCACAAAGATGCGCTTGATGAATTGTCGCATGGTTTTAACACGACCTTTTTTCCAGGCCCAGACTTGAGGTGAAATATAGTAATAGACGGGGATACCTAGAGCCTTGAGTTTCATTCCCAGGCGTATGTTAAAGCCGGGGTAATCCAGTAGGATGGCAGCATCAGGCTTGCGGGTCTCACATTCGCTGACCACATCCGCCATGACCTTTTTAAAAAAGGAGAGGTGTTTAATGACTTCAATAAAGCCTGTGACAGACAAATCTCTGACATGGTAAAGGCCTTCGAGACCTTCAGATTCCATCAAATCACCACCGAGCCCCCAGAATACATATTCGGAATTCTGAGCTTTTAAGGCCGCCATAAGTGGAGCAGCATGATGATCGCCGGAAATCTCACCAGCGACAATGAGAAAGTTTTTGGCTGCAGGGGCTATGGTTAACCCAGAAGTTGCTGGTTAATCAATTCTGCGATACGCAGGGCTTCCAAACCATCTCGGCCACTCACAACAGGTGTTTCCTGCAACCGAATGGATTTAGCAAAAGCAGCCTGCTCGGCATACATGGCATCCAGTTGTGGTAATTCACGATTGGTGTAGACGATCG
>Ga0307992_1001635_pt1 | contig 13190 bp, 21 predicted proteins | sample EllFjometagen133_FD_203162 | JGI IMG/M metagenome (GOLD analysis project Ga0307992, IMG submission 203162) | Marine microbial communities from Ellis Fjord, Antarctic Ocean - #133 | ecosystem: Environmental > Aquatic > Marine > Unclassified | place: Southern Ocean | collected 2014-10-08
ATATATTTAAAGCGTTTACTATTAAAAAAGATATCAAAAAGAGAAGATGGAAATTAAATTTAATATAGAAAAAAAGCATTTTTATTTTATTACTATTTTATTGACTTTGGTTGTTGTGGGTTTATTTGTTAATGCTAATGTTGATACAAGTAAAGCATGGCACAATATCCAGCAAATTGCAACTGATAATACTGGTTCTAAAAGCCTTGATGAAAATACTAATGCAATAGTTGATGAAGCAGATTATGCTTATAGTGGGGGTTATTGGTCTGAAAATAATGGAAATGTTTATCGTTCTTTAGGTAATGTTGGAATTGGAACTTCAAGTCCAGGAGTATTTAAATTAAATGTGGAAGGTGGTCCAACAAGGTTTAATGGACAATTGAATATTGACGGAGGAAATGCAGGATATTCTATTTTAAGATTATTAAAAGGAAGTGCTGCTGGCTCAAACATTATTATGGAAGATAATACAGGTAATGCAGATATCTTAATATCTAGTATTGGAGATAGTTATTTCAATGGAGGTAATGTTGGAATTGGAACTTCAACTCCTAGTAGAAAATTAGACGTTGCTGGTGATATAGGTGCCTCGTCAATACATACTAGTGGTAGTTTAAATGTAGGTGAGACCTTGAAATCAAATGCTATTTCAACTAAATTCATAGCAGCAGAACGAATAAATTTAGTAGGAACTTCAGCTAGCTTTATAATTCCTGCGACAAATGGAGTTAAAAGTGGTGTTCTTTTTGCCAGAGAAGATACACAATGTAACTCTCCTGCAATTACACTCGCTTGCGAAAGGGGAATCTGCTTATGCTTTCAACAAACAGGACCTAGTTAAATTATAACAAAATTAAATTTAATAAAAAAATTTATATCAAAAAACTAATGTTAAAACAAAATCTCCATTATTCTAGGATAATATCAACAAAAATATGAGGCTGCAAGGATTTGAACCTTGGACCCCTGCCTTTCTGAATTCTGTTCTTTTTCTTTTAGAACATATCAGAGCAGTGCTCTAACCAGACTGAGCTACAGCCTCATTTTTCTCTTAGGTTAATAGGCCTCTTTGCTCCCTAAGAAGGAAATTTCTCAAAAAGAAATTTCTCTTTATTTAAATTTTACAATTGATATATTTATAAAAGTTATGTGAAAAATGTTTTATCCCTATCAAGACTATTTATGCCCTAAATAACCTGTAAATATTTTAAATCATTAAATTTTCAAGAAAAAGATGTTTCAAAAACTTTAAAAACCAAATTTCTATTTTATTCTATGGTAAAAGGACTTTATCAATATTTAAGAGAAGCATGGAAAAAACCAGATAAAAAAATTCTTAGAGAGAGAATGATTCAATGGAGAAAATCTCCTGTTTTTACAAAAGTGGAAAAACCTCTAAGATTAGACAGAGCAAGAGCTCTTGGTTATAAAAATAAAAAAGGATTTATTATTATCAGAATAAAATTAAAAAGAGGGGGGCATAAAAGATCAAGACCTAATAAAGGTAGACGTTCAAAAAATCTACATATAAGAAAAAATCTTAAAATGTCTTATAAATGGATTGCAGAACAAAGAGTAGAGAAAAAATATAAAAATTTAATTGTTCTAAATTCATATCTAATTGGCAAAGATGGAATATCTTATTTTTATGAGGTTATTTGTATTGACCCTGATAAACCAGAAATAAAAAAGGATGCTAAATTAAAATGGGTAAATAAACCCTCTAATAAAAAAAGAGCTTTGAGAGGTTTAACATCTGCAGGAAAAAAATCCAGGGGATTAAAAAATAAAAATCCTCAAAACAAATCACATCCAAGTATTCGAGCTAAAGGAAGAAAAGCAAGATAAAATTTGAATATTCTTGTAAGTTAAAATAATATGAAGAATAAACTTTCAAAAGCTAAAACTGAAAAATTAATTGGAACATTTTTTGAAAATATTAAAAAAAAGTCTTCTAAAGAAATTAGAAAAATTCAAAAGATTGCTATGCACAAAAATATTTCTCTAAAAAATAATAAAAAATTATTTTGCAAGAAATGCTTAACACCATATAAAAATCCAAAAATTAGGATAAAAAAAGCTAGAAAAATAATTCAATGCGAAAATTGCAACTATATTGCAAGATGGAAATTATAGAAAATTAAAAGGAATAATTTATATTCTTATGCTTTTTTAAACTTTCCAACTAACTCAATTAAATCTGTTTGACCTAAAAACATAGATCTGCAACAATATCTTTCAAGCCCTAAATCATCTAAAACTTTCTTGGGAGATTCTCCAGAGCTAACTCTCTCTTTAAACTCTCCCCATAGATGGGCAATTGGCTTTCCACAAGTAAAGCAACGAATTGGGATTATCATAATAATATTCTTTTTTAATGGTTTTTAAAAGTTATGATTTAAGACTTTGGAAAGACAATTAAAAAAATATTTATTTCATAAGAAATCTTTATTATTTGAAACAAAAGTAATTAAATAAAAAATTAGTTTTTAATCAAAATTTCAGGAGAAAAACAGGTTTTTTAGAAAAAAATTATTAAAATGAGGGAAATTTGACAAAACCTCGCTGAATAAATAGAATAATCATATTTTCTCAAATCAGAAACTCTCTGTAATTTACTTATGACTCTCTCTGAACTTAAAATTTTATCCATAAAGGAAATGAGTATTATTAAATTTCTGTATTATAATAAAATTATGCAAACTTTTATAAATAAACTTTTTTTTAGAAACTATTGCAAAAAATAAAAAGGGGCAAATTTAGAAAAATTTTAATAATGGCTAAAAAATGCATTTATTGTGGTAGAGAAATTTCAGATTATAGTGTTATAGATTTTTGTGAAATATGTGGAAAAGGGGTTTGGGGAGAAAAAATGTTTAATACAATTGTTAAAAATATGGAAGATGCGAGAGAAAAAGGTGATTTAGGTTCTACATAAACTTTTTGCTAAGAAAATTGCATTTAATATTTTAAAAGATAGTTTTTTAAATACCCTCTTTCTGAATAAAATATGGTAAGGAGAAAACCAGTGAGAACTAGGGGAAAACTGCAATTTAGCAGATTTTTTCAAAAACTAAAAAAAGGAGATTTTGTCTCTGTAGTTAAAGAAAAAGCTTGGAGCTCTAATTTCCCAAAAAGATTGCAAGGTAAAACAGGAATAGTAGAAAGAAGACAGGGTAAAATTTTTATTGTTAAGATAAAGGATATTAATAAAAAGAAAGAATATTTAATTGAACCAATTCATTTAAAAAAAATAAAATCAGAAAATAATTAAAATGATAAAAAAAAGCGAACCAGTTTCAATTTCAGAAATTAGTGAATACATCAAAGAAGATACTTCAACAAATAATGAATTAAAAAATTTTATAAAAAAATTTGGGAAATTGAAAAAAGAAGATGCTAAGAAATTAAAAGAAGAAATAAATGATTTAAACTTAATAAAAGTCAAACCAGAAGATATTACAAAAATTATTGATTTTTTACCAGATACAAAAGAAGATTTGAATAAAATCTTTATAGATATAGGATTAGATGAAGATGAAACAAAGAAAATATTGGAGAAAATTAAAAAATTTAACTGATGAAAATGCCAAAAGAAGAGTATGCAATAATATTAGAGTTTTTACCCAATGGTTATCCTCTAGAAAGGAAAATGATGCCTTTGGTTCAGGCAGTTGGAGAACAAAATTTAATTCTTTTAGAATTGGTTCCTAGAAAAGGAATCCAATTTGAAGGTGGAGAAAGGGTATATATTGGACAGGATAAAAGAGATGAAATTTATTATATCCTTGGTAGATTGCCTCGAGAAAAATTAACAGAATCTGCTAAAGATAATCTTGGGGATTTTATAAAACAAAAAATAAAAAAAGAAAATCAAAAATTTTTAGATTTTTTTAATAATTCTGAAGCAATTAATAAAAGGATTCATCAAATTGAACTTCTTCCAGGAATGGGAAAAAAACATATGCAAGAAATATTAAAACAGAGAAAAGAAAAACCCTTTGAAAGTTTTGAGGATTTAAAAAAACGTGTATCTAACTTACCTGATCCTGAAAAAGCAATAGAAAAAAGAATATTAAAAGAATTGATAAATATGGAAAGATACAATTTATTTGTTGGATAAAATGGAATCAAAAATGCAAAAACCAGAAAAGATAGACGAAGAAAGAATAATCAGGATTTTATCTAGTAATATTAATGGAAAAATGAGCATATATTCTGGTTTAACAAAAGTAAAAGGAATTTCCTGGAGTTTTTCAAATGCTATATGCAATGCAATAAAAATTGATAAAAAAAGGAAAATAGCTTCATTAACTGAAGAAGAAATAAAGGAAATAACAGAATTTACTAAAAATCCTCCAGTATCTCCACATTTACTAAACAGAAAAAATGATCTTGAGACAGGTTCTAAAAAGCATTTAACAGGAGGAGATTTAGAATTACGGAAAGATTTTGATATAAAAAGATTAAAGAAAATAAGAAGTTATCGTGGTCTTAGACATGCTTTAAAACTTCCATTAAGAGGGCAAAGAACTAAGGGAAATTTTAGAAAGAATAAATCTAAAGGTGTTGGAATTAAAAAGAAAGTAAATAAAAAATAAATAAAAAATTCAAATGAAAAGAAAACATAAAAAATATTCAAAACCCAAAAGACCTTTTGATAAAACTAGGATAAATGAAGAAGCTCAGATTAAAAAAGAATTTGGTTTAAAAAATAAAAAAGAAATTTGGAAGGCTGAAGCAAAAATAAAATTAATCAGAGAAAAAGCAAAAAAACTAATTTCTGCTTCTGATAAAGAACAAAAAGCTTTATTTGATAAATTAAAAAAAATAGGGCTTAATGTTAACTCAATAGGAGATGTTTTAACATTAGAGAAAAAAGATTATTTAAAAAGAAGATTACAAACGATTTTAGTAGAAAAAAAATTAGCTACAACTCAAAAACAAGCTAGACAAATGATTGTTCATAAAAAAGTTATTATTGATAAACAAGGGGTTAACAGCCCATCTTATATTGTACCTGTAGAAATTGAAAATAAAATAAATTTGAAATATAAAAATGTTAAATAATAAAGAAAAAACAACATATGAAGAAAAAAATAAAAAGAAAGATATAGAAGCAGTTATTAATATTTACACTTCATTCAATAACACGATTGTTCATGTTACTGATATGTCTGGCATAACCCTTGCAAAAGTTAGTGGGGGGATGGTTACTAAACATGGAAGATTAAAAGCAAATCCTACAATTGCAATGTTTATTACAAAAAGAATAACTGAAAAAATAAAAGATCTTGGAATTAAATCTTTATATGCTCGGATAAGGGCAAAAACAGGGAACCCTGCACCTGGACCAGGAGCACACACAATAATAAGAAGTTTATCTAGAGAAGGCTTCAAGATATTAAATATTTTAGATACCACTAAAATTCCTAGAGGGGGACCAAAAAAGAAAGGGGGTAGGAGAGGGAGAAGACCTTAGAAAGTTTTAAAAATGAAGATAATTAGAAAATAAAATGGAACTTGTAAACAAAAAGGAAAATCAAATAACATTTAAAACAGAAATTTCAGAGAGCTTGGCTAATTCCATCAGAAGATATGTTAGCCACATTCTTACATTAGCTGTAGATGAAATTGAAATTTCAAAAAATGATTCTCCATTATATGATGAAACAATTGCCCATAGAATTGGTTTAATCCCATTGAAAACAAATAAAACAATTAATGGAAAAATAGAAATTAATTTTGATTTAGATAGTCAAAAAGAAGGTTTTGTTTACTCAGGAGAAATGGTTAGCTCAGAAAAAAATGCTGAAGTTGTTTATGATAAAATGCCTATAACTATACTTCCAAAAGGACATGAATTAAAGCTAAAGGCTACTGCAAAGGCAGGTATAGGACGTGAGCACTCTAAATTTTCTCCAGGAATGATATTTTATAGAGAAATATTTAATGTTAAACTAAATGGAAACTGTCCTTTAGAATTAATTGATATTTGTCCAAAAAAAGTATTTGAAGAAAAAAATAATAAAGTTGTTGTTAAAGACAGTCAAAAATGTGACTTTTGTGAAGAATGCTTAATTAAATTTAATGATAAAATTAAGATTGAGCCTACAAAAGAAGTTTTAATCACTGTTGAATCATTTGGACAAATACCTCCAAAAGAAATTTTTAAAAAATCTATTGAAAACCTTAAAAAAGATTTGAGTGATATTTCTAAAAAAATAAAGTAAATATAGTTATTAATAAAAATTCCAAGGGACGAGAAGATAAAATTTCTTTTTATACATATAAAAAAATTAATAAAATAAAGGGCGTTCAATAAAGCCATTATTCTAAACATTTTTATATTAATAATTCCCTATTTTTTATAAGTGGGGATGCTGGAGCGGTCAAACAGGACAGCCTCAAGAGCTGTTGGCTTAGTGCCTACGCAGGTTCAAATCCTGTTCCCCACATAGATAATTTTTTAAATTAAATTTTTGTAGATATTATATGTTATTGGAAAATTTTTCATCCTCATGGAATATTTTTATATTTAGTAGTGCTATTATTGCGATTTTATATGGGATATATCTGATTAAGCAAATTTTACCATTACCTTCGGGAAATGACAAGATGAAAGAAATTGCAAAGGCAATTCAAGAGGGTGCTAAAGCATATTTAAACAGGCAATATAAAACAATTGGATTTGTTGCTGTTGCTTTATTTTTTATTATTGGATTTGTTCCATCTTTGGGCTGGGCTGTTGCAATTGCTTTTTTATTTGGTGCTTTTTTATCTGCACTTACAGGTTATATTGGAATGAATATTTCTATAAGAGCCAATGTTAGGACAGCAGAAGCTGCAAGAGGGGGGTTGCAAAAAGCATTAGATGTTGCAGTTAAAGGGGGGAGTGTTACTGGATTCCTTGTTGTGGGGCTTGCTCTACTTGGAACTGCAATAGTTTATTTTATAACAAAAGATATTACAATATTAATTGGCTTGGGTTTTGGGGGCTCTTTAATTTCTATTTTTGCACGTTTAGGAGGCGGGATTTATACTAAAGCAGCTGATGTTGGTGCTGATTTAGTTGGAAAATTAGAAGTAGGTATTCCTGAAGATGATCCTAGAAATCCTGCAGTAATTGCAGATAATGTTGGTGATAATGTTGGTGATTGTGCTGGAATGGCTGCAGATCTTTTTGAAACTTATGTTGTAACTTCAGTTGCAACTATGATTTTGGGAACTCTATTATTTGCAAATTTTCCTAATGCAATCTTATATCCTTTAGCATTGGGAGGGGTTTCAATTATTTCTTCTATTGTTGGAACTTTTTTTATCAAATTAGATTCAAGTAAAAAAATAATGAAGGCATTATATAAAGGATTAATTGCTGCAGGTATTTTGGCAGCAATAGGTTTTTATCCAATTACTATGCATTTAATGAAAGGTAATGGATTATATTCTCCAATTAATTTGTATTTTTCATCTCTAATAGGTTTGATAGTTACTGCTGCATTAGTAATAATTACTGATTATTATACCTCGAGCAGCCATAATCCAGTGAAAGAAATTGCAAAGGCGTCTAAAACAGGACATGGAACAAATATCATCTCTGGCTTAGCTGTTTCAATGCGTTCAACAGCTCTTCCAGTATTAATTATAGTTGCTGCTATTTTATCCTCTTATTATTTTGCAGGTTTATATGGAATTGCAATTGCAGCAATGGCCATGTTATCTATGACAGGAATAATTGTGGCAATTGATTCTTATGGTCCGATCACAGATAATGCAGGTGGAATTGCCGAAATGGCGGGAATGGATAAAGAAGTGAGAAAAGTTACTGACTCTCTTGATTCAGTCGGGAATACCACCAAAGCAGTTACTAAAGGTTATGCTATTGGTTCTGCAGCTTTAGCTGCATTAGTACTTTTTGCTGATTTTTCACATAGTCTTCCTGAAAAATTTCAGTTCATGATAAATGATCCATATGTATTAGCTGGGTTATTCATTGGGGGATTATTACCATTTTACTTTGGAGCTTTAGCTATGAAAGCAGTAGGAAAAACAGCAAGTTCAGTTGTTGAAGAAGTAAGAAAACAACTAAAAGAAAAACCAGGGATTATGGAAGGAAAAGAAAAACCAGATTATGGCCACACAGTAGATATTGTGACTAAAGCTGCTATTAGGCAGATGATTCTTCCTGCACTAATACCAGTTATTGTTCCCATTTTAGTAGGATTTTTACTTGGTATAGAAGCTTTAGGAGGCTTATTAGTTGGAACAATTATTACAGGAATTTTTGTTGCAATTTCTATGACTACTGGCGGGGGTGCTTGGGATAATGCGAAAAAATATATTGAAGAGGGTCATTTTGGGGGTAAGGGTTCAGAAGCACATAAAGCTGCTATAACAGGAGATACAGTAGGAGACCCCTATAAAGATACTGCAGGCCCGGCAATTAATCCTATGATTAAAGTTGTTAATATTGTTGCCTTATTGATTATTAATTTATTAATATAAAATAAATAACTTTAAAAACTATTAATTTCTTGAACTTTTACCTGCGAGTTAAAGCGTTTAGTGGGAATTTTGTTCTCATTAAAAATTTGTCAAATGAAAAGTAAAACAAAAATATCAAAACAAGCATTTAAAAAAACAAATCCAAAGTTAGTTGAAACTATCTTGGCATGCAAAAAAAATAAAGATTGGTTAAAAATTGCTTCAATAATCTCTGGACCAAAAAAAAATAGAATAAATATAAATCTAGAAGAGATAAGTAAAAATATTAAAAATGGAAAGAAAATTATAATTCCCGGAAAAATTCTCTCTCAAGGAGATTTAAATAAAAAAGTAGAAATTATTGCATTAAGTTTTTCTGAAAAAGCAAAAGAAAAGTTAAATAAAGCTGGAATTAAATTTTCTAATATAATTGAAGAAATTAAAAAAAATCCTGATGCTAAGGATGTGGAAATATTAACAAAAAAATGAAAATAATTGACGGGCAAGGAGCTATTTTAGGAAGATTATCTAGTTATGTTGCTAAAGAAGCTTTAAGAGGGGAGGAAATAATTGTTGTTAATTGTGAAAAAATAATTATAACTGGCAATAAAAAAAATATTAAAAAAGAATTTGAAGAAAACAGAAATAAAAGGGGTCGGGGATTATTAGGCCCTAAAATACACAGAACTAATGAAAAAATTGTAAAGAGAGCTATAAGAGGCATGTTGCCTCATTATAAAAAAGGCAGGGGTGAAGAATGCCTTAGAAAAATAAAATGCTATTCAAAAATTCCTGAAAAATTTAAAACCATAGAAAAACTTTCTATTGCTAAGGAAAAAAAGAATAAATTTATTGAAGTTAAAGATTTAACTAAAAAATGAAAAAAATAACTGTTGTTGGTAAAAGAAAAAGAGCAATTGCTATAGCTCAAATTAGCAAAGGTTCTGGAATAATAAAAATTAACAATAGAAATTATGAAACTCTAAATAATTTTGATAAACTTAGAATTGAAGAACCTTTAAGAATCACCGAGAGAATATTGAATAAATTAAATTTTAATGTGTTAATAAAAGTTAAAGGGGGCGGTGAAAAAAGTCAGATTGAGGCATCAAGACTTGCTCTTGCAAAATCAATTAAAGAATTTATAAATTCAGAAGAACTAACAAAAGCTTTCTTAAACTATGACAGAAATCTACTTGTCGCAGATGTTAGAAGAAAAGAAGTTTATAAACCTGGGGACAGTAAAGCAAGGAAAAAAAGACAGAGTTCAAAAAGGTAGATAATTTTTTAAGATTAAATAAGAATTTCCAATAATCAATTTTCCTTCTGCAGAAATCTTAATAATCTTATTATAATAGTTTACTGATTTTTCTAATTGAGTTTCTCCTTTTTCAATTAATCTTTCTTCTCCGTTTGATTTATATTCTATAACAATAACGCTAAAAGGAATAAAATTTTCTAATTTTCTATTTACCCTCCTTTTCATAAAAAAAACAAGATCTGGCTCAGCATAAAAACTTCCCCTATAAAACAATTTAGGTTCAATTGATACTGATAAAACTTTCCTTCTCCCAATTCCAATATATCAAGGATTTAATGCTAAAACTTCTAGTGCTTTTCTATGAGAAATATTATATTTTCCTCCCATAACAAAGTAATAAAAAATGTTTTAAAAAGAATGTTATGCTAAAAAATACCCTTTATTAAACATTATAAAATTCTTTATTAAATTCTTTTTATGCCTAATTTTTCAAATTTGTTCTGAACATGATTGAACAAAGTTGAAGAAATTAAAGGCTGGTGTTCTCCCTGGTGGATTTGCCCATTAAATTTTATTTTTCCAACATAAGTAAAATTCATAAGTATTTTTTTTATTCCATTGACTGAAAAATTATGTTTTTTTGCTATTTTTGTTAAACTAAATTTCCCATTTAAAAATTCTTCAAAAATTTCTTCTACTTCATGATAATTTTGTGCAGGAATTAATTTTTTCTTTTCCAATTTATAACCAAAAGGTGGGCGAGTCATTAATTTCCCTAACAAAGCTTTTTTTATCATACCTTTTTTATTTCTATTCTCAGATAAATCTGAATATTTTCTAAAAGGTTCTAAACATTCAAAAGAAATTTTTTCTTCAATATAATTGTCAAACTCCTCTGGATTATTTGGTGCGAACAAAAAACAAATATTACATAATGGGAGTCCAAATTTTTCTTTATTTTTTTCAGATTTATAACCACATTTTGAACAAATTGAACTTTCTTCGGTAACCATTTTCTTATAATAATTCATCTATAGGAGATTTTATTTTTTTTAATTCTTTTGTTGAAATATGGGTATATAATTCAGTTGTAGAAATTGAACTGTGACCTAAAAGTTCCTGAATTTTTCTTATATCTACTCCATTCTCAAGTAAATGAGTTGCAAAACTATGTCTCAGAGTATGACAGTGAACTGGTTTATCTATCCCTGCCTTTAATGTAGCATTATTTACTATTTTTTGGATATTCCTCACGGTCAAGTTTTCATTAGGGCCTGTAAAAAGATAATTCTGCTTTAATTCTTTTTGTTTTTCAGCTTGCTTTAGCAGACTATTTTTTAAAAAAGAAGAAATATTAAAAATTCTCTCTTTACGCCCTTTTCCTTTTTTTACCCTACCTATATTTTCTTCAAAATCAAGATCTTTTATTTTCAAATTAACAAGCTCTGAAACCCTTAAGCCGGAAGAATACATCAACATAATTATAAGTTTTGATTTTTCTGTTGCTACTGAACTAAAAAGCTTCTTTATCTCTTCTTTTGATAAAACAAGAGGTATTTTTCTATCTCTCTTTGGTCTTTTTATTTTAACAGTAATATCCTCTTCAAGAATATTAAAATATGCATACTTAATTGCTGAAAGAAAAAGTATGACTGACGAAGCAGAATAATGGAAAATTTTTTCTACAATATATTTTTTAACATCATCTTCTGTAATCTCATAAGGGGGTTTCTTTGAAAAATTTAAAAAAGATTTATTATAATTAAGATAATTTTTTATTGTATAAAATGAATTTTTAGATATTTTTAATTCTAATTCTAATTTTTGTAGGAATTTCTCTGTATTTAGCTTATCCATATTTAAATAAAAACATTTAACTCGCCTAGTTGTTTTAACAACTGTTTATTATTATGAAATAAAATTGTTTTTATCCCTAATTTTCTTGCAGGTTTAAGATTCCACTCTTGATTATCAATAAAAATTATTTCTGAAGGTTTAATTTTTAGTTTTTTTAATAATAATTCATAGATTAGTCTATTTGGTTTTCTAAAACCAACCTCGCAAGAAATAATAGAAATATTAAATATCTCGGAAAGTTTTTTTGGAATTAAAACATCCTTTGAAAAATACCACATATCTGAGAGTATTGCTATTTTATAATTTTTATTTTTTAATTTTTCAGCAAATTTTAATAATTTTTTATTTAATTTAAAATTTTTTAAATAAGCTTTTTTATAAATTTTTTCTAATTTTTCTGGATTTGTTTTTAGATTATCAGATATTTTTCTAATAAACTCTTTTTTAGAAATTTTTCCTTTAATTGATTCAGGATAAATTTTATCTATTGAATCAAAATATTTATCTATTGAAAGATGTAATTTATTTGCAATAAATTCATGAACCCCTTTATTATGAATTTTTCCTCTAACAACTGTTGGGCTTTTTTTATTTAGCTGTAAAACCCCCCCTACATCAAAAACAACTGCTTTAACTTTTTTTCTTTTAAAATTTTTTGAGCTTTTCTTTTTTAATATTTTTTTCATAGAAAAGTTATACGAACTTCTTTAAATAGTTTTTCTATTTTTTATCTAATCTATAGAAAATAAATCTAAAAAAATAATTTGGGAACATTTTATAAATAAAAAATAACAATAATGATTATAATTTTAATAAAAAATAGAAAAAAATGGTTGAAAAAAAGAGGAGAAAATTAAAATCCTTAAATGAGAAAATCTATCCTGCAAAAAAATCAAAAAGATTAGAAGGTAATTTGAGAAGAAAACTTCAAAATCCTAAAAAAATTCTTGAAAAATATATTCAAAAAGATATGAAAATTTTAGACATGGGTTGTGGACCAGGGGTTTTTTCTATAGAATTAGCTAAAATGATTGGCCCAAAAGGAAAGATTATTGCAGCTGACTTACAAGAAGAAATGTTAGAAAAATTAAGGATAAAATTAAAAGACAATAATCTAAAATCAAAAATAAAACTTCACAAATGCAAAAAGGATAAAATTGATCTAAAAGAAAAAGTTGATTTTGTTTTTGCTTTTTATGTTGTTCATGAACTATCTAATAAAAAAAGTTTCTTTGAAGAGATTTCTAAAATTACAACAAAAAAAGCCAAGTTATTTATTGTTGAACCAAAATTTCATCTTTCAAAAAAAGACTTTGAAAAAACAATTGAAATGGCAGAAAAAACAGGATTTAAAATTATTGAAAAACCAAGTATATTCTTAAGTATGGCTGTTATTATGGAAAAAATTGATGAATAATATTAATAAAATAGGTTTTACCCCCATAACAGACTACGTATAATGTATATTGTACGTAGTTTTTAACTATTTTTAGTAAAATTTCAGAATATTACCATCTATCTGGTCCATCTAGAGATTCTCTAGATTCATAAGGGATGCAATTTGTATCCTTAGGTAAGCTTTGTG
>Ga0307992_1001636_pt1 | contig 13185 bp, 16 predicted proteins | sample EllFjometagen133_FD_203162 | JGI IMG/M metagenome (GOLD analysis project Ga0307992, IMG submission 203162) | Marine microbial communities from Ellis Fjord, Antarctic Ocean - #133 | ecosystem: Environmental > Aquatic > Marine > Unclassified | place: Southern Ocean | collected 2014-10-08
ATCTACGTCAAAGTTAACTAGTAGCGTTGAAAGGGTCAACTCTTTAAACAAACGGTTCGAAGATTATAAAGAATCGGAAAGTTTGGTACTATCTAATATAGGAGATAGCATTACTGAAAACATACAAAGCGTTAACGCATCTCAAGATAGGGATTCTAGGTCTAAACTTGATAAGATTCGCGTGTATAAAGATAAGTTAAACGAACTAATTAATACAAAGTCACAAGTCTTATACAATAAGTTGCAAGAAACAAAAACTAAAGCCACTGATATGGTAAATAGTATCAATGGTAAACACGCAGATTTAGTACAGAATAGTATAGACGAGTCAGACGAACTGAAATCTAGTATTTCAGATCTCAATATTAAACTAAACGATGCAAATTCCAAATTGATGATGTACAATGATAAGAAATCTCGGATCGAGTCTATCACTAAAGAAACAGAAAACTTATATACACGCAACACGAGTACGATAGAGTCAATTAATGCTCAAACCACGGCGCTTCAGTCCGCTATATCTACAAACGAACGTGATATTAAGAAACTAGATTCTGATATAGAAACATATTCGAGTGAGACCGAGGGGTTGAACTTTTGGAAAAACGCATTCTCTGGTACTGGTATAAAGTCTATATTGTTAGATGAATCGATCCCGATATTGAATGCTGAAGCTAAGAGATTGTCTCAATTAACCAATAATTTGCGGGTGTCATTTGATAGCCAAACTACGTTAAGATCAGGTGATCAACGTAACAAATTCTCGATTGACGTTGTACAAACGAACAACTTATCGGGGTTGAGTGAGTTATCGGCGGGTGAAGAACGAATGGTTAATATAGTCGTATTGTTATGTCTCAGGCATTTATTGGAGAAAATGCAAAATACTAAGTTAAATCTTTTACTGCTAGATGAAATTTTAGATACGTTAGATCCTGTTAACGTAGATATCGCGATAGAGATGATAAAGAACTTGTCTAAAGAACATACTGTAATATTGATCTCCCATACACTAAGGGACTCAATAGAATCAGATGTCAATTACAAAATGTGAGGTAGTACCATGTGTGGATTAACTGGGTTTTGGTTTAAGGAATCTGTTCCTGACCCTGATATAATTAAGAATTTAGTAAATTATGGCGAGAAACGTGGGTCAGATGGATTTGGGTATGTTACGTGGAGTTACGATACTGACTTCCCTCATTACGTCGATAGGTGTACAAGCGTGGATGATCCACTTACAACTGGGGACTTTGCGATATCCCGTTATTGGGAAGATAGAAAAAACTCTATACTGTTATGTAACCATCGTGCCGCGCCTGAAACTGAAGCGTCAGTATCTAGTAATAAACGAGAAACGTTACAACCATTAGAAACTAAAGATTTATTGTTGGTACATAATGGTACCGTGTCTAATTTTATCTACAATGAATTAAAAAAAGATGCATCTGTTAATACAAAGTTGGATTCCGAAGCTATTATATGGGCTTATACTAAGTTCGGAAGAAACATGAAAAAGACTATGGAGTACCTTAGTGGTGGATTCGCGTTCTTGATGGTAGATAAGACTAAGCGCAAATTATACGCTGTATGTACACATGGTCCTTTGTATTGTGGATACGTTCGTGGTTATGGAATGTTTTGGTCTTCTATGGAAGAAGCAATTTGGGATACCATAAGTAGCCTCAAGGGAACAACTATTGATAGACATAACATTAGTGTGTTTGAAGATTATTATTGCCGTATGGTACCTGCTAACACAATAGAAGAGATCGACATTGACTCAGGTCAAATAAACGAACTCAAGTTTACTCCTAGGTATGTAACTAGTACTTGGGATAATTACTTAAGACCAAAAGTCGATCCTAAATACGGTGAATGGAAAGGAGAAGATAAAGAGCTTGATAGTCCTACTGTATTAGTCGCTGCTAGTTCAGGTTTAGATAGTACAACTACAATGGCTGTTTTACAAGAATGTGGTTATACTCCAGTAGCAGTACATTTCAAGTATGGTCATAGAGGGCAAGATGCTGAAGAGTTAGGAATTAAATACATTACGTCTGAGATGGGAATACCTCTTAAGATAGTAGACATAGAACACATCATGAAGGATCTCGATAAAGGGATGCTTACTGATAAAAACGCTCCTATAATTACTGGCACGGTTGATGGGTTGAAGACTACAGCAGCTTGGACTACGTGGAGAAATGGATTCTTTCTGTCTCACATGGCCGCAATTGCTGAGAGTTTGATAATGAAATACAACTTACCCTTAGTATATTTAACAGGGGGTTTTCTCCAGCTTACGGAGTCGGGGGTCTACCACGACAATTCTGAGAGATTCTTAAAAAGTTTCATGCAATTTAATAAGTTCGCGTCACTTTGTGGGAATAGAGTTAAACCCATGTACGGATTATGTAACATACTAAAGTCCGAACAATACGCTTTACTAGAAGCTGTAGGAGAGTTAGGTAAACTATCTCCTTATATGGTATCGTGTGACAGACCAATAGTTAAAGATGGTCAACCCCACAACTGTTCGAAGAATGGTCTTCCTGCGTGTGGAAGTGGACTCTTAAGTTATTGGGGGTCTAAAATAGCGGGAGTTGAAGATACACGTAATTATTATGAGGTAGATGATGAATTTAATGGATATGCGTCTAAATCAGATCTAACTCCTAAGTATCAAGACATAAATAAAATCATTGATAAGTTAGAAATCCCTGAATTTCGTAGACGTTTGTTACGTGATTCGTGCAAAGACTATGTAGCCGATATGCTTAGAGTGTGAGTACACGTCACATAGGAGAAATGTATTAAAATGAGCCACGATTTATCTATATGTAAAATATGTGGAAGACCATTCGACGCTATAAACGGAGTATATTTTCGAACAGAATATGGACACGAGGTATGTTATTATTGTGATCAAGAAATCTATGTGGATAAAAAACAACTTGGTGAATATATAAAACATGATTATAAGTTATACATTGATACAAAAAATAAATATGGATGGTTAGACAAATGTGGAATAGATTTTGATGATTCTGATGTAGTGGAATCTATAAACAATATGTCTGATTATGATTTAGGAACGAAGTATTTAAAATTATGCACCGAATTTAAATACAACCCATCTACTGATTACGATGATCAATTAGAAAATTTTGTACCAGATGAAATAATCAAGTGGCCAGAAGATGATGTAGAACGATTTATAGTAATGTATAATATAGATAACTCCCTTAGTGTAAATGAAAATATTGTTCGTAACATTGACGTATTTGAAAAGTTTTTACCAAAGTTAACAAAATCGGACAATAGAATTAATTCGTTTAAACTAGAGGTTGATAAATTATCATGTATGTATACAAATTTGTATGTTACGACATATCCGTTTATCGTATTTAGAATTCGATTTACGAACAAATCGGTAAGTATAGAATATATAAACATGCCTACGTCGTGTAATAACGGAATACTACTATAAATAAGAAAGGTATTAAAATGAGTCACGATTTATCTATATGTAAAGTATGCGGAGTTAAAATTGACCCATTGGATGAATTATATTTTAGAACGGAATACGGTCATGAAGTATGTTGCACCGAACTATGTCAATGCGTAGATAAAAAACAACTTGGAAAATATATAAAACGAGATTATAAGTTATATATTGAAACGAAAAACAAAGTGAGTTGGTTGGACGATTGTGGAATAGATTTTGATGATCCTACTGTAGTGGAATCTATAGACAACATGTCCGATAACGACTTGGGAACTAAGTACTTCAAACTGTGTACTGAGTTCAATGACAGTGACAACGATGATGACTACGATGACGAAAGATCGACTACTGTACCGGATGAAATAATAAACTGGTCCTAAGTTTCGTACAACGTTAATTTAAAAAAAGGAGAACTATGGGCAATGACACATTAGCAATATGTGAAGTATGTGGAGAATCGTTTGAAACTTTAAACGGTGTATCATTTTGTACAAGCGAAGGTCGTAATGTATGTTGTAATGCTCTGGAAGATATGGTATTATATGAAAGCGTTGTATACTGATATATGTCGTAAAAAAGATGGAGATCTATTTATACTAAAGGTATCCATGAACAATTATTGGATACAAGTGAGATACCGTAATAACCAACAACGTATAGATAATGTAACATTAATTTAAAACTAGAATCAAAAAACGAAAGGCTATACAAATGACAACTACGAAATTAGTTACACGTCGCAAAAAAGTAAACTCTTCCAAAAATCGCACATCTTTCTCTATTCCTACTACTCCATCGAAACGAAAAATTTATAAAAAAGAACATTTAGAGTGCATTGAGCCAAACCCAACCGGTTCGTTAAGTCATCTAAAAAATCTTAATATCGGGGGTATTTCTGAACTTCCAGGCAACAAACACATTGAAAAAACACTTGTTTATACTATAGATGTTTCTCCTGATATAGCTAGAGAAATACTTAGTGTGGGAGGATCATATCATAACATACAGCGTAATACAAGATATGTAACAATAAACCAATACGCTGATGAAATGAAAAAAAATCGATGGGAGAGTTTTGAAGTTTTGGGTATAGGATTTGATAAAGAAGATTCGTTGTGGGCTACGTTGAATGGTAAAACCCGATTAAGTGCAGTAATACTATCTGGTAAAACTATACGGTTCACAATTATGGAAAAACATATATATACATCTAGGCACACACACGATTTGTATGCTAATTTTGACAATGGTCGATTGCGCAAAGTTGTAGACGCTAGTGGATGCTATGGTATAAACGAATCGGTTGGTCAAGTAAGACGTAATATGAACGCAATACATCGAGCCGTACGATTTATAGAGATGGGATTTAACTATACAAGTACAAACCATAATTCTCTACGACATACTCGTCGTAACGCAGCAGAAGTTAAATTATATACAAAAGAGTCTATTAAATTATACAAAATGATTAACGGATCACCATACAAAAATAGATTTTCTACAAAAGGAAATTTTGTAGGACCTTGTATGGCTATAATAAGAGATAATCCAAGATTGGGAACAAAATTTGTTAGAGCTATAGTTACAGGCGATGGATTTACTTATGGTGATCCTAGAAAATTTGTACATGATCTCTTTGTTAATGATAAAAAATATAAAGAAAGAACGCTACAACAAACTATGAACGCCATCTTTTCATGTTGGAATATGTGGATACGAAAAGAAAAAATTATAACATTTCAAAAACCAACTGCGTTCAAAATGCCAGATAATATACTAAAAGTTGATGTAGAAAAACAACAACGAGAAGCATTAGCATCATATGATAAGGAGTTTGGGGATTTAGATTACTCATATTCCAAAAAATAAATTAAATTGTTTGATAAGTATGGGTTAGACGCAAGTAGTGTCTAATCCATACTTTCTAACTAACCAACCACAAGGAAGTAAAATTTAAATGAAAATAAGATCAACGTTTGTGTCGAACAGTTCGAGTTCGTCGTACGTATGTGTCATATGTGGACACGAAGAATCTGGTTGGGATCTATCTATGTCTGAAGCGGAGATGATCTCGGCTGCGGGTAACAATAGTGTGTATTACTGTACTGACCATCTTGAAGCAAACGCGATAGTTAATTATATTAGAGGCTTTGCTAAGTATCACGAATCGACAAAAGAATCGGAATCTGAAATGTACACCGAAATGTTATTCGAAAGTGGAGTTGAACACGAAGAGTTCGTTAAAGATTGTGCTGATTTAGACGACAATGGATTATCTGCTAAGTATGATTCTACGATGATGTACATATTTCAAGAATACGGATCACCTGAAGAAATATGCGTCTTAGAAAAACTAGAGTGTGTAACCAAGACTGATATGGTAAGATACTTGTTACACTGTATTGGCAAAGACGAGAACACAGTATTGAATGATATAAAAAATACTCATTCTACGTTGAGTAATCTAAATATATGGTTAGCAAAGAATGCGGATAAAAAATAATGAAAATACGATCAAGCTTTGTAAGTAATAGTTCGAGTTCGTCGTATATATGTGTTATATGTGGACATGAAGAAGGTGGACGAGACATAGGGCTATCCGAGTGTAGTATGGTTCAAGGAAAGTCTACTGGTGATGTGTATTGTGAACGTCACATCCATAGTGAACTTATTGGTAAATATATAAAAAAATTAACTACTGTGTTAGACGAAGATTTAACCAAAGCGTATGCGCATCGGGATATGCTAAATTCTATTGGATTGACCAACAGTGAGTTAGGTATAAAATGCGTAAATTTATCTAATAAAGAAGTTTATAATGAATATAGAACCCAGTTTTTAGAAGCATTTGTAGATGAAATACCTACCGAAGTATGTCCTATGGAACAACTAACTTTTGTATCTGACCATACCGCTTTAGATTATATGCTAAACAAGTCCGAGTTTACGAATAAAGATCAGTTACTAACTTTTCTTAAGAACACCTTCGACGTATATACAAATGTAAAGAAACATATCGATGGGAAATAAGTATTATGAAAATACGATTAGGGTTTGTTAGTAATTCAAGTTCGTCATCGTATCTGGTGCGAATAACTAATATGTCAAATAGTCCTACGGATACAGTAGATTTATTAAAACGTAATATAGATACCCTGATGGAGGAAGTGACGTGTTTTTGCCCAGGAGAAGAAGATTACATCGAATGGGCTGAGGGTTATGTGGAAGATGCAAAAGAAGGGTTAACTAAATACGAAGATAATATGTTACTTCCGGACGAAATTCGGTATTACATTATAAAACCAGAATCTGTAGATTTTATAACACGCAACTTATCAGAAGATGTTGATGTCTCAGATATACAATCGCTGAATTCTAATGAAGAGATGTCCATATCTGTTATTGATGACGACGATGATTAAACAAACCAAGGAGATGCAGATGACCCATACAGATATCGTAACCCCAAACAATGAGTCGTGTGAAGTAATTGAGACTAGTATGTACAAAATGTTAAAATCGGACGAGTTTAATTATTTGTTCAACTTTGAGACTGGAGAACATATGCGTTGGGGCGAAACCGAAGATGAGGATCCTCTAACATGTCCTTTCGGTCCAGAAATCGCTGACATCGAAGTAAGTACTATATGCCACGGAGTTGGTAAAGTATGTTCACATTGTTATAAAAGTAATACTAGCGTTGGAGAAAACATGTCGTTTGATACATTTAGAACTATGTTTGACAAATTCCCCGCATCGTTAACACAAATAGCGTTTGGTATTGGGGATATAGATAGTAATCCAGATCTGTACAAAATGATGGATTACTGTCGCAATAACGGGCATAACAAAGTAATCCCTAATATAACAGTGAATGGTGATAGATTAACTAAGTATCATTTAACTAAACTATCGAAATTATGTGGTGCAGTTGCAGTATCGTTGTATGATAAAGATATCACATTCAATGCGATTAAAGACCTAAAAGCCAAGGGTTTACATGCTGTGAATATGCATGTAGTCTTATCAGAAGAAAACTACGATAACTGTTTATTAGCTATAGACGGTTATAAAAACGACGACCGACTGAAAGATATAGACGCAATAGTATTTCTATCGTTAAAACCCAAAGGTAGAGGTACTGCCCACCATCCGCTGTCGAAAGACAAATTCAAAAACATTGTAGACATTTGTGTTAAAGACAATGTATCGTTTGGGTTTGATAGTTGTACATCACCCAGATTCTTAGACGCTATAAAAAATGATAAGAAGTTATTTGACCAATGCGTGACCTACGTTGAATCGTGTGAGTCATCTCGCATGTCTGCTTACATAAATGTCAAAGGAGAATACTGGCACTGCTCGTTCGCAGAAGGACATAGTTCTTGTACACCAATAGATGTAGTTAACTGCAATGACTTCCTGGAAGATGTATGGTATACAAATGAAGTACAAAGGTTTAGAGTTGCGTTATTCTCAAACCATATACCTGAACTAGCCGACGACTGTTATGGATGTCCAGTATACCCAGATTTGTATGAGATAGGAACGTATGATGAAAATAAGAAAGTCGTTTGTTAGTAATAGTTCAAGTTCGTCGTTCATTCTGTGTATGGATAAATTAACTAAAACGCAGAGTAATATGATAGACATTATCCGCCAATTAGAATTTATTGCGGGAGGTTTAAGTATATCACCTAATATAAATAAAGGTGATACATTATATAATAAACGAAGTGGATTCACACAAAGAGTATCGGACGACCAAGTTGCTATGGATTGTATTGATAAATTCAAATACAGACACTTGTTGTGTATGTCGGATGAATCGTGTCAACTAGAATTCCAAGATAACCTCATCATCAATTCAATCGACTCTCTCGACAAACCAATTATTGTTTATAACCAGAATGTAGAGTTAGAAGATACGTTTTTAAACTTATACGAGGTATATGTAATAAACAACACAATACCTAAATTGATGACAGATACGTTACTGAATCTACAAAGTTTAATACCACACCTAATAATAAATCCCGTTCTACATACCACTGTAAATGAAAATAAATTTCTAGACTGGATGGAAGACTCGGTCGAACCTAGGTGGGGAGACGAATCCTCTATCAAGACACTGATGCCTAAACTAGTCTCTAAGAGGAGTTTGGGGGATTGTACGGTAAGTAGTATTTTATACAGTGCTTCATCGGATGTAAAGTGGCAATTTGATAGGTTAGTGTTAAACACGTTCCCGTTCAAAATCAAAATAGACTGATAGACGCATTAGAATTAAGTTGTGCATTACTGGATTACCAAAATATATTTAAAATTGGAGATTAAAATGACAGATGTTTCGACCACAACGTTAGACGATATGTTTAATGGCACCACTGAAGATGGAGAACTGAATCCTCCTCTGAATTCACTAGAGCCAGAATTATCATCTTCAGTAGAAGTACCAACGTCCGAAGTACCGAATGTAGAAGTTGAATTAAAAGTAATTTCGCCTGTTGAAAAAACCGACAATCAATCATGGAATCGTGAATTATCAATCGAAGGAGAAAAGCAAACCGTTCACGAGTTCGGTAAGCAGACATACAAATATATACCCGTTATGACAGACAGTGGTAAGTTTAGCGATTATTACGTGTGCCAATGTGTAGACGTAAATTCTAATGACAAAGACGGAGCCCCTATTGAGCACATTAGTAGTGGATTGCTATCAAAACGTTATAACGTAGCCATTATGGAGACATTCATAAATAACTTAGACAATCATGTAACTACTATGGGTGAACCAACGATTTATCACTTCCCGTTCAACCTTAATTGCCAAATCAATACTACGGTAGATGGACTAACGATATTCGACGAAGATTCGTCTGCATTAGTCCTGTCGTTAATTACTGGTATGGACGAACAAAGTCTAGATAACTTAGATACACGTTTATTTATATCAGCCAATAACAATTATTCGGGTGCACGATCTCTAACAGTAGATATGGTGCTTAAAACTACTGGAACTATTGGTGAAAAAGAGTTTGTGTTTAAAGATTTCTTTACGCTATCAAAAGATAGATACAAAATGACACATGTAAGCAGTTTAAATAAATTGACTGACGAAGTAAGTAATGTACAAGAACGTATTAATAATAATATTGCAACACTAAAAGCAATTGACTTTAATGATGCTAGATTAAAAAATATCGTTAAAGGAATTGGAAACAACTTCCTTAAAGAAAATAAAACTAAGTTTATTGCTTATTGGGAAAACAACTGTGGTAATTTTAAAAATCTATATAACGCTTTGTTAATCGCGTCTGTTGTACTAAGCGAGAGTTATAACAATCGCGATCACTATGCAGTAGGTAACTACATTAACGCACAGTTGCAAAAAGTTATGTAGAAAGGAACTACATGAAACATATTACAATCATTGGTTGCGGGGGAGTAGGATCACTACTCTCTTCGCACATAGCGTATAAGTCAATAACAGACCCGTATCTTAGCGAATTGACGCTAATAGACTCAGATAAAATTGAACCAGTAAATTTACCATATTTATTTTTAAGTGATGGTAACGCGTGGGAAGATGAATCGCCAATTGGTCATTCAAAGGTAACGTGTTTAGAATCTCAACTAGATCGTATTAAACCCTCTCACCTAACTATACATACACATCATGCGTGGTACCAAAACCGTAAAAGTGATATACAAGGTGTAGTTATAGATTGTAGAGATACCTTGGACGAATTAGATTTTACTAAATTTAAACTATGCGTCGATGGAAAATATGGCAACGTTATAGTTAACCCATCGATGGTAGTCAATAGTAAACCAACACCCACAGAATATTCGTTAAATAAAGATATATTCTACACTAATTATTTCTGTGCTATGGTATGTGACAAATTTATATTCTCGGACCACGCAATGTTACAATCTAAACGACAAGAATATACTGTAGAAATCGAAGGGATGGTATTTCATGAGCGATCCTAGTTATAGTTTAGTTCCAGTTGAATACAAAATATCGCTGAATGATAAATGCAACGAACATGCTATAATACACGTACAATCGGACGTTAAGTCTATTATGGACATATCAGGTAACGATAGCGTGAATATAGAGTTAGAGATGTTTAACGAAATTATACACTGTAACGTAGATACTGTTGCAGCATCGTTAACTAGTTTCTTTACAAGTAATACATACGCACAAACTAATGGTGCAGATTATATGTTAACGTTGAATAGCGTAAACAAAGACGTTTCGTGTATCAACTGCAAACTAATCCTTATACCCAATTCTTCTTAGTATGGATTAGTAATTTAGTATATGGATAAACTATAAATCACAACAAAATTAGAAAGGTAATACCCACTTATGACAGACAACAAAGTAAACCTAGCAGAAATTAAAGATTTAATGGCCGAGAAAAAGAATAGTGGTGCTGAACCAACAGATGCTAATGCTACTAAAGAACCTGTTCCAACAATAGGTCCTAATAACGAGCTACTATGCCCAAAATGCCAAAATATGGTTTTTATTCCAACTGTAGTTCTTGAAAAAATATCACCATTGGTATCTGAATCAGGTAAATTAGAAATTAGACCATTAGCACAACCTCTAATGTGTGTAAAATGTGGATACTATATGCAACCAACTGATTTAGGATCACAAGAACAAAATATCGAAGAATTATCTAAAACACCTTCGGGAATTATAACGCATTAAAAATGATTGAATCATTAAAACTACAATATTTAAAACTATTTCATATCAGTCGACATGTTTGTAATTGTAACAAACTGTGTCGACTGACGATGTACTTTAACCGTGTTCACAATATACAATTTTTTTATACGTTCGGATGTTACAGGGAAATGGATTATTTCCCAAAATGGTTATATGGTAAACCAACTGGTATAAACACATTAACAACATATAACATCGATGGTAAGTTTCCTATATGTGTATTTAATTTAAACGACATAGATCACCAACTGTCATATTTTGAAGAATTACTTAAGAAACGTAGCATTAGTATACCCCGAATGTACGATGTATTAATGAAAGATGCTATAAATCAAATAAAATTAAAAAAGAAAGACCTCAACGATGATTATTTATGGGACAAATATCGCATAACAATTGATAAGTCAGATAATAGTAAAATGTTTGTTAAATACTTAGTTCACAAATTAGATATTAAACCAAATTATTATTGGAGTTCTAGTCATAGTGAACCACAAAATATTTACATGGGTGTTTACGAAAAAAGATCTCCGTATATAATAAATGACATAACAATAACGTGTAATAAAAGTCAAGACATACAATCTGTAGTTATAAAAGGTAAACACCCAAATTGTGATAAAAATAATGAGTATTGCATGGGTGATATGATATACAACACTAAGTTTGATATGGCTGCGCTTAAAATAATTATAAGTAGTCTTAGCACTTATAATTTGAGAAAAGGTGAGTACTACGAATTTCCAACGCATTTAAGCAGGGGAATATATGGATAAATTTTTAGCCGTAGAATTAATTAACGTTGATAAATGGGCAAGTAAACTAAAAGCCGTGACTAACCCTAAACCATTTAAAAATGGTAAATATACCAAAGATGGGTTATTCAGTCAACAGATATTTGGACCTCGGAGATCTTATTACTGTGCGTGTAGAAATACTCCGTATATAGGTAAGAGAAACAAAGGAAAGAAGTGTAAAAGATGTGGTGTAGAAGTAACAACGACTGATACTAGAAGAAAGACTTTTGCTAAAATAGCATTACCTTTTCCTATATTCAACCCATTGTTTTACTTTCTAGCTATTAAAATGAAAACATCATCGAAGGAACTACTAACTAATCTATTAGGACACAAAGAAACGTATTACTACAACGACAAAGACGTAATCGTTAAACTACCTAAAGATACAGAACCCCCAGAAGGCGTTGATATGCTACATGGGATTGATGGAGCGAAAACGTACTTATTAACATTAGCTGAATCGAAAGTAGGTACAGAATCAGCAGACTTTATTCTTTCTCATCAAGAGTCGATTACTTCATCTCACGTAATAGTAATTCCTCCTCGGTTCAGACCATGTAATAGAGATGGATCTGGTAAATTTATTATGGATAACATTAATAAAATATATAATCAGATTCTAATTCGTGTTAATTTAGTTAATAAATCTCCGGTCGACATGACGGATACAGATAATAGCGATATATACAAACTAAACTTCAATAATATACAACAGTATGCAATAGAGTTATACACTTTTATATTAGACAAACTTAGTAAAAAAGATGGGTTGATTAGATCTAACATACTAGGAAAACGAGTAGACTTTTCTGGTAGAGCAGTTATCACACCCAACCCCGATCTTAGTTTAGACGAATGTAACATTCCTTATTTTATGTTGTTAGAAATAGCAAAACCTCAGTTGACTGGGTATTTAGTTAGACGCAGAATACAAAAGACATACAAGGGTGCTCTAGATTTAATAGACGACTGTATTAAAAATAAAGATTTTAGACTGTTTGACGAAGTTGTGAATTATGCGGATGATAAGTATTGTGTGCTGAATAGGCAACCTACTTTACATAGGTTAGGTATGCTAGGATTTAAGATGAGGGTTACTAAGGGTAATACTATCGAAA